>Ga0209395_1002811_pt1 | contig 22243 bp, 15 predicted proteins | sample GOMGulsemesocosm_3_FD_184635 | JGI IMG/M metagenome (GOLD analysis project Ga0209395, IMG submission 184635) | Methane-oxidizing microbial communities from mesocosms in the Gulf of Mexico - GOM9D Gulf of Mexico (SPAdes) (version 2) | ecosystem: Environmental > Aquatic > Marine > Cold seeps... | reverse complement strand
GGAATGCTTTTTATAGCTTCAGCTAATTTAGTTTCTAAGTTATTTATTTGTGATGATAGTTGCTTGTTGCGTGAACTGAGTTTTGTAACACGACTTGCAAGTGAAATTTGTTGTTTATCTCTACCTTGTGAATTTGATTCAATGGCAGATAATTCTAAAGATAACTTTTTAATTTGATCTATTAGATTTTCTGATGATTTTAATTGTTCTTTTAACGCATCAATTGAGTATTCTGTTGATATTTGTTTATCATTTATTTCTTTAATCGAAGCTAAAGTTGAGGTGACTTCTTTACGTTGACTTGTAGATAAGTTGGCTAATGATTTGCTACTTCTTTGTAAGGTTTTTATCTGAGCTTGGTTTTTTCTCCAAGCTGAAGCCCAAAGTTTATCCATTTCTTCCCATAACTTATCACTTGTCTTACCGAGCGTCTCTATACGTACTTTCATCTCTATTGCCGATTCACCCATTTCTTCACCGGTAGCAGAAAGTTGGCGTTCTAAACTAGCGATACGTTGTTCAGCTGAGTTTATGATTGCATTCGTTTTAATATTTTGTTGATAACCCCAGTAACCAGCACCACCCATTAACAAATAGATCAATAAAGTGGAAAACTTAGATAACATTGATGATGACGCTGGTTTTTGTTCTTGTTGTGCTTGTGCACTAGGCTTAGCGGAATAGCTTTCTTCTGAACTTGGCGGTATTGAAGAGTAAGTTCGAGCCTTTTTAAACGCTTCAACCTGATCTTTATCAGGTGTAATGCTTGGCATGTTGTGATCAATTTGCTTGGTCAAAATATTTTCCTGTTTGTACTATTTATATCATTTACATCGATGAGTTATTCTACACAATTTATCTTTTATGTATTCAATTTAATCTGATTTGCTTGAAGAAAATTTGTAATAAAAAAACCGATAAGGATTCCTTATCGGTTTTTTATTTTTTAACGTGAGTATTATTCAGAATAAAACTTAGTAACTTTCGTTGTGAACGCTCAATACCGCTCGACCAGAAGGGTCAGCGTTGTTTTGAAAGCTTTCATCCCATGCTAATGCTTCTTGTGTACTACAGGCGACAGATTTGCCACCAATAACACAGTCAGCTGCTGAAGCTACCGGAAATTTATCTTCAAATATAGAACGGTAAAAATAAGCTTCTTTACTGTCTGGTGTATTCACTGGAAATTTAAAGCTAGCACTTTCAAGTTGTTGATCGGTAACTTGAGATTCAACATGTGTTTTTAAACCATCAATCCACGAATAGCCAACACCATCAGAAAACTGCTCTTTTTGACGCCATAAAATCTCTTTCGGTAAATAACCTTCAAAAGACTCACGTAAAATGGCTTTCTCCATTTTACCGTTACCACACATTTTATCTTCAGGGTTAATGCGCATGGCAACATCCATAAAGTTTTTATCTAAAAATGGTACACGGGCTTCAATACCCCAAGCCGACATTGATTTGTTGGCGCGTAAGCAATCAAACTTATGTAATCTGTCAAGCTTACGGTTAAGTTCTTCATGAAACTCTTGTGCATTGGGTGCTTTATGGAAATATAAATATCCACCAAAAATTTCATCAGCACCTTCTCCAGAAAGTACCATCTTAATACCCATCGCTTTAATTTTACGCGCCATTAAATACATTGGGGTAGATGCACGAATAGTAGTCACATCATACGTTTCTAAGTGGTAAATAACTTCTTGGAGGGCATCTATGCCTTCTTGTTCAGTAAAAACAACACTGTGATGAATCGTACCAATGCTTTCTGCGACAGTTTTAGCGGCAATTAAATCTGGAGAGCCTTCTAGGCCACAGGCAAATGAATGAACCTTTGGCCACCATGCTTCAGCTAAATCGTTATCTTCAATACGACGAGCAGCAAATTTTTGTGTTATAGCTGAAATTAACGATGAGTCTAAACCACCTGACAATAAAACACCGTAAGGTACATCTGTCATTAAATGGCTTTTAACTGACTCTTCTAAAGCTTCACGAATTTTAGTTTTGCTGGTGGTATTATCTTTAATTGCTGAATATTTCTGCCAGTTACGTTTATAGTATTGTTGTAACTCGCCAACACGACTATCAAAAATATGACCTGGAGGAAACTCACTGACAGTTTTACAAATAGGCATTAATGCCTTCATTTCAGAGGCAACATAAAAGTTACCTTCCTCATCATAACCCGTGTAAAGCGGGATAATACCCATATGATCACGTGCAATGAGATAAGAGTTATCTGTTTCGTTGTATAAACAAAAAGCAAACATACCTTGCAGTTTATCAACAAAATCAACACCAAATTCTTCATATAACGGTAAAATAATTTCGCAATCTGAACCTGTTTTAAATTGGTAATCTACATTAAGGTTTGCTGCGAGGGTTTTATGGTTATAAATTTCACCATTAACCGCGAGAATGTTTTTCTTGTCTTCGTTATATAAAGGCTGAGCACCGTGCTCAGTGTCTACAATTGATAAGCGTTCATGCACTAAAATTGCATGCTCGCTACTGTAAATACCTGACCAGTCAGGACCACGATGACGTAATAAACGAGAATATTCTAAAGCTTTCGGACGAAGTGCGTCTGCACCTGTTTTTATATCTAATATACCAAAGATCGAACACATTGAAGCGCTACTCCTTTAAATTATTAACAAATTGTGAGGGATGTATCGGATGAATTCTTTATACATCGAAGGACACTTTGCCAGTTATAAAATAATTATCAAGTTCTATTTGTTCTCAATAGCTTAAAAATGGTTATAAGCGAGAATTTTGGATATAAAAAACGCTACGGGTTAAAGCCAGTAGCGTTTAATTTGAAAATGACGATGATGAATTAAATGCTGTTAGTCACATCAACCGACAGTTTTATCATTTGGCCGGGTTGTAAATATTTTTTACGGTTTAAACTGTTCCAGCGTTCGATGTCACGAATTGACACATTAAATTTGTCAGCAATACGCGCGAAAGAATCGCCACGCCTCACCTTGTAAGTAATATTACGCATAATAGCCTGTTCTACAGGCTGGTATGTTTTTGTTGACGTTAAGCTAGTTTTTGATATTTTAGCTTTTTGCCATATGACTAATTTTTGTCCAAGCTTTAAAACATCCTTAGGCGCCATACCGTTCCATTTTGCGATACTTCGACTGCTGACTTTATATAGCTGTCCAATATCCCATAAGGTATCACCTGATTTCACTGTATGAGATATTTTATCTCCACTGCGTTGACGACTTTTGGTTTTCACTAAACGTTGTTCTTGTGAAAATACATAACTGTCTAGTGACTGAGTCGCTACTGGAATTAATAAGTGTTTACCCGCACGGATCTGCGTGCCTTTGATATTATTAATTTGCTTAATTAACTTGATATCAGTATTAAACTTATGCGCTATTTCACCTAAATTATCACCATTTTGAATTTTATAGCGCTGCCACGCTAAACGTTCTTTTTTAGGAAGTTCAGCAAGTTTTGTTTCAAAATTAGCAACCTTGTGATTCGGTATTAATAAGTTATGTGGACCATCTGGGTCTGTTGCCCAACGATTAAACCCAGGATTTAAACGTTGTAATTCAGCTAATGATAAATCAGCCAATTTAGCTGCTTTGGCTAAATCAAGCTGCGACTCTATATTAATATTGGTGATCTGACTCTTATTTTCAATTTCATAAAGTTTGATATCAAAATCGTCAGCACGTCGGATAACGTCGGCTAAAGCCAGTAGTTTAGGTACATAAGCTCTGGTTTCTTTCGGTAAATCTAACGACCAAAAATCAGTGGGTAAGTTTTTACGGGCATTCTTTTTCATCGCGCGTTTCACACGACCTTCACCGGAATTATAAGCAGCAAGTGCTAATAACCAATCACCATCAAAAAACTTGTTCAAATATTTTAAATATTTAATAGCACCTTGTGTTGAAGCAATCACATCACGGCGTCCGTCGTACCACCAATTCTGCTTCATGCCAAAACGCTTGCCTGTTGCAGGAACAAATTGCCACATACCTGAAGCACGACCATGAGAATAAGCAAAAGGGTCAAAAGCACTTTCCACAATAGGTAAAAGCGCAATTTCTAACGGAATATTATTTTTTTCAAGTTCTTCCACAATATAAAAAATAAAGGGTTCAGCACGTTTTGCGACGCGGTCAAGATATTCAGGATGTTTTACAAACCAATTACGCTGGACAGCTACGCGTCTATCCTCAGGGATTTCAAAAGTGAATTTAGTGCGAATTCGTTGCCAAATATCATCAGAAACATAAATATCATCAACTATTTTTGGATCGGTTAAGGTAAAGTCAACATCAGCAACAGGATGAATAATATCAATAGTTTCATCCGTTAATATTGCTTGATTGATTTCAGCTGTGCTGGCTATATTTTGTTCTGAAACACTTGTTACTTCGCCTACGTTATTATTTTGCAATGAGGTCATTTGGCACCCCATTAAAATGAGGGCGGCAGAAATAGAGAGTGAAATAGGTAAAGCTTTTGAAAAACAATGCTTTTTAGAAAGTAAAGTTTTTGGTGTTTTTAAGAAATAGTTCATGTATATACTATATTATTTTACTTGAGGTTAGTTTCACTTATTTAGCTCGTTTATTCAAGCGCGGCTTGAATGATACTAATGAAGAGTATAGCTTAATAGTCATTTTTCCATTGTCTAATCGTGGTAAAAGTTTCTAAGGTGTTTGGCGATTTTATTCCACTATAATCAGCTGCACTATCGATGATTTCTTGTTGTTTACAGCGGAGGAATGGGTTGATTTTTTTCTCAAGTAAAATAGAAGTAGGAATCGTTGATATATTCCTTTCTCTGCGTACTAATACTTGATTGTAGTAGTGTACAAGTTCAGCATTTTTAGGTTCTACGGCGAGGGCAAAAGTTAAATTGGCTAGGGTATATTCGTGCGCGCAATAAACATGTGTTCTGTCAGGTAAGTCAGTTAAACGTGTTAAAGCTGTTAACATTTGTTTTGGTGTACCCTCAAATATCCGGCCACAGCCACCAGAAAATAATGTGTCGCCACAAAAAACAACATCGTTTGAGTAGTAACCAATATGATCTAACGTATGTCCAGCGAGATCAATGATCTCAAAAGACATGTCAAGTACTGTGATTTCAATAATTTGTTTGTCTTTAACGCGAACATCGGCATGGGCTATTTTTTTATTTTCAGGGGCATAAACTGTTATTGGCCAATTTTTGTTTTGGCAGTAATGCTTTAATTCAGCAACGCCACCCGTATGATCAGGATGATGATGGGTGATTAAAATGGCACAAAGCTGTAAATTATTATCTTCTAAAAACTTGATACAGGGTTTAGCATCTCCGGGATCAACCAGAGCAACGGGCTTTAGCGTTTCGCTATTAACTATATTTATATCGGTTGATGTTATCGCCCAAAAATAATTGTCCGTAAAAGCGGGAATAGCGGTGATAAAAATTGGCTTTAGTGTTTGACTTTGCACGTTAAATCGTCCTCAATAAAGGTTATGTAATACAGTATACCCGTAAATGAGCTGAAAAGGCGTATGTAAAAATTATGAAACCTGCATTGGGTTATCGGCAACCCCATTATCCAGAATCTTGGCAAGCTTTACCTAACGGTGAGGTAATTGTTGATGAAATTAACCATGTGTTAGCACCTTGGTTGCCGAAGTTTTTTGGTTATCACTTATTGAAAATCGGTGCTCTCAGCGGCTATATTGACAGTTCTGGCTGTCCTATTAAGCACCAAATGAATTTGGTAGAACAAAATCGTGCAGGCGATATAATTGCTGATGTTGACGATTTGCCTTTTTTAGAACATAGCATTGATGTGTGTCTGTTAAGTCATGCTTTAGAATTTTCCCTTGACCCACACCATGTTGTCAGAGAAGCAAATCGTGTATTGATCCCAAATGGTTATTTAGTGATAACAGGATTTAATCCCTTCAGTTTGGCAGGGTTAAATAAGTTTATACCATATCGTAAAAATAATACCCCGTGGGATGCACGGTTTTTCTCAGCAATGCGAGTGAAAGATTGGCTACACTTGATGGGTTATGAAATTTTAGAAGATAAAAAGATTTTACACTCTTCTTTATCTGGAAAGATAAACCAAGGTAAAATAGCTAAGTATTGGCAAAAAGTCGCCAGTGAATTTTTACCCCGTTTGGGTTCGGTTTATATTTTAGTTGCTAAAAAACGTGTGCATCCACTAACACCTATTAAACCGAAATGGCAACTAAGGCCCAAATTCAAACAAGTAGAAGTCCCAAGTATGAATTCATCACATAAAACCAAATGATTTTTTAAGTCATTAATTAAAGAGAACACAGAAATGATCCACCGTAATGATTTAGAAATACAGCTAAATACCTTGTTAAAACCTGAACAAATTAAAGATTTTTGTCCTAATGGTTTGCAAATTCAAGGTAGTGACGAAATTTATAAAATAGTTACAGGTGTGACAGCAACACAAGCGTTAATTGAACAAGCTATTCATGAAAATGCCGATGCTTTAGTGGTGCATCATGGTTTCTTTTGGAAGAATGAATCTTATGTTATTCGTGGTATGAAACATCAACGAATCAAAGCGCTCATTGAGAATAATATCAGTTTATTCGCTTATCATTTACCACTAGATATACACCCAGAATTGGGCAATAACGCTCAACTTGGCAAATTATTTGAAATAAATAATGTTCAGCCCTTAGAAAGTGGCAATCCACTAAGTGTTGCCGTTCGAGGTGAATTTTCACATCATATTTCTGGTGATGAATTAAGCACACGTATATCTCAACAACTATCAAGGAATTGCTTACATATTTCACCCCCATCAAATAAAAAAATAAAGACCGTTGCTTGGTGCAGTGGTGGTGGACAAAACTATATTGAACTTGCTGCAGAGCAGGGAATAGACGCTTTTATTAGTGGTGAAATTTCTGAACAGACCACACATGTTGCTAGAGAAATGGATATTCACTTCTATGCTGCAGGTCACCATGCCACTGAACGCTACGGCGCTAAAGCTTTAGCCAAACATCTTGAAGAAGAATTATCAATCCCCAGTATTTTTATTGATATTGATAATCCTGCATAGTGAATATTGTCGACGTTCGATAGTTTTATTCTCATTATTAAGTGTCGTCATCCTAGAAAAGTTAGGATGACGTTATAAATGGCTCATTGAGAACTCAACGAATACAAAGACTAACTTTTTAACCATTGCACGAAACGACCAAGACTTTCATACCATGCATGAGTTGTTTGATCTAAATTTCTTACTTTAGGTATATAATAGTGCCAATTATTTCCATTTCTGTTGCCTTTAATCCATTTTCCTGCAGGAGCGGCAATGGGGTAAATACCTTGTTGTTGAAAGTATTTTATTGCTCTAGGCATATGGTCTGAATTAGTAATGAGCACAACATTTCTACCCGTAACTCTTGGGGCGATTAGCTCTGCTTCTTCTTCTGTATCTTGTGAGAAGTTTTCAACAATTATTTTGCTCTCTGGCACGCCGAGCAACATTGCCGCTTCTTTTACTTTTTCGGCGTTACTCATATCGTCATGGCCTGCATAGCCGGATGTAATAAGTTGTGCTTCAGGGTGGAGTCGTAAAATACGAATAGCCTCAACAAGTCTCTGCAATGAACAAACTCCTAATTCGCTGGTGGCGGGTAATTCTGGATCTGTGGTGTGCCAACAACCTAAAATCACAATGTAGTCAACAGGTTCAGTTGAACGTGTAAAAGCTAAATGATGATTTTCAATGGGAGCCATCACAAAATTGGCAAACGGTCGAAAAGACCCTAACGTTAATAATAAAGTTGCGGCTATTAAACAAACATAACTGAAGCGCTTTTTATATTGGTAAAAGACAATAGCCAATATCAGTAATATTATAATGATACTGAGCGGCATGATTAACGCACTGATAATTTTTTTCAGTAAAAATAGATCCATAATTATTAATTTTCTTATTGAGTAGGTGTATGTTTAAAGAACATTCAGGATTATAATCATCATTAATACTACTTAAAACATAAAGTTGAATTTAAATGCCACATTGTAGTGAGTTTGCTGTATTTTCTGTAATCGAAGAAAATCAAAAAAGAGTGATTGAATTAAGTGAGTCATTATTTGAAGAGATGAATAATGAAAGGGAAGTGCTTATATCCCATAGTATTTTACGTAAAACGGATAATGCCCAAGAGATTTGTTGGCAGCTTGTTTGGTTAAATGAAGAAGTCGTAGAAGAAAATAATAAAAATTGGTCCAACTTTCCCAGTAGTGCCGAGCTCGAATCTTTAGTGGGTGAAAGACTATATTATGGGCATTTTCTCGTTATTTAGCCTTTATAGTTGAGCGAGAACATAACAAAGTAATGAAGAGTTAGTACTTCGTTATGTTCTGCCTATTATAAACGTTATGCCAACGTTGTTAGCATTTCATCATTATATTCAACCAGTTCACTTCCTGTGCGAACCTTAGCAACATAATCTGCATTAGCAATGAAAGGACGTCCAATTGCGACAAGATCAAATTTGTTGTTACCAATAGCAGAGCTTGCTGTGCTAGGCGTATAACTGCCCACACCCACTAAAGTCTTACTATAGTTAGCACGAATGTAACTCGATGCTTGACCTTCTAAATAATCAAACTCCATCGCATCATCAAAAATGCCAACATGTAAAAAAGCAAGCTCTCGTTGTTCAAGTTCTTTGAGCAAGTGATCAAAGACTTGACGGTCATTTGCATTACCCGACATGTTGAAATAAGCGCCAGGACTTAATCTTAAAGCGGTTCTCTCATTACCAATGGCATCAATGACTGCATTAACTACCGCTAACGGAAAACGAGACATATTCTCTGGCGTTTCACCGTATGCATCAACGCGACGGTTACTATCGTGATGAAGGAACTGGTCAATTAAATAGCCATTTGCTCCGTGAATTTCAACACCATCGAAACCTGCTTCAATAGCATTGCTCGCCGCTTGTGCGTAATCAATTACTAATTGGTTGATATCTTCCTGTGTAACCGCTTTGGGTACTTGATACGTTAGGTCGCGCATTCTAGGTACACTTCCTTCTACGGCTACGGCAGAAGGAGCTAAAACATCACTTGAACCATTATTATTACTTTCGAAGAAATATGGATGAGCAACGCGGCCGGTATGCCATAGCTGAGCAAATATTTTGCCGCCATTATCATGAACCGTTTTGGTCACTAGTTTCCAACCACTAATTTGTTCTTGAGTAAACAAGCCGGGTGTATTTGGATATCCTTGTCCATCTGGACGAATAATAACCGCCTCGGAAATTATTAGACCAGCTTCGGCTCTACGACCATAATATTCAGCCATTGCGACAGTTGGTACTAAATTGTCATCAGCCATGCAGCGTGTAAGTGGAGCCATTAAAATACGGTTGTTTAACGTTATAGTACTATTTAGCGAATAAGGCTGAAATAAATTAGGGGTCATTGGCTTTCTCTTTAAAATTTGTATTATTCTTTCTTGAATGTACGTTCAAGATATAGTTATTTGAACGATCATTCAAGTATTATTTTGAATGATCGTTCAAAATTAAGTATCATAGCTTTATTCTAAAAGTTGAATGCTGAGTTACACCTATGAGAAATGCTGAGTTTGATCGAGAAAAAGTACTGAGATCGGCAATGACCCTATTTATGGAGAAAGGTTATAGTAAAACAAGCATGCCAGATTTAAAGAAGGCAACAGGTTTACACCCAGGCTCAATTTATTGTGCATTTGAGAATAAACGCGGCTTGCTCTTAGCCTCGATTGAACAATATAGACTAGATCGCAATGAAGAATTTTCAGCATTTTTTTCTACCAATGAACCCATACTCGACCAGTTCAAAAAATATTTAGACAATATTGTTGATGAGTGTGTGAGTTGTGATGCATCTAAAGGTTGTTTATTCATTAAAGCACTTTTTGAGTCGACAGAAGAAGATCAAGAAATAAAAATGGTGATTGCTGAGAATGTATCACAATGGCATCAAGCAATCGCTGATAAGTTTAAACAAGCACAAAAAGCTAAAGAATTACCAGAAAATAGGAAGAGTGAGCATTTAGCCCATTTTTTAGTCATGGGGATATATGGCTTACGAACATTTTCCCAATCACATCCAGACAAAAACATCTTAGAAGCGTTGGCAGAGCAATTATTTAAAAGCATTCGTTATTAACCTATCGTTAACTGCAAAGCCGCTATAATTAATTAGTTATTATTTGAAATTTCATGGAGTTCCCGTATGCGTCTATTTTTATTAGCTTTTTTAATTATCACTGTACTGTCAGCTTGTACTAAAGAAGAGCAAGCTTTCGAGGAGGTTATTCGGCCGATTGCGTGGCAAGAAGTTAAGCAATCTTCCTTTGATCAGGTTCGTCGCCTTTCAGGCACTATTTTTCCTGTCGAAGAAGCTAATTTAAGTTTTGAAGTGGGTGGTAAGATTGAATGGATAAAAGTAAAGCTTGGTGATGAAGTTAAACGTGGTGATGCACTTGCCCGTTTAGATCAACGAAACTTTAATTTAAGTCGCCAATCAGCAGAAGCGAACTTACAAAAAAGTTATGCGGCATTTTCGGAAGCTGAAAATGAATATAAACGTTATGCGGAGTTATCGTCAAAAGGGTTAGTGTCAAAGTCTGGTTTTGATAATGCTAAAGCGGCTTTTGAATCGGCGACCAGTGCGGTAAATATTGCAAAAACCCAACTTGATATCGCTAACAAAGACTTAAATGATTCAATTTTAAAGGCGCCTTATGAAGGCAAAATAACTAAGCGTCTCATTGAGCCTTCCATGCAAGTTTCTCCCGGGCAAGCCATTTTTCAAATAGAAGGAGATGATGGTTTAGAAGTTCAAGTGATGGTGCCGGAAACTCTTATTAGAAACTTGTCTAAAGGTAGTGAAATTGATATTCATTACCCTGCTTTTCCTGGATTGAATAGTAAAGGAACTATCTCTGAAATTAGTTCGCGGGCAGCAACGGCTAATGCATTTCCTGTCACTGTTTTAATTAACTCTGAGCTCAATAATTTACGTGCTGGCATGACCGCAGAAGTCGATTTTACCTTTCAAGGTGTCGGGCGAACTGGTTTCAAGGGGAAAGCGTTTCGTTTACCTATATCGGCTTTGGCTTCAGGTGAAGGAAAGAAAGCTTATGTTTTTGTTTATGATGTTGAAAAGCAAATGTTGGAAAAGCGTCTGGTGCAAACTGAAAGTATTTTGAATAATGAAGTATTAGTATCTGTTGGTTTAAAGTCAGGTGAAATTATTGCGATTGCAGGAGTCTCGTTTCTACGTGACGGTCAATCAGTTAGATTGCTTGATAAACACGTAAAACGTTTTAATTAATGACGTCATCGTATTACTAAATCTTAGAGACTTATTATGAATTTAACTAAAATTGCTTTTACTTATCGAAAGTCCATTTTAATGGTGCTTACATTGTTATTGATCAATGGTGTTTTTGCATACTTAACGTTACCGGCACAAGAAAATCCAACAATAACCATTCGCCAAGCGATTATTACAACGTCATATCCTGGCATGGCGCCTGAGCGTGTTGAACAATTAATTACTCGCGCCATTGAAAAAGAAATAAGGAAAATTCCAGAGGTTGAAAAACTTACTTCTACATCAATGACAGGGCAATCTGTTATTCACGTTGAAATTTATGACCGTTATTTTAATCTTGATAATATTTGGCAAGATTTACGTAATAAAGTTAAACAAGCACAAGTCAATTTACCTGAAGGCACGCGAACACCTTTCGTTAATGACTCATTTGGAGATGTTTCAGTCGTTACCTTGGCTTTAACGGCAGACGGTTTTAACTTAGGTGACATGTTTGATATTTCTAAGCATATTCGCGATAATTTATACAGTGTAGCAGGCACCAAAAAGGTTGATATTATAGGCGTACAAGCTGAGCGAATATACCTTGAAGTTAAAACAGCCAAACTCGCCCAACTAGGCATTTCGCCAAGAAGTATCATCAATGAATTGCAAAATCAAAATATTATAAGTCCTGGCGGACAAATTGATACCGGTTTACGTTCAATCGTAGTGGAACCTACAGGTAACTTTTCTTCTCTCGATGAAATAGGTAACACCCATATCACCATTACAGGTACAGACGATACCATAGCATTAAAAGACATAGTCAGTTTACGTAGAGGGTACATAGATCCGCCAGACAAACCTGCATACTTCAATGGTAAGCCTGCCATTATGTTTGCTGTTTCAATGCTTGAACAATATAACTTGTTGGAATATGCACCAAGAGTTAAAACAATGGTCACTAATATTGAAAATACGTTACCTATTGGTTATAAAATCAATATTGCAACTTATCAAGCGGATCAAGTTAAAAAAGCGATAGAAGGCGTGTCTATCAATGTAATACAAACATTAATTATTGTATTACTTGTCGTTATTTATTTCTTAGGTTTACGCACAGGGTTAATTGTTGGCTCAATTGTACCTTTTGTTATGTTAACGACTTTAGCGATAATGAAGTTTACTGGCATGACGCTAGAGAAAATGAGCCTTGCGACACTTATTATAGCGCTGGGTTTACTTGTGGATAACGGAATCGTTATTGCAGAGGATTTTAAGCGAAGGATCGAGCAAGGAATAGATCGCTTCGATGCAATGTGTCAAGGTGGTAAAGAACTTGCGATGCCATTATTGAGTTCATCCGTAACGACCATCTTATTTTTCTTACCGTTAATGCTCGCCGAACATGTTGCCGGAGAATTCACTCGTTCTGTATCATTGGTTATTTTAATTACCTTAATGACCAGTTGGGTTTTAGCTTTATGTGTTACGCCAACATTATGCTATTTCTTTATTAAAGCTGAAAACAAGGAAGATAATGAAAGAGTCGGCCTTGATGGTGAACCACAAAGTAAATCGAAAGACAATTCTGATAAATTCTATAAAATTTATGAAACATTCTTACATTGGATTTTAAGCCATAAAGCCATTTTTATGATAATGATGGTGGTCACGTTAGTGATATCACTTAGTGGTTTTGGTTTACTTGAAAAACAGTTCTTTCCCGATTCTGATCGCACACAAATTGTGATGTATATCGATTTACCCAACGGCACGTCAGCTAGAGAAACTGATCGTCAAATGCATGATGTTTTTAAGTGGTTAGATGATCGAGAACATTTTCCTGAGATTACTAACTACTCCGGTTATTCTGGTTTTAATGGTCCACGTTTTGTATTAACACTCAATCCTGAAGATCCAACAGATAATAAGGGCTTTGTTGTTATTAATGTAAAAGAGGGCACTGCATTAAATCCGTTTGTGAATAAATTACATAATGGCATTATTGATACTTTCCCTAATGTTTCTGGGCGTGTTAAGCGAATGTTTGCGGGGCCGTCTGATTCAAGTTCTATTAGTATTCAAGTAAAAGGTCCAGATAAAGACTTTTTATATGAAAAAGCTAAAGAGATTATGGCGGTATTACAAGCGGTTCCTTATACCAAAAATGTGCGGACTGATTGGGAAAATCGTATTGTTAAAATGCAGGTTAAAATTGATCAACATCGTGCTCGTCGTGCTGGCGTAACGTCTTCTGATGTAGCTACTGCATTACAAGGTTACTTTAGTGGTGCTAACATAACAGAATATCGAGATGGTGATGATATTATACCTGTGGTATTTCGTGCTGAGGAGGAAGAACGTTTCAATTTAGATCGCCTTCGCACAGTTTCTATATTCTCAAGTCAATCAGGAGCATCAGTTCCTTTATTTCAAGTAGCTGATTTTATTCCTGTTAACCAGTATTCAAAAATTCAACGTGAAAATATGTTCACAACAATTACCATTGAAGCCAGTAATACTGAAATGACAGCAGAAGATTTAAAAGTCATTGTCGATGCCGATATTGAAGCATTAAAATCAAATTTGCCCATAAATCACATCATTGAATATGATGGTGTTATTGTGCAATCTAAAGAAGCTCAACAAGCACTTGGTGCGAGTATGCCAATGGTAATTGGTTTAGTTTTAGTGTTGTTGGTTATGCAGTTTAATTCGTTCCGTAGTGCGTTGATTATAGTACTAACTATTCCATTATCCCTCATTGGTACTATTATCGGGTTATTGGTGATGAGTGCACCTTTTGGTTTTATGGTGTCATTAGGTATTTATAGTTTGGCAGGTATTATCATTAATAATGCGATTGTCTTGATAGACAGGATTGAGATTGAACGATCAACGACGGATAATGATTATCAAGCGATTGTAAATTCTTGTTTAACACGTTTGCGTCCTATTGCTATGACTACGGTTACCACAATTATGGGCTTGTTACCTTTATTGATAGATCCCATGTCTATGTTCTATGGTATGGCGACAGTTTTAGCCTTTGGTTTAGGCGTAGGAACAATATTAACCTTAGCGGTTGTTCCTGTTTTATATGCGAGTTTCTTTAGGGTAAGTCGATGAATTACCGGGTTTTACTTGTGGAGGATGATCTAGATTTAGCTACCACAATTGTTGAATACCTTGAATTAGAAAAAATATGTTGTGACCATGCTGCAAATGGCATTGCAGGGTTGAAATTCATCAGTCAGCAATATTATGATGTAGTGATCCTTGATGTGAACTTACCGCGTATGGATGGTTTAACCGTGTGTAAAAACATGAGAGAGCAGGGGATTAATATACCGGTTTTAATGTTAACTGCACGTGAAACCTTGGACGATAAACTCGCAGGCTTTGCTGTGGGTTCTGACGATTATATGGTTAAGCCATTTGAAATGTTAGAGCTCATTGCTCGTATAAATGTTTTAGCTAACAGACGAAATGGTTTAACGAATATATTGTCTTTACATGGTGTTGATGTTGACTTTAGTGCTAAAACTATAAAACGCGATGGAAGTGTTTTGCAGCTGTCCCCCACGGGCTGGAAAATACTTGAATTATTAATGCGTAAATCTCCTGAAGTCGTTTCAAAAGAGCAGTTGTTAAATGCTGTTTGGGGAGATGAATTACCAGATAGTGATAGTTTGAAAGTACATTTATATAAATTACGACAGGTAATTGATACTGAAAGCCAAAAAAAGCTTATTCACACTGTCGCTGGACAAGGTTTTGTTTTTCGTGAATGACGAAGTGAGTGAGTTTTATTGTGGCTTATTTGAATGAAAATAATAGTATAAAGCAACCGCAAACCCTTCGTCGGTATGTGTTGAAAGTACAGAGTATTATCGCTTTGATCATCGTATTAAGTTACACCTTAGTGATTAATTTTTATTTTATTCATGGGCTTGATGAAGCTAACTTTCAGGACCTCCATCTAGAGAGCAATGACTTTGCATTTAAATATAAAAGTAATATCAACCATCCACTCCCTAATACCCTCCATTTTCAAGGTTTTTTGGGATGGGAAGCAATACCGATCAAAATAAAGGAACACTTTGCTGAACTTGAGCATATCAACGAAGTGACGATGGATAGTATTCGATTATTTAGTGATGAAACTGTTTTTTCATTACCGGAAAAAGTCATTTTTATTGTGGCTGAGCCATTATTTAATGGTAAAGTTTTTTATTTAGTTAGAAAGATAAATATAAAAGAATATGATGCATTGAGCCAAATGGGCATCACTAAAATGTTCCAATTAACATGGCCCATAGCACTGATATTTTTATTGATCATGCATTTTTCTGTTCAGCTATTATTAAATAAAACGTTAGCACCCTTTTACCGCGTTGGCGATTGGGTTGAGAATTTGACACTTGAAAATGTTGACCAAGCCCCCCCTGATTTTGAATTTTATGAACTAACCGCCATTGCGCACCAACAAAAGAAAGCCTTGCTCAGGCTGAGTTCTCTTCTTGATAAAGAACAAGACTTCTTACGACATGCAAGCCACGAACTGCGAACTCCTATAGCGGTCGTAAAAAGTAACAGCGAATTATTAACTCGTGTATTAGCGATGGAGAGTAAACAAAATAAAGGCCAGCAATCCTTAGCACGTATTAGTAGAGCCGCGCTAAATATGCAGCATACAACTGAAACATTATTATGGCTTAGTCATGAGCAATCAGCGGAAAAAGGTAATCAACAAACATTAGTTTTAGCGGAGATAGATTTAAATTTGATGATCAAAAACCTTGTTGAAGATAATCAATATTTATTACAAAGCAAAAAGGTCCAAGTTTTACTGAAATTGTCTCCTTGTCATATAAAAGTCTATGAAACACCTTGTCGGCTAGTTCTCAATAACTTAATTCGTAATGCCTTTCAATATACTGCTGAAGGTGTAGTGCATATTGAGTGCAGTGAAGGCAAGGTTATTGTTGAAAACATCAATAAAAGTGAAGGGGATTTAGATCACCGTGGCGCAGATTATGGATATGGATTAGGATTACGTTTAGTTGACAAAATTGTTAATAAAATGGAGTGGAAATATAAAAATCAAGAGATTATCGGAGGGCGTTTATCGATTGTTGATTTTAAAAGTGATACATAATTTACCTAACTTTACATATCGACGACATTACCTGACATTTTATTTACTATGATAAGGTATATACAGATGAGAATATTTCGGGAATAAATGTGCTTAAAATTTCAATAGTGGTGTTCAGTTTTTTTTTATTTTCCGCTTGCGGTGGTTCAGGTTCTAGTTCAACGTCAAATGAGGAACCAGATGAACAAGTTATTCCTGTGGTTAATAGCTTAGTCGAAGGTGATGTCACTATTATTGGAGCGTTAAATGTTGGTGATACCTTATCATTAAGCCAGAACCTCTCTGATGCTAATGGTTTAGGAACGTTAAGTTACCAATGGCAGCGCAATCAAAATAGTATCAGTAGTATTATTACTAACGAAAGTTCGCTTGATTATGTCATTACTACACAAGACATAGGTTATAGCCTTTTCGTTACCGTGAGTTTTACTGATGACGACGGTTTTTCTGAATCAATAAACAGTGCGATGACTGGAGTGATCACGAACAATGAATCAAACAATAAACCGAATGTTTTACTGATAATTGCTGATGATCAAGGCGTTGACGCCTCAGCGCAGTATAGTTTCTCAACTGACTTACCTAATACACCAACAATTAACTTACTCGCTGAACAAGGCCTTATTTTTGATAATGCTTGGGCAACGCCTGCTTGTACCACAACGCGCGGTACATTAATTACTGGGCAACATGGTATTAACAGTGGAATTAATTATGTTCCTGTTTCAATGGACAGTGAAACAATGACTTTACAACGGTATTTAAAGTCGTTTAGTGAGAATGAAGATTATAAAACGGCTGTTGTTGGAAAGTGGCATTTAGATGGAAATAATCCTGATTTATCTCATCCCATTGACAGCGGGGCTGATTATTACGCGGGAACAATAACAGGCACGTTATCTGATTACTACGAATGGGAATTAACCGAAAACGGCGCTAGTTCAGTAAGTAGCGAATATCACACAACTAAAATAACTGATTTGGCTATCGATTGGCTAAATGAACAAAACGAACAAGACACACCTTGGTTTATGTGGCTGGCTTATGTTGCACCACATTCACCTTTTCATTTGCCACCCAATGATTTACATAGCCGTGATCACCTTACCGGAACTGATATAAATACGAATAAGCGTGAATACTATTTAGCGGCAATTGAAGCCATGGACTCTGAAATAGGGCGTTTACTTGACTCTTTGCCTGAAGATGAGCGTGATAATACATTAATTATTTATATCGGTGATAATGGCACTCCTGCGGGGGTGATTGATACGAGTGTTTATAATCGAACGCACAGCAAAGGATCTCTTTTTGAAGGGGGAATTCGAGTACCTATGGTGGTTTCAGGTAAAGGGGTCACTCGTCAAAATGTACGTGAAAGTGCATTGGTAAATACCAGTGATTTTTATGCCACTATTAGTCACTTTATTGGAAGTACAGTAACACAACTTAATGACAGTTATAGCTTTTTGGATTTACTATCAGAAAGTGGCAACGGCTTAAGAAATTACAATTACAGTGAATTTGAGAGTAGTGATGTAACGGGATGGACAGTTCGAAATCAAGATCATAAATTGATTGAATATGAAGATGGTTCACAAGCACTATATTTATTAAACGACGGTGATAGCAGTGACATTAGTGAAACTGACAACATCATTGCCGATAGTGCTAATACAGCCATTATTGCTGAGTTAAAAGAACAAGCACAACTCATTCGTCATGAAACGTCCATATCACCTTTAGACATTACAGATGCTATTTTAACTTCCCGCAGTGCTAATTGTAGTGATTACCTTGAAAGATATCAGTCATCGGTACTTGATGTAAATAATAGCACTGTTTTTGATGGTGAATTGACGATCAGTTTATCGGGAGACTATTGCGTTTTTCAAACAAACAATATCCCTAATCATGATTTTAATGACGGCACTCAGGCTTTTCCAAATAATGTAAGTGCGCAAAACAATAACTTTCAAATAATAGCTGCACCTTCTCATGCAACATCCATAACAGCATTAAGTTTAGTTGTTGATAATGCAATTCTTCTTAACGGCGTTAAAGTTGATTTACTCGCGGCAGCCTGTTTTGGTGTTGGCGATGGAAAAATAGGGTGTAATGATATTAATCAAGCGTGGCGATATGATCCTATGTTTGTCGCTAATGGTTTTCTTGTTGATTCTCACAATGCCCATTCTCAGGGGAATGGCAGTTATCACTACCATGGTAAACCTAATGCTTTATATCTTGATGATAATGACAGTGTGGAATCACCTCTGGTAGGTTTTGCTGCAGATGGATATCCTATTTTTGGTCCATATTTTAATGATAATGGCACGATTAGAAAAGCAGTTTCTAGTTTTCAAGTGATCTCTGGGAGTCGTCCTTCAAGTACAGGTAGTCCCGGCGGCACTTATGACGGCACTTATCGAGATGATTATCAATTTGTAGCAGGCTACGGTGATCTAGATGAGTGTAATGGTATGACTATAAACGGTGTTTACGGTTATTTTATTACAGATGGTTTTCCTTATGTCTTAAATTGTTTTAAAGGGGCACCTGACGACTCATTTCATAAATAAGTGTTCTACTTTATGAGTGAGTCATTGTGAGCAAAGTGGAAGTTATTATGAAAACCATAATACTTCCGTTTCTTGCTAGCGATAAACCCTGATTAATTTCCTATTTAGGGCTTTGTGAACGATATAGTTAAATTTATATAAAATTCAGATGGTTATGTTTTGATGTTGATTAGATCTGTTTCGAATTCCGCCAAATCTGGATCCGAAGATAAGGTAGCCAACTCGACTGCTTTCACGAAGTTTTCTCGGGCTAATTTCATATTCCCTTTAGCAACATAAACCTTACCTAATCCTTGGTGCAGCAATGCGGTATTTGGATACTTTGTTATGGCGTTTGTAAAGTACTGTTTAGCCAACTTAAGATTGCCATGTTTTAAATAAAAACGACCAAAACGGTTTTGCCAATAAGCTGAATCATAACGCTTGGTTGTCAATACATCTTTAAACACTGTCATAAACCGGTGGAAATACTCATAGTTATCACGGTTCCAAGCAATCCAGATCAAATTATTTTTAGTACTGTTGGAAATACTTTTCGAAAGGCCAAATCGCTCCCCCCGTTTGGCGAAATACTCTTCTAGATATTCCATACCACCAAGTTTTACGAATTCATCAATACTGCTAAAAGACAAGGTATCAAAATTATGATAAAAATGTTTTAACCCATTATACATAGAGACATAGGGGAGAGTTTCATGCAACTCATCGTTAAATTGTTGATAATGCCAATTGAGGTTATTAACCTCTTTTTTGCTGAGCTGCTTCGATAATTCATCACTGGATTCAATGGTATAAACGTCCCTAATCGAATTGGCAATATAGAGATATTTTTCATTTCCCATTTTCATATCATTAAATTGACTTATCGCTTGGTCTGAAGCGTAAGCACCATTTGTCGCAATAACCCCATTAAATAGTTGTTTTTCATGAAATAAAGAAAAGGTGGAAAAAAATGCACCCATTTCCCAACCAAATAACAAGCGCTCTTGTGATGTCCTGAATTTCCCATCGATGTACGGCAGCACTTCATCAGCTAAATGTTGTTGAAACTCTTCCCTTTGCCCACCAAACATTGTTCTTCTTAATGGTTGGTTATTGACTATGCCGACAATAATCATTTCTGGCAATAGGCTAGGCACTCTCAACGATTGTTGAATAGCAACAGCATTGGTGAAATGCCATTGACCATCTAAAACATATAACACCGGATATTTCTTTTTTGATTGGTGGTAATTAGGCGGCAGGTAAACTTGAATACTTCGGTCATGACTCAATACTTTTGACGGTATAATAAATATTTCACCGATGGTATGTTGAGTGTTTTTATCAGTATTGGCAAACGCAATTGACTGAAATGATAATACCAATAACATCAACAACCACGCTGTCTTTTTAACGGCTTCCATCTTTTTTCCTTATAATATATTACAGATAACTAGCTTAAGTACTTGGTAACAAATCGAGTAATTAGTTTGCTTATTTATAAAAACCAATACATGAATTAATCCTGAAAAATACCTGACTTTTCTCTGAAAGCAATAAAATCAATGGTTTACAGGGGGAAGGATACTAAAAGATATGGACGTAATAAACGTATACAGTTGATAAATCAATCATTATTAAGGTATTAAATAGCTCGATGGAGTAAGGGAATATTTTGATAAATGAATTGGTGATATTTAATATCAAATATAGTCAGTGGGGAGTGGTAACCCTTGCTTCATTTCAAATACTTTTCAATTGATATAGTTAAATTGAAGATGCGAACAGGTGCAGTTATAACAGCTGTTCGCTAACACATATATAAAGTAATGGTTTAAGCGTTGATAGGTAGACGAGTGGGGCGCTTACCAAATAATGCTAGTGCGTTCGCAACTGCTGGGGCGATGGTTGGCACCCCAACTTCACCGAACCCACCAGGTTCATTGTCACTTTGTAGAAGCTTAATTTGAACAATCGGAGCTTCGGTCATTTTAATGATGGGATAGTCGTGGAAATTACTCTGTTTAACTCCACCGTTCTCAATGTCGCATCGTCCGTATAGTGCAGCCGTTAATCCAAACAACATTCCACCTTCAACTTGAGCTTTTGCTGAATCGGGGTTTACAACCACGCCACTGTCAGTAACGATCCAAACTCGATGTACGCGCGCTTTTTCATTTTGCAATGAAACTTCAGCTACGGTTGCGACCATGGTTCCAAAGCTTTTCTGTACAGCAACGCCCATGGATTTTCCGTTGGCGCTAACGCCGTGCTTCCAATTACAAAGCTTCGCCACTTCCCTCAGGCATTTAGCGTGAGCATCATCTTTGCTGAGTAGTGATAGTCTATATTCGATGGGATCTGTCTGCGCTTTTTCAGCGAGCATATCTATGAAACTTTCATTGAAAAATGCGTGTTGGGTGTTTTCTACACTTCGCCAGAAGCCAACTGGAATGGGAGACGGTTGCTTTGCAAATTGTACTTTCACATTATCCACCTTGTATGGCGGCATAGATGCCGGAGCACCACCTTCACTACCATAACTTGCAGATTTCCAATAGTTTGGTTTTCCGTTATCGTCTAACTGTCCAGAGAAACTTGCTAGAACCGCGGGCCTATAAACATCTTGTCTCGTATCTGCTTCTCGTGACCAAGTAAGTTTGATTGGGAATTTGTGTTTCTTTACCAAAGTAACGACTTCATCTATCCACATAATAGGGTTGTCATCGCTCATACTGAAACCGACACGACGACCAAAACCGCCACCCATTGAATGAGCATGGAAAACGACATCATCAACGTCCATCCCCGCAATTTTTGCTGCATGAACTCGTGCGTATAAAGGATTTTGCACGCCAGCGGCGACGTGGAGTTTATTGCCTTCCAACCATGCACTGGCATTCATAGGTTCCATGGTGGCGTGTGCTAAATATGGTACCCAAAATTCTGCTTCAACAATATCAGCCGAATTGCTTTTTATTGACGTTACATCGCCAACCGTATGTGCATCGCTTAGCTCACCTTGCAGGCTCTTACGTTGAAAGGCCTCGATACTGGCTGAACTTAAATTACTGTTTTCATGAGTAACAGCAGTGATCTTTAAAGCTTTTGCTGCTTTTTCTGCACGCCATG
>Ga0209395_1002809_pt1 | contig 22248 bp, 17 predicted proteins | sample GOMGulsemesocosm_3_FD_184635 | JGI IMG/M metagenome (GOLD analysis project Ga0209395, IMG submission 184635) | Methane-oxidizing microbial communities from mesocosms in the Gulf of Mexico - GOM9D Gulf of Mexico (SPAdes) (version 2) | ecosystem: Environmental > Aquatic > Marine > Cold seeps... | reverse complement strand
AATGACACAGGCTCTGCGCTGTTTTTCAGTTAACGGCTTGCTCTCTACCGAATCAAAAAACGAAGTGAAAATAGTGAGCTGTTTAGTGATATAAGACTCACGACAGACTTTAATATCAGCCTCTTGCCAATGCTGATAATATGATAGTTTATCGAGTAGTTGAACAATATCAGTGTTTAAAATTGCCTCTTCACTCCAAGGAAACCAACGTTTATATTCTCGATTGATAGCCTGTTTAATCTGTTTGCTAGTCGACTCACGTAGATACCTGCTATTAATGAATTTTTCTACTTTTGACAGTAGTTTCGCCAACTTGTTTTTATGAGTTTCTACCCACAACTGTTCACATTTAGGTTGGACGTTTTTGGCACAGCTATAAGCCAATTTACTAAAGCGGTAGTTTTTCTCTGTCGAACTAAAAGTCATTGTTTGTCCAAACAGACCCGCTTCAAAAACAGGTGGCTTATCAAGTTGCAACCAACTCACCTCCTCACAGGTTTTCCCTATTTGAATGGTAATAGCACTATTTTGGATAATAATTTCAGTCGAATTGCCGAATAGCTTTCCGAATAAACTTGAAGTGATTGATTTCATTATTGTACAAAGAACCTAAAGGGGGAATTGATGGACAGGATTTACAGTATATATAATACGTGTTGCATTAGATTATTGAAATGAAGCATTGTCAAAAATCCAATTAATGCACTTGCTGATCAGAAATTGCTTATCTCTCCTAAGTTTTCCATGAAAATATTAGCGCATGCATAAAGCCTAAAACGGCTAGTCCCATCGTTTCGCCTATCAACATGCCAGTACCTTACTATGTAAACCCAAGACGTGACAGCTCGTAACCTTGGAAAACTGAGGGGGAATATTTGATAAGCAGTACTTATTATTTATCAATATCTAGCACTTCATCTAATATTTTTTTCAATGACTCCGTACTAATGGCAATCTCATTGGCCTCTTTAAAATTATTTACGCTACTTGATATAAGTTGTTCATTATAGTTGTAGTCTTGAGTACTTTGCTCGGATGAAAGTAACTTGCCATCATCAACAATTCCTTCTGTTACTGTTTTCTGGCCGCTTAAGTTACTCGTTTCTACGATTAGATTATCAAGCATATTCAAAGTATTTTTGGCATGAGTTTCATCTTCAGTGACTTCAAAACGATATTTTTTATCACCAATGACCTCTTTCTCAGAAACAGTATTTTTCACATCCCTGCTTTGAGCCATTGACTGCATTTGATATTCATCAATCTCCATCGAAACAGTGTAATCTTCTTTTAGTTTTTGCTCTCGTGAGTTCTCACCATCACTCATTACACTATGCAGATTAACACTAACTGTTTGCGTTACCGTTTGCTCACTGCCACTCAGTCCGCCACCACCATCTGTGTGCGTTTGTTGCATAAGGTCAACTTGAAATCCAGCCAGAGACTTGCTATCAAAGCTTGCAGAAAAATCAGCCATTAGATTAAAACCTTCGTTTAGTTTAGCTTTATCTTCTTGATCAAGCCCTAATCGAGAACTCTGCTCTTCAGTCATTTTTTCAAATAATGATCCCGCAAGCTGCCGTGCTTGATCAAACTTTTTATCGGCAACCTCAATACTACTGCCCAATCGATCGGCAAGTCCCATAAAGCTTGAAAGGGTATTTTTATACAGGTCTTGAGTCATGGCTTTTTCCTCTTGCCTATCATCCAAGTCCCCTGTAGTACTAGCCGCTTCATCAATTAATTGTAAGTACTGCTCTAACTGCTGTGGATCGGTTACCCCACCTATTTTTGAATCTAAATTAAACTCAGCCATCACTTGGTTATCTTGCACCCAACTCCCTTGTAACTGTTGATTGTTATTGTCATGGTTATAACTATATTCAATCTGCTGATCACTACCGTCTAAACTTAATGAGAAACTAGACAGTACCCCACCATTAAACTCATTGATACCCATTAATTGGCCAAGATCACTGCCCGCTAATAAGCTATCTGAAGTGCTACCAATAGCATTCATTAACTCACCTAATGCTTCATGTTCACTCTCTGATAACTCACCTTCAACTTCATAACTGACACTCATATCACTGGCGCGGGTTGCATTAAAAACATCCTTGCTTTGTTTTATTGAAATAGTAATCTCATCACCTTCACGTGTTGTTACCTGTAATGAAAACTCTTTTTGATTTTCACTAGCATCAGCAAACTGCTCATCGACACCTATTTTAGAGCTTAATTCATCTAAGCCTAGGCGAGTATAGGTTTGGCTTTTACTAATGTAACTTTCCGTTGAAGCATCTAATTGACTTAGTCCAGATAAAATATTGCGGGTTTCACTATGCGCATCTTCAGAGCCCTGACTGATCCTCTCCAATAAAGCATTCAGCTGGCCTGCACTTTCGCCCTGTGCTTTACCACTATTGACTCGACGGGTGACTTTATCGATAAACCCTTCATAGACTTCTTGCCCTCTGGCTGAACTCTGTTGATACATCTGTGCTCGGCTATCAGTGGCAGAAGCTGATGTTTTAGATAACTCTTTTGGGGAGTGGGCCTCTAACGCCCCTTTTAATACTTGTTTAACTGTGTGTTGTTGATCAGAGTGAGTTTTTTCAAACGACAAGTTATGTGCTTTAACATCATGATTATAAACAGCCTCTGCTTGAGATATATTTTGTGTATTATTGGTCGATAAATTTGCAAACAGTGGGTTGCTTAAATCAAACCTGATATTCATTATTTTCACTCCAAAACAGAAACATAGCCTGTTTATGCTATCGGCAACAATAACAACAACTTTAGAATAAATCCCCACAAAAAAGACTTTAAAGTGACTTGCTAGTGAGAGTTTAACTAAGTTATCGAGCAGGGGAAAAAGACCTTTATTAAAATTCATTAGTGCAAAGCCTCAATACCAACCATAAGGCTTCAGTTTATCGCACACTGATTATCTAGATCTTGTTGCTTACAGTCGGTGTATTATTCGAGGGGCTAAACGAGGGGTCGATAGCAAAGCAAACGCCCCCTTGTTTATAGCACGTTTAATGTAAATTGCAGTTTACGGCTCGCTCAGAAGGTGTATTGCCTAGCGAGTTGTAGTGCTTTTTCATAACTTAATATGTGTCCCTGATTTATCTGTTTGATATCAAAAGCCCGCACAGGTTGTTGAGGAGGGATACCTATACCTTCATAAATATCGCCGTGCATATTTTCTACTACCTGATTAGCAATGCTTATTACAGAGCCTGACGGAAGCTGTACCTGATACGTTTCTGATAATGCCCCCTGCGTTGCTTCGCCAAGGTGTATTACCTGTGGCAGTTCACGCATCACCAGTGTAAAGACCTCAGCGGCACCAGCCGTATCTTGACTGGTTAGTAAATATATAGGTTTAAGGTATTTTTGCCCGGATGCAGGTGCGACCTCTGTTTGCTGTCGGTCGCTGTGACCGTAACTATTATCAGAATAAGTATTAAAAGCGACTATCTGCGTATTAATGAAATGAGAAACGAGTGCCATCGCGATGTCATTTTCTCCACCTGGATTGGTGCGAATATCTAAAATTAATGCGTCACTGTCCTGTAACTGAGTGAATATAGTATCCAGTTGCTGGTGCAACGTTTTGATAGACACATAATCAAAATGATTAACCACCAGTATGCCTGTGTTAGAGCTGTTCAAACCCCAGCTAAGTAAATTTCGACCTGCCTTATTTGAAGCCTTTAGCGTGCTGAACTGCTGCATTGTTTGGGCATCTGCATAATTATTTATTGCCTGCTGATATAACTGATTTAATTGTGGAAACCTAGACAGTGGGTTTAACCATTGCATTTCACTGGGCTGGCTGCCGACAGGCACACTGATAGATTTTTTAATATATGAATGTAAGGAAGATGTTTTTCGATCTGCCTGCATAACTTTTTCGTTTGTTGATAACAGTGCATTATAGTCACCAAGCTCTGCGAGCATCTGTAGCATAATGCCTTGCAGCTCCCTCTGATTAAGCTCGTCATGAATAAGCGGGCTGTATTTTTGGTAGACCAGCTGCCAGTTGATATTTCTTCGCGCTAGATGAGCATGTAACTCATTGACTGAATGCCAGAGAAACTCAAAACTATCTACAGGGTTTTGTTTATTTTTAATCTCATCCTCAGTATCTACTACAACAGATGCGAACTTTTTTTGTTCAACCTGCGCAGCTTTAACGGTTATTTGAATATCGTCATCACCTGTTTGCTTAAAGTTGTCGGTAACCTGCAGCTTAAATGTATAAACGCCGTCGGCAGTTGGTACTGAAAAATTAGCTTCTAATTCCTCGTTGTTGTGGATAGTAACCTGCAACGGGCCAGATGTTTGTTTCCATAATATGGTTTTGCTTTTTCTATTAAAAGGGTAAGTGACTGAACCGTTTAACCAAACGGTTTGTTGCGTGTTATAAACCTCTTTATCATCTCCTGCACTGACTTTAGGCTTAGTGAGTTTTAAAGCTCTTAGATCATCACTGCTACAGCCGCAGAGAAATAAAACACTTAATAGAGGTATAAAGTATCTCAGCATCCGTTTTGATTTATTCATCTTTTCTTCCTTTTATATTACTGGTTAGCTGCACTGAAGAATAAAGTCATAAACTGTTAATCATTCTGAGCAGAGTTCACCGGTTATAATAAAGGCTTTGAAAAACAGTTCAGTAGCATAAGTGGGACGGTATGTGACCGATTGTGACAGAGCAGGCAGTGCCGACTAATCAGCTAAATAAAACAGGGATATTGGCTAGGCAATGTGCACAGAAGGTCACTGTAACAGTGAGTTATTATGATCATAGAAGTGAGTACCTGCTTTCAGGTGGCAACTTGGCTGAAAGCAAAATAGCATAACCGAAACCTGCACTCAGCCTAATTGCATCGGCCAGCGTATTTCAAATTTGGCCCCCCCTAAGCGGGAATGGCTAATGCTTATATCGCCCTTATGCCAGAGTGCAATTTGTTTGGCAATTGCTAGCCCTAAACCATGACCATTACCTGCATTACGCTGCGCATTGTCCAGCTGAGCAAAGGGCTCAAATATTTTCTCCCACTGTGCTTCAGCAATTCCGGGACCGTCATCTTCAATGCTTAACAAGCAGTGAGTATCAGACTCACACAGACTGACTTGTATAATACTCTGGGTATATCGGCAGGCATTAGAGAGTAAGTTATTTAAAGCGCGTATTAAAGCCCGACTGTCCACCAATAAATGGCGGTTTTTCAAGCTGTCATCAATATCAAACTGAATACTAATCTGAGACTCTTTTAAATTGAATTGCTCTATTTCAGCGGTTATTTTCTGAGCCAATAGACACTGAGAAAAATGATTGATATCCATCACTCGACTGTAGCGCGATAAAACTAAAGTCTGGTTTATGAGATGGTCTAAATCATCAATACTGCTATTGATGCTGTGCTTATATTTTTGTTTCTGTTTGGCAGTGAGGTCATCAGCATCTAACATTTCAAAAGCAAAACGTAACCGGTATAAAGGCGTGCGTAAATCATGTGCAATCGCATTGGTTATTTCCCGGTGCCCTAGTATCAGTTTTTCAACGCTGTCGGCCATGGTATTAAAGGAAGATCCCAGGCGAGCTACCAGCGAATGTTTAGAGACTTTCGTACGCTGTTCCAGATAACCGTCACCAAAATGTTCAGCAGTAAAAGCAAGACGACTCAGGTCACGCCACAGTGGGTAAATCCAAAAAAGCATCGCTAAAGAGATAACTGCAATAAAGGTGACTATGAATAAAATATAAAAGATCATTTCATTTCCCCTGGTATTAACTTCTGCGGCACGCAGTATTTTTGACTCAGGAAGCGGGTAATAAAATGTTGTTAGCTTATCCTGCGGTGTAATTATCACCGGCTGATTATCGTTTAATCGTTTACGCTGTTGTGCCGTGAGTGTTAATTCACTGCTTTCGAGCACGTCTAAATCAAATGGATAATTTTTATCTAATTGATTCACCGCAGTTTGCCATTGTTGATGGGGAATCTGCTGTAAATGTAGGGATATTAAATATAAAGGACCAGAGCTCTGACGGCGAAAGTTTTCTTCAGTAGACTCATTCAAACCTAAAGAGATAACCCACTGGCTATTGCCTACACGCCGCAATAATGATGAGGTTTCATCAAGATTAATAACAAATTTGTTTTTCTGCAAATCCAGCTGCTTTTTTGGGTCATTCAGCGCATCCTGTAAGGGTAACAGCTGTAAATCAAATCCAAATTCACTAGACAAATCTTCTATTTTTTGTAACCAGACAGCGGGTTCTGCCGCTTGTAACTGTTGCTCGAGCAGAGAAAAAGTGCCTTTAAACGTTTCCTCAAAATAGGACCTTTGCGCATATTCATTGACCCGTGGCATTGGATTATAATCGTTAGGAACAATTAAAAAGACAACTGGCAAAAATACCAGTAGCCATAACACAGTAAATCCTTTAAACATAACTGAACTCTTTTACTTAATTAGCCTGCTATTGAGCAGAGTTGATAACCCTTACCACGCACGGTTTTAATTAACTGTGGCTGATTTGGATCATCAAGCAGGGTCTTTCGTAATCGGGAGATTCGTCGATCAATAGACCTGTCTAGACCATCGTATTGATAGCCCCTAATTTGCTGCACTATGGTTTCACGAGAGACAACCTGCCCAGAGTTTCTGGCCAACAGAGCGAGCAGTTCAAACTCCGCAGTGGTCAGAGTGATAGCGCTGCCGTTCAAGAAGACACTTCGGTTGCTGATATCGATCTGTAACGGTCCAATTTTGCTGTGACTGCTTGAAGCTGTCTCTTGACAGTGCACATCACTGTTTCTATCTAAGCGGCGGAGCAGTGCGCGTACGCGCGATAATAATAATCGTGGCTGAACCTGTTTAACCACATAATCATCGGCACCTAGTTCTAGGCCCATCATCTGATCAATATCATCATCTAAAGCGGTCTGCATCAGAATAATACCCTTATATTGGCCACGCACCTGACGGCAAACATCCATTCCAGTTTGTCCCGGTAGCATAATATCTAAAATAACCAGATCTGGTAGCTCATCGAGAATCCGTCTAGTCGCCTGTAATCCATCACCAACAATACAGACTTCAAACTCGTATTTTTCAAAAAAGTCTTTAATCAAAGAGGCTAACTGAAAGTCATCTTCTACAAGCATAAGTTGGCTTTTGCTTGCTTGTGGAGTTAAGTTTTCCATAAACATCCATATTTATTTTATTGATAAGATGCTGATTGTACGGCAATGCCCCCTCTAATACTGTGACCATTTGTGACAGAACAAAGCATATTGATGGATAACAGGGATACATGGCTTAAGGTTTTGTCACAAAACCAGCTACAAGCAAAATCATGCGATAATTTACTAATGAAAATTCAAATATTTCTGCGTGAATCGTTAACCCGCCCAAATTATTAGCCACGCGCTGTGGCTTTATCATCGTTTTACACTTAGCTTCCGAGATATGAAGAAATGACTAATAGTGATAGCCACTGTATTCATCGATAAAACGGCCCATCTGTGCTGTAAAAAAAATGCAGTCAGCTAACTGATACTTGGCATCTGGACGAAGTTTTCGCAAAATAAATGCAATATTACATTACCTTGCTAAGCGATAACTCGCTTGATTTCCAGTGTGGCTGTTGCACGACTCATCCTATTTAGAAATTGAAGTGCAACAAAAATTTAAATATTAACCACTATTTAATAATGCTGGTAAATCATTGTGCCCCAGGTAATTGCAACCAATAAAAGCGCTAAACAAACGGCGGCAGACCCCAGATCTTTAGCACGCCCAGATAATTCATGGTGCTCTAACCCAACCCTATCAACGACCGCTTCTATGGCTGAATTTATAATTTCTACAATGAGCAGTAACACTAAACAGCTTATCAACACAGCGACTTGTAATGCATTATTGCCAACATAGAAACTAGCAGGCAATAACATCAGAGCCAGTAGTAACTCTTGCCTAAAAGCGGATTCATATTTAAACGCGACTTTGAACCCCTGTAGGGAACAACTTGAGGCTTTTATAATACGCTTGAGACCACTGCCATTGGGTTTATTAACTTGTATATTCATATTTTTTACTCTGTTTTATTTTATTAATTGGGTGTTTATGATCGGCAGCTGGCAAATAAATCTAACTCGGATTGGTATAACTTGGTGCTAATATCCATTAACCCTAATACCGAATGAAATATATTATCATGGGAAAATGCATCATCTTGTTTGCCTGACAAACAATCAGTATCTAGATTACTTTGTTTCTGGTATCCCTCCGATGCCCAAAAAAGAAAAGGAATATGAGTTTGCTCTTTAGGGGCAATAAAATATGGCATGCCATGCAAGTAGATATTATTTTCACCTAAAGATTCTCCGTGATCGGAAATATAAAGCATGGCTGTATCAACACTATCGGAGTCTTGTTTAAGAAACTCAATCACCCGATTGATAAAATAATCCGTGTAAAGAATCGTATTATCATAAGCATTGGTAATTTCTTGCTGAGTACAATTTTGTAACTGATTGGTTTTACAAACCGGTGTAAATACTTCAAAGTTCTTGGGATATCTTTTGTAGTATGCAGGGCCGTGACTCCCCTGTTGATGCAATACAATAAACATATCCTCTGTTGAATTATCAATAAATGAGGATAATTGATGTAACAATGTTTCGTCAAAACACTTGCTATTGTCACATAACGAAGCAACATCAAGCTCACTTAAATCTTGTGTTAACACGCGGTCACAGGTGCCCTTACAGCCTGAATTATTCTCACGCCATAAAACATCAACCCCCGTTTGTGCTAACACATCTAATAACCCCTGATGTTGCTTTGCTTTTTTACCACTGTAATCGTCTTTAGCCAGATGTGAAAACATGCAAGGTACTGACACGGCTGTTGACGTCCCACAGGAAGAAACGTTATTGAAATAAACAATATCCTGCTGGCTTAAATTGGGATTGGTATTTTTAGCATATCCGTTTAACGAAAAGTTAGCCGCGCGCGCCGCTTCACCAACAATCAGAATATTAAGACGTTTTTTGGGTTTTGATACACGCACTGCATCTAACGCAATGGGTTGCGCAATTAGCGAGGCTCCCTGCATAGAATTAGCAAGGTAAGTCGTTGTTGCATATATCAAATTAGAAGGGTTAAGCAAGAGTCGAAGGTGGCGGTTATTACGTAATAGCGAGGCGTAATCTTGGTAAAAAATGAGTGCTATTAGGGCAATAATAGCAAAGCTACTCAAACCACTTAACAGTTTACGTGAAAGCTCCTTCAAAAAGTATTGAGGTTTTATCTTGATATAATAAATCACCAGCGCGGGTATTAAACCAAGCAATAAAACATAGCTGAACATCCTCAAACTTAATAACTCAATGACTTCAGCAGGATCGGTTTCAATCGCATTTTGTACCATGCCCCTGTCTATCATCACACCATAGGCATGCATAAAATAAGCAGAGAAGGTTGCACAAATAATAATGGCGATCAGCAATGGCTTTTGAATGTAAGGCAATGAAATGAGTAACAGTATTAAATGTAATAAGGCAGTTAATACAATCACAATGGAAATAAAGAAACTAATATTCCATGCATTCATTTCATAGGGAAGTGTTAAAATCTCTCGCCACCACGATGTATTGTAAAAGAGCACAAGCCCTATCGCAGTTAGCAGGCTGAGCCTAATCGCACTGATTTCTGTTTCGGTAATTTTTTTTTGGTAACGAACAACTAACGCATTCATCGCTTAGTCCCCCACCACAGGTGAGCAACAGTAAACATATATATCCACATAATAAACTTCCATTTCATTAATTTCTGAAAGTTTATTTTGCCAATAAGTGCGCTTTTATGATGTTTGCTTTTTGTCCTAACATTGCAAGCTTATGTCACGATCTTGTCAGCGCTTTTCACAATATGAATTTGTATTTGATACTGATTTAACTGTTAACGCTGTGTAGTTTACTTCAAAAAAGAGGTATTAACGCCCGGATAGAGGAATAAACACCGGGCACACATTAAGATATTTAATTCAGTGGCCAGTTAAAACGCATGCTTGCACCACCATTTGGGCTATCTTGAATTTCCATATAACCACTATGATACCTTGCTATTTGCGCAACAATAGCAAGCCCCAAACCATACCCCCCGGTATTTTTATTACGGCTTGGGTCTAAGCGCGTAAAGGGCTCAAATATACTTTCCCTATACTTTTGCGGGATACCAGAGCCATTATCATCGACATATAAACAGCAATGATTGCCATTTAACTCATAACCTATCACGACTTTGTCTCCGCCATAGTGACTTGCATTACACACCAAATTACGTAGCAGTCGAGATAAAAGCACCTGATCAGCACCAATGTTTAGTGCTTTTTCCGGTATATTTATGCTGATGGCAATATTTATGTCATGGCACAGGTGTTGCTTCTGCTGCACTAACCATTGGCCAATATCTAATGATTCAAATAATACCTGTGGCTCGCTACTTTCCATCTTGGCATAGGTAAGCATCTCATCAACCATTTGTTCTAGTTCATCGATATCTTCCGACATACCATGTTGGTAGCGCTCTCTATCTTGATGATTTGTAGATTCTGAAAGCATTTCTAATTGAAACTTAAGACGACCAATTGGTGATCTTAATTCGTGAGACACCGCATTCGTTAAATGTTTCTGACTGATAAAAAAACGCTTAACGTGCTCCGCCATATTATTAAAGGCAGCATTAACATTACCAACCGCTAAATAAGACTCTGGCGCTCTCGCATCAAAGTCGCCCAAACTATAGGAAAGCGTCGCTTTCTCAAGACGAAACAATCTATATTGCAACCAGCAAACCCAAAACAGAATACATACAGCAATCATGATTAATGGCGCATAATGGATCATATTATAAACAATCAAAGCACTATCCGTAGAGGCGACAGGACCTAACCTGACAACTAGATTGTCACTGATAAGCCCAAAGACTGGCTCTCCCTCACTGAGATCTTCTATCCAAATCCTACCAGAATGCAGCGTGTTAATAGCGGTTTCAGATAAGCCCCAATTATCAATGTGATTTACTTCTACAGGGATATTGGAGACTTTATTTATTTGTTGTAATAGATTTTTCCACTCGCTAGGCGAATGACGTTGAGAAGATGCATCTAGTAGCAAAAATACACCTTGCCAATCACGGTTTTGATCTTCCATTACTTCTGCTTCATAGACGGAAAGTAACATAGGCCTAACCAGATCAATATAAGTGAAAAAAACGGCAATAAAACCAACATAAATAAGTAAAAACTGTTTTAGCATACTCATCGCAAACACCGGTGTTTTTTGATGCTTTATTATGCTTGCTACGTTACCTATTTGACTCATTTTATCTTGTCTAGATTTGTCAGAGATTGTCATTCTATTCCTTAATATCGGCAGATGACTACCATTGGTCAGTGGTAAATAAATACCCTTTACTACGCACGGTAATGATACGTTTTGCTAAACCTTCATTATCTCCCAGTTTACGGCGTAACGACATAATGCGATTATCGATGATGCGGTCTAAGCCATCGTACTCTATGCCACGTAATGTTTGACTTATCTGATCACGTGATAGCGTTTTTTCTGGGTTACTGGCAAGCAACCACAAAAGTTCAAACTCGGTTTCAGTTAAATTAACCGGCTGATCATTAAGGCTAACCTGACGACGACCAAAGTGTAAGTTCAATTGACCAAAACATAGGTTGGTTACAGGCTCTTTAGCTACAGCAGTTTCATTTGATGAGTTGGAGCTGATATGATCACGACGCAGTAGTGTTCGAATGCGTGCGAGTAATACTCTTGGGTGAATTGGTTTCTGAACAAAGTCATCTGCCCCCATTTCCAATACAGAAACTTGGTCCATATCATCATCACTGGCACTTAATACCAATATGCGGTTTTTGTACCACGTTTTTAGCTGCTGACAGACCATGATGCCATCCATTTGAGGCAACATGAGATCTAGAATAATTAATTGAGGTTGAATCTCACTGGCCATCGTCAGCCCTTGTGGACCCGTTTCGGCTAAGCTCACTTTATAATCACGCAACGTTAAGTAATCTTGCATTAATTTTGCGAGTTTTAAATCATCTTCAATGATTAATATATGGGTATTTTTAGGATCAGACATAAGAAATTAGTGATACTTATATGATTAATGTTTGCAAAAGAGGAGCCAGCTTACCACAAAGTAATATCGAGTTCTGATCAATACTATTCTCGATTAAACTTTTAACTGAGACCATGTATCCTCTTAATATTGTCAACTTAATGCACTCAAATAGATACCTTTCTTAGCAAGTTGTTAGCTAACACTGGCGTTAACAAATTCCCACTGCTCATTTTTATCCAAGCAATTGTTTGAATGTATTTGAGCAATATGAACGAGATATTTTCTTCATTGTGTCACTCTCCCTCCTTGCTTTTCTAAGTATTTCAACTCATCTTCACTGATTACTATTTGTTAACGTAGACTCAGTTGTTTTGTAAACATAAATTTTGATGTAAACGGCCTAACAAAGCTGTTGATGTGCAGAGACTAAGTGTTGTAGTAGATTATTGAAATATTGCATTGTCTAAAATATAAAAATTGAAATAAATATGCTCATCTGCCAAATAGATCTATTTTTTTTACTTATGATTGAGTTATTGTCACCATTATTACGAGTGAGAGGTTTTCTGAGTTATCATTAACTCATTATTCTACATACTAAAAGCCAGCTAGGAACTTTTATGCCGGAACAACTTTCACCTTCTGCAAGCACACTTGTAGCTGTTGATTCAAGTAATAAGCAACATACTGTTATCAACTTATCGGTGACACAACGCTTATCTGAGCCCTTTATTATCACCCTTACACTGGTCTCTAAATCCTTTGATTTACAATCGCAGTTAGGGCAAAAATTAGCGGTTAATCGTTATAGTAATAATTCAGACAATTTAGAGTTATCGCGCACCTTTAATGGCATTATTACTCAGATCCAACATCTTGGCATGGATGATAACCTTCAATACTCAACTTATAAAATTACCTTAAGGCCCTGGTTTTGGTTGCTCACTCACACTCACTCGTTTAGGGTTTATCAGAACCTCTCAACCAGTGATATTGTCAGTGATATATTTAAAAATGCTGGATTTAGTGGATCTTTCACTGTCACTAACTTGCCTAAAACAAAGCGTGAGTATTGTGTTCAATATAATGAATCAGATTTTGATTTTGTTTCTCGTTTACTTGCCGAGGAGGGGATCCATTATTATCATGAACATTCTGAAAACGACCATAAAATGATCCTACAAGATGCTCAAACGCCCTTTCCTCAAGCTCAACACAGTAAACTTGATATGGTTGAAACGCCTTCAGATAAATATCCACTGATAACAAAATGGATGCCAAAGACACAGTTTCACGCCAGCAGCGTAGAGTTAACAAGTTATGATTACTCGCAGAGCAAACTCGTTTCAAGCAAGGTTAATAAATCTAACCATTCCATTGCTAATAACACTAAATTAACACAGCAACAGTATCCTCCTCTGGGTATTAGTGGTGATAGAAAAGACTTAGCAAGCAACCTCGTTAAACGCCGTATCGAGCAGGTTGAACAAAATTACCAAGTGATTATTGCCGAAGCCATTGCCGATTCATTTGAACTAGGTAGTTGGTTTTCGCTCAACAGTCACCTTGATAAATCTCAACTTGGCGATTACAGCGTCACTGCAATACAGGCGGACTATACAACTGAAACTGATTGCTCCATTAAACTAACACTTATCCCAAAATCAGCTTCACATTATCCTAGTATACAATCCAAGCCTATTGTTCCCGGCCTACAAAGTGCCACTGTTGCAGGCTCTACTGCGGGTGACATTAACCAAGATGAGTCTGGTAGGGTTAAAATTCAATTTCATTGGGACACCGAAACAAGCGGAGATAAAACAAGTGCCTATGTACGTGTAGCGCAAATGCTCGCTGGCAAGGGTTATGGTAGCCAATTTGTTCCTCGTGCGGGCCAAGAAGTACTTGTTGCTTTTATTAATGGCGACCCAGACCAACCAGTCATTACCGGCAGTGTTTACAATAGTCAAAATACGCCTCCTTATGCTGAAAGTAATAGCAGTAAGTCGGGTTTAAAAACTCAACTCTCAGGGCAAAGCAATGAGTGGTATTTTGACGATAAAAAAGATAACGAACTGCTTTATATGCATGCGGCCAAAGACCTTACCCAAGAGGTAGAAAATAACCAAACCCAAACAATCAAAGGTGAACTAAAACAAACCATCACTAAAAAAGTAGATGTCAGCACAGAAGATGATTACTCTCTTGCGGTCACTAAGGAGCTTTCTCAGCAGGCTAAAACGATAAAAATTACTGCGGACGACACTATAGAATTGGTGGTTGGCTCAAGTAAAATTACATTATCTTCCTCTTCTATCAGTATTGAAGCCAGTGCCATTGATATCAAAGCCAGTAATGGGTTAACCCTAAATGGTACAACTATCGAGAGTAAAGCCACCTCATCAAATAAACTCAGTGGCGCAACAACCGCGGTAGAGGCAACGGCCTCAAATAGTATCAAAGGTGCTAGCGTTGCTATTGATGCACAAACAACTTTGAGTGCCCAAGGGCAATTAAGCGCAGAGTTTAAGTCTGGTTTAAAAGCGACGTTTGATGGTGGAGTCATGGGCGAAGTAAAAGCTGCAATTGTAAAGGTTAACTGATGATTTATAAAAAAATACCCTATAAAACGGGCAGTCAAATTCTGCCCCGCTTTAAGGCATCGCAAGATGCCCTTGCACTTATAGGTGATGAAACAAGCGTGCAAGAGACTATTCAAATTTTAACAGACAATAAGTGTTATTTTGACCTTATACAGTTTCTTGCTCATGCACTACCAGTACGAGAGGCTATTTGGTGGGCGGCATTATGCTTAGATCAGCGTTTAGATATATGGTCTGCAATACAAAAACAATGTCTGTCTACCGCGAAAGAGTGGGTACAATCACCCTGTGAAGAGCTACGTAGAAAAAATGAACTCTTTTCTAATCGACTTGAATTAAACTGTGGTCCATCCTGGTTAGCACAGGCAGTATTTTGGAACGGATCAGGAAGCATTGTTTCACCGGAACTACCCGCAGTATTACCCGATCCATTTCTTTATGCCAAGGCCGTAGCTGGTGCAATCAACCATGCAGCTGCCCTGCCTGAGTGGGATAATTACGAAACGTACATCGAAAATAGTATTAATATTGCACTGGATATTGCCTCTGGTGGCAATGGAAAAGTCTAAAATTAACGAGATACTTCATGACATTAGCAGCAAGATTAACTGATATGCATGTTTGCCCAATGCAAACACCTGCGGTCCCACCAATTCCTCATGTTGGAGGCCCAATTACAGGTCCCGGCGCGCCAACGGTACTCATTGGCAATATGCCAGCAGCAGGTATGGGAGATATGTGTGTCTGTGTTGGACCACCAGACTCAATAATAAAAGGCAGTGCCACAGTCTTAATTAACAGTAAACCAGCCGCAAGAATGGGTGATACCACCGCCCATGGTGGTAGCATTATTTTGGGCATGCCAACAGTTATGATTGGGGGATAAGCATGCCTGAACTAATCATTATCTAACTCTATTTATCTATCACCAAACTCCCCTCTCCCCCCTTTTTTCCTCATATCTAATGCCATTAACGACCCAACAAGCGATTACATCAAGAGTATTTTACCTACGTCTTATATCCAATAAATCATATATTAAGGCCCCATTTAACAGGAAAAACACAAAGAAATAACAGAGAACTGAGACACACATCAAAACTTATAACATTTACACTGAGTATTTAACAAAACCCCAGATATTCACCTAAGCTAATTCATAAAAGTAATAACGTCTTATTTTTCTATACAAAATAAGACGTTAAATACAAACTCAAAGGAATGGCCAACAGATAAATGGTAAATGTTAAAAGCTTGTTAAGCCCAATATCCGAAGAAGCAGAAACAGGTGCTTACCTGAAACTAGATCGTTCGGCATATCGCTCACTCAGAAACAATTATAATGCGGCTCAATCCTCGTTTCGCCAACTGCTTGAGTCACCCGATGCTTCGAGTGATGAAACGCTCGTTGAAAATAACCACCACAATTGGTTACAGTTGCGCGATGCTACTTACGATGCTTTAACGCAATCAAGCAAAGATCTAGAGCTTCTAGGCTGGTACATTGCAAGTCAATTGTTTACCTCAGATCCTCATCAAAATCTTGCAGATTCAAGCCTTGTTTTAACCCAATTTATTGAGACTTACTGGGCAACCCTGCACCCAACCTTACCTGAGGCTAAATTTAAGAGTAGTGATGAAAAAGGCAAAGCTCGAGAGTTAGTTGAATTCAGAGTTAAACCCTTACTACAGTTACTCGGTGAAAGTTCAGACTCAACTGCTCTATACATGCCACTGCAGTTAATTAGTTTGATTGATGAGATAACATTTGCCGATTATCTGCGTGCAGAGCGACAAGGTCAGCTAGCCACGCTCAAAGAACAAGCGGGTTCGTTATTCTCAAAAGATGTAACCGAAACACTTTTTAAACTTGCAAATGTTCATCACAACTTTAGTACAGCAGAAATATTGATAAGCCAAGAGTGCCAAGCTGTTGGGGCATCACCGGTTAACTTTAAATTTGTAAAATCAAATATTGCGGATCTAATTAATGCCATTCGATTTTTAACTGAAGAAAAGTTTGAGCAGTGGCCACTTGATGAGCAGTTCAAAGCGATTCAAGCAGACAGTCAACGTGTAGATCATGTTGAGAAAGCAACTGATAAAGTAATTGAAAACTCAACACAACCAGATCAGCTACAACAATCACCAGCACCAGTTCAAAACGTGACGGCAGAAGCGCCTGTTACAACACAAACAGGTCAAATTGATCACCGCGACCAAGCATTCCACGAACTAAGAAAAATTGCGGATTACTTTAAAGAATCTGAACCACACAGCCCTATATCATTCTTACTGGAAAGAGCTATTCGCTGGGGATACATGAGTTTACCTGAACTAATGCAAGAGTTAACCGGTGGAAATGATAGTGCTATTGAGCATATTAATCAGCTAACCGGTATGGATAACCTTGGCCAACAAAAATTAAAAGTAAAACCTGCAACATCTGCACAGGTGAAGCAGAGTAATACAGTTACACCTGTTGCACCCGATAAAACCAACATATCAGCAGTTTCTGATGAGGTGATTAATCAAGAAACAACACATACAACCACAACAACTACCCCAGAGCCAGCTAATAATATGAGTGACTTTGTGTGGTAATTATTAATAACAAACTATAAAGAGGAAAGACAATGGCTTCTATTTTCATGAGAATTGATGGTACTACACCAAAAGGCGCAGCAACTGTTGAGAAAATTGGCGGTAAAGATGGATTTTTTGCACTTGATAATGTTTCTTGGGGAGCAGTTCGTGGTGTTGGCATTGATGTTGGTAACGCAAATAACTCAGACCAAGGCATGGTTGCACTAGGAGAAGTGAATGTTTCACGTGGCTCTGATGGTGCTTCGCCATACTTAACAACTTTTCTTTATGCTCCAGGGCCTGAAGGAAAAACAATAGAAATTGTAATGACTAAACCAAACCGTGAAGGTGCAGGTAATGATCCATATTTAATCATTACTATCGAAGCCGCTCGTATGGCTAGCTACAATATTTCTGCTTCTGATGGCACATTACCATCTGAGTCATTTAGCCTAACTTATACAAAAATATCTAAGGCTTATTACTTCGAAAATGATGCAGGTAAAATTGAGAAAGGTCCTGAAGTTGCATTTGATGCAACCACCGCAAAATGTACTTCAAAAGCAAGCTAGGACCTAAAGGAGATATATCATGGCTTTAAATTCCCAACATAAACGTGTCAGTAAGAACCGTGTAAGTATTACTTACGACGTTGAAACTAATGGCGCTGTTGAAACCAAAGAACTTCCTTTTGTAATGGGTGTTATTGGTGATTATTCAGGACACAAGCAAGACAAAGAAGAGATCGAAGATCGTACATTTTATAATGTTGATAAAGATAACTTTGATACCGTCATGAAACGTGTTGGCCCTGAGCTTTCACTTAAAGTAGACAATGTATTAGCTGATGACGACAGTCAATTTGAAGCTAGCTTAAAATTCGACTCTATGAAAGATTTTGAGCCAAGCGCTATTATCGATCAAGTTGAACCTCTAAAAAAATTAGTTGAAACACGTAATCAACTTAAAGTGCTTTTATCAAAAGCGGATCGCTCTCGCGACCTTGAAAAGTTACTTAAAGAAGTGCTTCAAAGCGCAGACACTATTAGTGCTTTATCTGATGAACTTGGTCTTAAAAAAGAAGGAGCCGAATAATGAGTGCAGAAGCAGAAAAACAAGAACAGGTCGCACCCGCTGAAGCTGGCTCCCTTAGTTTCTTAGACCGTGCCATTGAAGCAACAACACAAACACCAGAAGACACCACAAAAGAGTTGTTTTCAGTGTTAGCAGAACAAGCTTTATCGGGCACTGTTACTTGGGATAAAAATTTAACCAAAACGATTGAAAATGCAATTTCAGAGATAGATAAAAAACTATCTAGCCAACTATCTGAAGTGATGCAACAAAATGACTTTCAAAAACTTGAAGGCTCATGGCGTGGCCTGCAAAAAATGGTTAAAGAGAGTGAATTAGGCCGTGATCTTAAGATTAAGATGGTTGACTTTTCTCAAGAAGAGCTTTTAGAGCAGTTTGAAGATGCACCAGCAATTGATCGTAGCCCACTCTTTAACGCAGTTTACCAAGGTGAGTTTGGTACAGCCGGTGGTGAGCCTTACGGCGTCTTTATTGGTGATTATGAGTTCAGCGCTAAAGATGAAGATGTTGCACTACTACGTTACATGGGTGAAGTGGCAGCCGCTTGTCATGCACCGTTTGTTGCATCGGCAAATGCTGAAATGTTTGAACTGAACAGCTTTACCACGTTTGATGAAAACAAACCTGTGGCGGCTGGCTTTGACTCTCCCGCTTATGCTGCTTGGAACTCATTCCGAGAGAGTGATGATGCACGATACGTGGCTTTAACTCTACCAAGAACGCTTGCACGTCTACCTTATGGTGACAAAGGGCTAGGCACAGATCAATTCAGCTACGAAGAACTAGCGACTGATACTGATGGCAACCCTAAACCTGCAAGCAATGATCAATTGGTATGGTCTAATGCGGCCTACGATCTTGGTTTGAAAATGTCACAAGCGCATACCGCAACTGGTTGGTGTACATCGATTCGTGGCTTAGATAATGGCGGTAAAGTAGAGAATTTACCTAACCTAACTTACAAGTCAGAAGCGGGTGATCTGCTACAACAGTGTCCAACGGAAGTTAACCTGACTGATGAACGCGAAAAAGAGCTAAGTGACTTAGGTTTCTTACCACTTGTTCATTACAAGAGTTCAAATTACGCAGTCTTTATTGGCGGTCAAACAACACAGAAACCTAAAACGTTTACCGATCCAGATGCAACAGCTAACGCAGCAATTTCTGCACGTCTGCCATATATTATGGCCAGTAGCCGCATTGCACATTACCTAAAAGTGATGGGTCGCGATATGTTAGGTTCTAACCTTGAAGCACCTGATGTTCAACGTGATCTTCAAATGTGGATTGACCAATACACTAACGCTGGTGCCATTGGTAATGAGCAACGAGGTAAAACACCTTTAGCTGAATCTCGCATTGAAGTTGTAGAACAACCTGGACGTCCAGGTTCATACTCTGCAGTAGCACATCTACGCCCTTGGTTACAACTAGAAGAACTGACAACTTCAGTTCGCATGGTTGCTAAAATTCCAGGCTAGTAATCATGGCCGGAGCAATCCGGCCATTTACAGCAATAGATAACTCTAGATATCAAGCCCTACAGGCCACAAGTTCAAAAACTAACCTAGCATTACAACAATTAAAAAGGCAATGAGTATTATCTCACATGCACTTTGCTCCAAAAATGGGCGTGTATTTAACAAAACATTTTGAGGTTATACGAGTATATATATGGACTTATCAAACGACTGGCAAGACAAATTGAACCAACTAGAGATTAAAGACAATGCCTCTTTACAAGAAGCATTGTCTTTGGTGCTCTGCATTGCACCACAAGCCTTACAAAACCGACAATCCCTTGTGATGATGATTTCTAAACTTATCGCACAAATCGACCAGCAGCTTTCGACACAGCTAGATCACCTCATTCATCATGCTGACTTTCAGAGCCTAGAAAAAAATTGGGCTAGCTTAAAAACATTAAGCTCTCTACCCATTAATTATAAGCGCACCAAACTAAAGCTACTGGACTTATCATGGCATGAGTTATCAAGTGATCTTAACCAAGCTTATACCACCACTTCCAGTGAATTATTTAATAAAATAGGTAACAAAGAGCTTAATACTCTGGGTGGGCAGCCCTTTGGCTGTATTGCATTTGCACACGCTATCTCAATGGAAATTAATCTTGATGCTGAATATGACGATCTATTTACCCTAGAGCTACTTGGAAAGCTGGGCGAAAAAACGTTATGCCCAATGTTACTTTCACCTGCAACTGATTTCTTTGCCAACTCAGGCGGAAGATGGATTTCTGATATAGGCCGAGTGGGTAAGGTATTAGCCAGTGCAGATTATAATGCCTGGCAAGCATTAAGAAACAAAGATTGCGCGCGATTTATCGGTTTAGTGATGCCTCAAATACAACTAAGAAAAGCCTACCAAAACCTAAAAGCAGGATTCATTTACAATGAATCAGGCAAAGGACTTTGGGGCAATGCGGTATTCCCTTTTGCAACCACTATTATGCGTGAATATCAGCGGGTAAATTGGTTTGGCTTTCTTAAATCTCGCTGGAATGACAAATATCAAGGCGCACTGATTAACCTACCAGCAGATCGTCAAACAACCTCTGCTCTTGAAGAGCCAGAGGTTGATATTAAACTATTTGGAAAACTGTCTTCGTTCTATGCACAAAATGGTTTTATTCCTTTAACGCAAAGTCCACTCACTAATAAATATTACTTCAATGGTAATAATTCTATTTGGAATCATGGCAGCGCAGAGGATGACAAGGTACTGACTCAAATACAGACCAGCTTAATGTCCTGTCGCATAGCCCACTACCTAAAAGTGCAAGTTAGAGAGATGATTGGTAGTTTCAACACCGCCGCTGAATGTGAACTCTACCTCACCCATTGGGTCGAAAAATTTTCAAGTAACGTCGCTTTTGCAAATGAAGAGACGTTAGCTAAATACCCATTAAATTTTGCCAAAGTATCCGTCAGTGAATCAACTGGTCAGCAAGGCAGTTTTTCCTGTGTACTGCGTATTATTCCTCAGTATCAGTATGACTATTTTAATGGTGAGATTGTACTCACAACCGATTTAGAGAATGTAGCCTAATGAGTTTTTGGGATACTTTTTTATCACCAGCAGAATCTCAATCAAATTCTGAGATTAATGATGTTAAATATCACCTGACTAAACTGTTTGAAGCAGAGGCATCCCTCACCGAGATTGACAGTCGTCTCACCGAGGTTAACCGTTCAACACTACGCTTTGGAATCGAAGATGTGCAACTATTAAGTGCGAGCCTCGATCAAACACAATTGGCATTAAAAATTGAATCTTGGATAAAAAATTTCGAACCTCGACTAACTCAACTGTCGGTTGAATTAGTTGAGCGCAAAGCGGGTGAGAATAGTGTTTCATTCTCTATTTGCGCCACCATGAATACGCAATATGGAGATAAAGAACTTATTTTTGATTCAACAATCGCCCTCAATGACCTCAGTATTACTGTCGATGAGGATAGCTATGACTAATTCCACACTGTTTCATTATTTTGAACAAGGGCTCACTGTTGCGGACTTAATAATCGCGCCAAGCGACCTCAGTATTACTTTAGATGAGGATAGCTATGACTAATTCCACGTTGCTTCGTTTTTTCGAACAAGAACTCACCGTTGCGGACTCAATAATCGCGCCAAGCGACCTCAGTATTACTGTCGATGAGGATAGCTATGACTAATTCCACACTGTTTCATTATTTTGAACAAGGGCTCACTGTTGCGGACTTAATAATCGCGCCAAGCGACCTCAGTATTAC
>Ga0209395_1002808_pt1 | contig 22256 bp, 15 predicted proteins | sample GOMGulsemesocosm_3_FD_184635 | JGI IMG/M metagenome (GOLD analysis project Ga0209395, IMG submission 184635) | Methane-oxidizing microbial communities from mesocosms in the Gulf of Mexico - GOM9D Gulf of Mexico (SPAdes) (version 2) | ecosystem: Environmental > Aquatic > Marine > Cold seeps... | reverse complement strand
GAAAAGAGCATTTGAGGGAGGTGCTTATGTAAGTGCTGAACATAATATAACGAGTAACTTGACTGTTCAATATGGACTAAGATACAGTACCTTTACAAGGCTAGGAGGACAACCTTTAACTAATTACTTAAACAACAAACCCGTTGTTTATAATAACGAATTAGGAATTTATGAAAAAGGAATAGAAATTGGTGAAACTGATTATAGAAAAAGTGAAAGTATAAAAACTTTTGATAATTTCGAACCACGTTTATCCTTATCATACCAGTTAAACAAAACATCCTCTTTAAAAGCTGGATATACAAAATCGACACAATACATTCACTTATTATCAAATACAACTTCAGCAACCCCACTAGATGTTTGGGCTCCAAGCGGAAAATTTATTCAACCTCAATCATCTGACCAATACGCTTTAGGATACTTTAAAAACATCAAAAATCAAATGTATTCGTTTGAAACAGAAGTTTATTATAAAACAACCGATAATAGGATTGACTATATTGATGGAGCAAATTTAATAGGAAATAACAATATTGAAACTGAAATCCTTAATGGAGAATCTAAATCATATGGACTGGAGCTTTTATTGCGAAAAAACAAAGGAAAATTTACAGGTTGGTTTGCGTATACATTATCTAAATCGGAACAAAGAACATTAGGAGGAATAGCAGGAGGCCCAGGGATTAATAACGGTGATTGGTACAATACAGCTTATGACAGAACACATGATTTTTCTTTAACAGGGGTATATAAATATAATGACAAATGGACTTTAAGCTCAAATTTTATATTTCAAACGGGACGTCCAGTAACCTATCCTAATGCTCAATATCAATATGAAGGATTGTCTATAGCTAGTTACTCTGATAGAAACGCGAATAGACTACCTGCATACCATAGAATAGATATTTCAGCTACCTATACTCCAAACAATAAGCCAAATAAGAGATGGAAAGGAGAATGGGTTTTTGGTATCTACAACCTGTATAATCGTAAAAACGCAGCGTCTATATCATTTGGTCAAAACACAGATACTGGAATAAACGAAGCAACTAGAACAGCCATATTTGGTATTATACCTTCTATAACCTATAACTTTAAATTTTAATAATATGAAAATACATATCAAATATATTCTACTCGCATTATCCATTCATATTATTTCATGTAATGACGTTATTGATTTAGATGTCCCTAATGCAGATCCAAGATTAGTAATTGAAGCTTCATTAGATTGGGAAAAAGGAACCCTTGGTAATGAACAAACAATAAAACTAAGCAACACTAAACCGTATTTTGATGTTGCTACAAGCGATATAGCCACTGGAGCATCAGTTAAAGTTACTAATGATAATGATAACACAGAATTTATTTTTGTTGATCAAAACAATGGCGAATACACAACATCTAGCTTCATTCCGGTATTAAATCAATCATATACACTTGAAGTTATATACAACAATGAAACATATAGTGCTCAGGAAACACTAATGCCTGTAACAAATATCATAAATGTAGAACAATCTTACGAAGGTGGTTTTGATGATGAAGTTTTGGATGTTAGTATTTATTTTCAAGACCCCGTAGGGGAAGAGAATTTCTACTTAGTAAAGTTTAAAGAAGAAGGAGATACTTTTGCTGAATTAGAAGATATTTCTGATGAATTTGTTAATGGTAATTTAATTGATACTTGGTTTGAAAAAGATGATGATGAGGACACTAATGAGGAATCATTTATCCCTGGAGATATTGTACATATTGACCTACATGGTATTTCAGAGCGTTATCATAATTATATTCGTTTACTAATAGAGCAATCCAGTAGTGGAGGAGACCCATTCAGTGCAGTACCAGCTCCTCTAAGAGGGAATTGCATAAATAATCTTCATTCTGACAACTATGCTCTGGGGTATTTTAGATTAACTGAAGTTACAAAAGTTAGCTACACATTTCAATAAAGTTAGTGTGTTAAAATCTACAAAAATCAAATCTTATGAATACTATAACAACAATAGAAAATGAAATACGAAATATCATCAGTAATTTTAAACATATTACATTTGAAAAACTAGAAAAGGGATATGTTGGCACCCTTGTTGATTTAGATGGAAATGAGTTAGTACGTGGCTATGGTAATACAACTATTGAAGCTATTAACGACTTACACAGTAATTTACTTTAATCTTTTTTAATATTCATATTATAGTTTGATCACTATTATGAATATGTTTAATTTATTACCCTAGAATTAAAAGCCTTTGATTTTATGTTAAACTAAGTTAAAGTGTTCCTATATTTTTTATAATTACAACTATGCGTCTATTTTTGTTTGGATATTAAGAATAAATCTTAATTAATCAATCAAATAATTGCAAGAAATGGTATTTATCGCTGGAATTAGTATATCCCTTTTTATTAGTTTTTTATTAATCAGCAAAAAAAATAAATCAAACACAGATCAAATTCTTATAGCATGGATGTTACTAACAGCCATCCATTTGTTTTTATATTACATAACCTATACTGAGGGTATTTTCCAGCACCCTTTTTTATTAGGTATTGAACTCCCAATGCCCTTATTACATGGGGTACTATTATTTTTATACATCACTACAGAAACATCTCAACTACCTCAAAAGAAAGGACTTCTTGTTTTACATTTCTTTCCTTTTATTGCTACTTATCTATATTTAATTTCATTTTTCATGCTTACAGTAGAAGAGAAAATATATGTTTTTAAAAATAACGGTGCGGGCTATGAGTTATTCTCCTCAATCCTTTCTACGTCTATTTCCCTATCAGGAGCAGTTTATGTGTTATGGTCATACTTACTATTAAGGAAATATAAACGTTTACTTTCAAATAAAAATTATGAGTTAAAAAAGGCAAACATTAAATGGTTGCAATTATTAATTGGAGGTATGGGTGTTATTTGGATTGTTGTAATCTTTACAGAAAAAGAACCTTTAATATTTTTATCAGTAGTATTGTTTGTGTTTTCAATAAGTTTTTTTGGCATCAAACAGGGGAACATTTTTACTATAACAAAGTCAGATAATCCTATAAAAAAAGAATCATCAGAAATAAAACCTATTCAAAACCTCCAACCAATAGTAGCTACAAAAGAAGTTCAAAAAGAAAAATATGCTAAATCTGGACTAAAAGATGATGCTTCTGAAATACTATTTCAAGAGCTAACTCTTCTAATGACTGATAAAACCATATACCAAAATGGCGAGTTGTCTGTAGGTGAATTAGCATCAATGCTTAAAGTACACCCTAACCATCTATCGCAAATCATTAATGTAAGAGAAGGAAAAAACTTTTATGAGTACGTTAATAGTTTTCGAATTGAAGAATTCAAACGGTTAATTATAATTCCTAAAAACCAAAAAGTAACGCTATTATCCTTAGCCTATGATTGTGGTTTTAATTCTAAATCTTCTTTTAATCGTTACTTCAAAAAATCTACAGGGCAAACACCTTCGCAATACGCAGCTTCACTTATTAAAAGCTAACAGCAAATACAAAAAAGAAGATTACTATGATTTACAATCTATTTAATTGATTACATGCAATAACAATTGTCATCATCTTATAAAACATTCATCTGTACTTTTAATCGCTTGAATGATTACACGAGTTGATTCCAAATAAAATTCTTGTTGAATACGTTCAAACACATCAGACGTTTTATGATAATCTTGATGATCTTCTACTCCAAAATATAAAAATGGAATTCCTTTTTTATAAAAAGAACCATGATCAGAAGAATAGGTCCAATCATCTTCCCTATCATCACCATCGTGCCCTGTAAGTATACTTATTTTATTAGAGTATAATTTTGCTACAACTGAATCTCTTAATACTTTACTATGTCTAGTGCCAGTGACATACAACTCATTTTGACTGCTTCTACCAATCATGTCCATATTGATATTACACAAAATATCTTTCTGTAAAATCATAGGATGATTTACATAATATTTAGACCCTAATAATCCAATTTCTTCAGCATCCCATGCAGCGATTATAATCGAATGCTTTGGCTGATTTTCTTTAAAATAATTAGCTATAGAAAATAATGCTGCAGTACCAGAAGCATTATCATCAGCTCCGTTATATACTTTTTTACCGCTTATTCCTAAGTGATCATAATGGGCCCCTACGACAATAAATTTGTTTGACCGTTCCTTTCCGCGTATTAAACCAATAACGTTATATGCTAATCCATTTTTTGCGTAACCATGGTCATTACTACGTCCGTCATATTTAAAGGGCTGAAAAAATGAATTCCCTATTTTCTCTAATTTCAGGCCCTCAAATTTACTTGCAATATAATCCCTTGACAACTCCCCTCCTTTAGTACCCGTTTCTCTCCCCAAAAATAAATTACTGGATAATACCTTAAGGCTTTTTATTTGACTTACGGAATCAATATTGATAAAAATAGGCATTACACTTTTAACTACTGATTTTCTTGTTATTTGCTGCTTACAAGAACTTAATAAAAGTATTAATCCAACACTTATGTATACTATATTTCTCATGTATTATTTCCATTAAATTTGAGTCAATTATTCTAACCACCCTTCTCTATCCAAACTTCTGTATTGTATCGCTTCAGCTATGTGAGTACCGTTAATATCACTATCTCCTTGTAAATCAGCAATAGTCCTTGATACTTTAGTTGTTATTATTCATATATAGCTCATTATTATTTCATATCTTTATTCTATAAAGATATGAAATATCATGGAAGCAGTTGCATACCTACGAGTTAGTACACAAGATCAATCCTTAGAAAGACAATATGACGACATAAAAAAATTTGCAGAAAATAAGGGATTAACAATAGTCAAAGTTTTCGAAGATAAAATTAGTGGTTCAAAGACTAAAACTGATGATAGGAGTGGCTTTAATGAAATGGATAAATACCTCAATCTCAATGAAAACATTAGAGATATATTAGTTCTAGAAATTTCAAGACTCGGAAGAAAGAATAACGATATTCAAAATGTTGTAGAGAAGTACATTGAGAGAGGAATTAACATACATATTAATGATTTAAGTATATCTACACTTGGTAAGAATGGTAAGCGTTCATTCGCCTCGGAGATGATGATATCCATGTTAGGAGTGATGGCTGCCAATGAATCACGGTTACTTTCTGCAAGAATAAGTTCTGGGAAAATGTCTAGAGCAAGAAAAAATTTAGCTTTTGGAGGTAAGATTATTGGTTATAAAAAAGGAGAAGATGGTCAACCAGTAATAGATGAGGAAGAATCGCCAATAATAGAACATATATTTGAATTAGCCGCAAAAGGTCTTGGAATGAGAAACATATCTGCAATTATTGAATCTGAATTTGGAAGGGAAATTGCGATTGGTACATTAGGTGGAATAATTAGAAATTCATTTCACAAGGGACTTAGGATTTATAAACATATCGAGCTACCAGTACCAGCTATTGTGTCAAATGAAGTCTGGCAAAAAGCCAATGATTTTATTAATAGTAGAAAAAAATTCGGTAGTAGAACAAATGTAAATACTAACATCATACAAGGCAAAATTAATTGTGAGTGCGGTAATGTCATGTATCAGAAAGTAATACCAAAGGGCAGAATTGATATTTTTATATGTAAGGATATAAAGTGTAAAAACTCAATTAATCGACCTTGGCTATTTAGAATGATTCGTAAGGTAGTTGAAAGACACGCACAGAAAACGAAAGACGAGCAAGTACGTGAAAGTTTTAAACTACAAATAATGGCACAGAATGCTAAAATTGAAAACAATACAAAAGCACTCTTAAAGCTTGAAAAAAGACTACAAAGAACAAGAGAACTTTATGCCGATTTAGAATTTACAAAGGAGGAATACAATAAATCAAAAATTAAAATAGGGCAAGAAATAGAAATACACAAAACAGAAAACAGTAAGCTTATTCAAATAATTAAATCTTCTGAGAATGCCTTAAAAAAAGACCTCAACCAATTTAGTAAAAACCTTGAAGTATTTAAATTTGAAATTCAAGATATAATACATAAGGTAATCATACACAATGATAGCGTTATTATTGGTGTGTACAATTTATTTGAATATGATTTAGACAAACCAAATAGCACAATGCTTGGTTGGGAAAGTAGAAAACCAGAAAACGAAAGATTTCTTAATGAGAAACTTCCATTACGCCATCCAATTGATTATGAAAATTTAGAAATTATGATTAATAGTCATATCGCTGAAAGTGAAGGTCTTGTAGAAGAATATCTTAATTCTGAAGAATATAAAGAAAAAGGTGAAAACGAGGCAGGCTTAGGCTCTAAATAATGGATTATAATATGTTGAGGTTAATAAAAAAGAAAAGAGTGAGGCTACAACAAACAAAGAAATACAATCAATTATAACTAATAGAGAAGGGAGAGTATTAAAAGCTTTATATTTTTTGATTTTTTAAAAAACAATTTTATAAAAACAGGGGTTCTAAAAAAAGAATGAAATTCATAAAACACTACATATCAGCCCATTATACTTTATTGCTTAAAAAGATAGTTTTACAAAGAAAGTGTATTTAAATACAAGCACTTTTTTCATGAAAAAACGTTGATTAAAGCCATATCCAATTCTCCGTTTACTAGGAGATGGTAAAGAAAAACTTTAGAGGGATTTAATGAAGCTCCAGAGGCTTCCAGATTCACTCATCACATAAAGTTAACACATTCACCTTTTCTTTAAAAAACACGCTTAAAACAGCTTGTTTGCATAAACGATGTACAATAATATCTAAGATTTAATAATAAATGAACTACTATAAATCATTTAGTTAAATGCAAAAATTATGTTAGGGGGCGTCAAATTATAGCGCTAATATAGTGCTGTCAACAATAATTTAACCTCACTAAAATCTGGTAAATTGCGTCACTATATTTGGTGATATAGTAAAACCGTTACTGTATATCTTTATTAAAAACGGTTACGTTGAGATTCATATAAGTGCCAAATAATTTGCATATTTATGCAATTCTCAGACGTTTGAAACACCTATTTAATGACTTGAAACATTTAGGGTATAGTTAAAACGCAGTACATTAATATTTAAAGTGAGAACCATTTGTCTACAACCAAGGTGTATTAATAATAATCACCCTAAAATTAGTACGGTTAAATTTATTTTATATCTTTGAAATATGAAAGTAAGGTATAATCGTATAAGTACAGCATCCCAAAAGTTAGAAAGACAAATAGCAAGACAAAACCCAGATGAGGTTTTATACAATGATGTTGTGAGTGGCTCAGTTGCTTTTAAAGACAGAATTAAGGGTAAAGAATTAATTGAGGCTATAAAGTCTGGAGATATAAATTATATATCTGTTTCATCTATTGATAGATTAGGTCGTAACCTTATGGATATTCTTTCTACATTAGAGTTCTGCAATACTAATTCAGTTACCATAAAGGTTGATAATTTAGGTATTGAATCTATGGTAGATGGTAAGCCAAATCAAGTATTCAAATTAATTATTAGTGTGTTAGGGAACGTAGCGGAAATGGAGCGTGTAAACATACTTGAAAGACAACGGGAAGGTATTGCTATTGCTAAGGCTAAAGGTATATACAAAGGACGTGTTAAGGGTTCTGTAGAATCAGATGATGATGTATTAAAAAAATACAAAGAGGTTGTAAAGCACCTTAAACAAAAGCAGTCATTGAGAAATACCGCAAAACTGGCTGGAGTTTCCTTAGCTACTACTCAAAAGGTTAAACGAATCTTAGCAAGTCAATTGAAATCAGTCAACATATAAACCTTAAGAAGAATAAAGTAATGATATGCTTCATCGTTTATCAGGGATTTAGATACAATAGATTTAGCATTACTACAGATTCAGGATATTGATATTTACAAAGAGATAGTTTACGTTAAAGGTACTAAAACGAAGTAACTCAAGGACAATATAGCTTAAATCATAACAGGTTATTGAATTTACTACTGTGTGTAAATGATATTACGGAAGAAGTAATAACTACTAAATCAGTTGACAACGACCGTTTGTTTAAACCTAAGACTACTCAATATATAGCAGGACATCCCTTTGTTTCTACTACAGAAAAGCTCTACTAGATAGCTTAAAGGAGCTTATTAATCTGAAGTATCTGTTCAATATTAAATGACGTAGGTTTGAATTACTTTTGAGGCAATTTAGAGCAGATTCTTATCTTTAATGCTTTTTTTAAATTGACAAGCACAATGTCAATAATCGATCAAAAACACCATTATTCGAATCTCTATGTAAATCAATGTGTTTCAGCATGGTTTTTTGTGATTATATCGAAAACCTGAAAAAGTTGGGTAACAATTGTAAAACTATTGTCTATATTTATTTTCCAATTAGGTTTTATTTTAAACCTTCTTAAAAAAGATTGCTCATCCCCAAAAGAGCAGATAACTAACGATTGATTGCGTAACAATCAAAAATTACAAATACTTCCCAAAAGTATACACTTACATAGAGTCTATATTATAGACAGATTTTACAAATTAAGAATACATAGTGTTGTATAATTCTCCTTAGAAAAGAATTATCATATTCTCGACCCCAAGAGAGACGATTGTTAACGTTTTTTTTAACGTATGAAGCCCCCAAGCTTTTGTATAAAATATAATTCTATCCTATTAGAATTGTAAGAACAATAAATAAGTCATACCCAACTAATTAACTAACTATGAAAAAAAGTACGCAATCACCTCAGGAAATTAATTACATTTTTCTATTATTAAGTACCCTTTTTTTACTTCTTAATGTAACAAAATCGGAAGCTCAAACTACAGTTCGTTATCAGAAAGTTATTCAGGGTGGTACTGCTATGATAGGTAACGCACATTATTTAAGGTCTACAGATTTTGGCGGTACAGCAATAGAGAATGATGTAGATTCTGATCCTAGTACGGATATTTCAAGTTCATCGGATTTAATTTTACCAGTTGGATCTGTTATACAGTATGCACATTTATCGGTAGAAACAGGTTTTGAAGTAACACCAGGGGATATGACGAGTGTAAAGTTTCAAGTACCCGGTTCTGGCTACGTAACTTTAACAAATGCTTCTAGTGAATTCTTAATAGCTAGGAGTGTGCAAGACCCAGGGACTAGGAAATATAGACAAATGATATTTGATGTAACGAACCTATTACCATCTAATGGATATGTGAGTACTGCTGGCGGTGGTGCCTCTGGCCGTTATTATGTAGCCGATCCACTTCCAGTTAGACCAGTGACAGAACGGTCTAATATGGGAGGGTGGTCATTGATTGTGGTATATAAAAATTCAAATTCATTAGTTAGAAGTATTATTGTAGCAGATAATTGGCAATTTTTTGGAAGTGGAGTATCGACAGTAATTACAGACCTTCCAAATGTACAATTGCCAAATGGAGGAACAGTACAAGCAACAATTGGTCTTGCGGGTACTTATGGAGATCCGGCTATTGCAGGATATGGGTGCAGTGGTTGTACTGATTATGTAAGATTTGGTATTTCAGGTGCAGGTCTAACTGATTTAACTGACCCAGTGTCAGGACGTACCGATGATGCTTTAAGCTCTACAATTGGATGGGCTACAGATAATGATGTAATGATTGATGGAGGTCCAGCAATAAGTGGAAGTTATACTGCAAAGAACCCTGCAAGTGGGTTTACACCAGCGAACTATGCACCTGCTGGTTCTTTTGCCTCAGCAGATTATGATTCAGATATATTTTCAGCATCTGGAATATTAGCCGCAGATGGATCAGTACAATCTATCCGTTTAGAACAAGAAACTACAGGAAGTGATTGGTTGGTTGCAGGATCTTATTTCATATCAGTAGAGGTTACTGCTGCAAAACTAGGAAAAAGCATTTCTCCCTCATCAATTCCTGATGGCGGGATTGCAACATATACATTTACTATAGATAATACAGATATTGATAGTGTGGACTTAACAGATTTAAGTTTTACTGATGACTTACCATCTGGAATAGAGATAGCAGGCATTCCGAATATAACAAATACATGTGGGGGAACAATAATTGCAACAGCAGGTGGTAACTCAATAGATGTAAGTGGTGTAAATATTAATTCAGGAGATACATGTATCATTACTGTAGATATTACAAATGTTTTAGGGCAAACTAATTTAAGCTGTGCTACTAATCCAGTAGCTTTTACAAACTCTATGAGTAATATAAGCAATACAACAGATACATTAGTACCTGTTTTTGATCCAGTATGCCTAGAAGTGCAACCATCATCTACAATTGACTTTGATGGTGTAGATGACTTTATTAATAGGTCAGCTTTCTTAGGTAATCATTCAGAGTCCAGCATGATGTCTTGGATAAATTTAGATAGTAGTTTTGATGGAGGTGAAGTAATGGGGCAGCGTAATTTTAGAATATTTATTGATGTAAATAAAAGATTGAAGGTATTTGTAAAAACAGACTCTGGAGGAACTAGTTCGGCTGTCACGCCTAATTCAAGTGCGCCAGTTTTGATAACAGATGAATGGTGTCATGTTGCAGCAACATATGATGGTAATAAGGGAACAGTAAACTTGTATTTGAATGGCGACTTAGAGTGGACTTATACTAGTTTATCGGGCACAAGGATTAATAATCAGTCAGCTTGGAATTCTGATCATGATTTTGAAATTGGTAGAAATACTGAACTGGATAATGATTATTTCGAAGGAGCTATTTATGAGTCTCGGGTATACAAAAAAGCATTAACAAATGATCAATTGCAAAAACAAGTGTATCAAGAAGTAGAGAACAATGGGGGAAATATTAGAGGTTCAGTAATTCCTAAAGATATTGATGGTTTGTTATGGACTGATTTAGAATTGTATTATAAAATGGATAGTATTAACTCAGGAGTTACATTAGATGAATCTGTAGTTGGGATTGGTGGGACATTAAATAGAATGGTAACTTTTCAAGAGCGTTCAGCACCGATGCCTTATATAGCAGATAACGATGGAACATGGTCAAATGAATTAACTTGGGAAAGAGGCGATGTTTGGGATATTGAAGATCTGCCTAATAAAGATTGGGTGATAGTTAAAATAACTAATAATGCAAAAATTACAACTACTTCAAATCATACTAACTTAGGCTTAATAATAGACTCTGGTAGTGAGCTACTAGTAAACAATGATTCAGGAATTATAAATACTTGGTATATTAAACTTGATGGTAAAATTGATTTAGCTGGAGAGTCACAATTGGTTCAAGGGACTTTAAGTGATTTAGAAGTTACAAGTGCTGGATTCTTAGAAAGAGATCAACAAGGGAAAGGAGATATTTATTCTTACAACTTTTGGGCATCACCAGTAAGTTCTATAAATATAACAGAAAATAATAGAGATTATACCATATCTGAGGTTTTAAAGGATGGATCTGATGCAAGTAATCCGCAAGATATAACTTGGGTGACTGGATATGACGGATCACCAACTACTCCTATATCATTGAGTAACTATTGGATATGGAAGTTTGATAATCAGCCAGAAGAATATGCTTCATGGCAACATCTATTACAATCAAATAGTATTGAAGTAGGATTAGGGTATACTATGAAAGGTTCTGGTTCTGGTACCACTTCAAATTCTCAAAATTATACTTTTGTTGGGAAACCAAATAATGGAGATATCAGTCATGAGTTAACTGCTACAAATACATCATTACTAGGAAATCCATATCCAAGTGCAATAGATGCAGATCAGTTTATTTTAGATAATATAAATGTAATAGATGAAGATGGCGATGTAATAAATGCTGGGGTAACTACTGGAGCATTATATTTCTGGGAACACTTCGCAACCAATAATACACATGTTTTGGCTGATTATCATGGAGGATATGCAACTTATAATCTTTCAGGGGCAACAATGGCAATTCCAGATCCGATGGTATCTTCAAATGGAACAGGTTCAGTATTGCCAAAGCGTTATATCCCAGTTGGGCAAGGTTTTTTTGTAGAAGGAGGCGAAGGTGGAATAGTAAAGTTTAATAACGGGCAACGTGTATTCGAGAAAGAATCTGGAGGTAACTCAGTTTTTACACGTTCATATGAAGTTACAGTAAATACTAATAGTAATGTATCCCCTCCTAGAGCAGATATAAATAGATTGTATTTTAATGTGGGTTTACCTGATGCTCCACAAAGGCAATTATTATTGGCTGTAAAAGAAGGAACTACACAGGGAGTAGACTTTGGTTATGATGCAAAATTATTAGATGTAAACCCATCTGATGTTGCTTGGAGTATAGTGGAAGATACTTATGTTATTCAAACCGTTGGAGAAATAACAGAAAATTTAGAATTTCCATTATATGTTAAATCAGTTTCAGAAGGTGTAGGCCATTTTTCTATTGAAGAATTACAAGGGATTGATCCCGAAATTGAAATTTATTTTGTAGATAAACAAGAAAACCTATACAATGATTTAAGAGAGGGAGCAGTGGAATTTGATATAGAGATAGGAGAATATTCAGATAGGTATTATGTGGTGTTTAAGATATCAGAAGTATTAGCAGTTGAAGAAGAAACAGCAGTCTTGGATGAATTAATCGTTTTTTACAATACATCAAAACAAAGTATACAAATTAATAACTCATCATTATTTTCTGCTAAAAACATTACTTTGTATAATACATTAGGGCAAGAAGTGTTAGCAAGTAAAAAAGAATATAAATACATAAAAGATATTACCATGCCAGTAAGTTTAGGAACAGGAGCTTATATAGTGCGCTTTGAATATAATAAAGGAGTAATCGTAACCAAAAAGTTAGTGATTAAATAAAAAGTATTATGTTAGTAGTTAGCTACATTTGTTTAGCCTTAAGTCTGTTGTCATTAATAGTTGTTATTAATATTATTAACTGTAGTGAATAAGAGTGTTATATTAATAATGGGGTGTAATTAAATATAAGGGATCGGTTTAAAAGTGATTTTGGCTATATTTCTTAAATGTTTTAATCATCATGTCTGACCTTCAAAGATCCACTCAATTAAGACTGTGGACTTACTATGATTAACTTGACAGTGATTTAAGTAATCATTGTTTAGTCTAACGACACAAGTTCATTATTTTTTTTAATTATTCTATAAATATACAAGGCAGTTCTAATGAACTGCTTTTGTTGTTTAACAGAAAAAAACACTTTTAATCTAGTGAATTGGTAGATTAAATAATAATTACGTTTATTGAGAGTGGTTTAATACTTAATAATGAAAATATCCTCGTATGGTAAAAACTTTACTCCTACTAATGCTCCCTATCTTATCGTTTGCACAAATCCCAGTAGGTTATTATTTGACAGCTGAAAATTATGCTGATGATGCATTGAAATATGAATTAAATCAAATCATTGATAATCATATTGAATTTACATACACCAGTACAAGTACTGATGTATGGGATATTTTAAAAGAAACAGATAAAGACCCTAGTAATCCTAATAATGTTATTCTTATATATTCTGGTGTCTCAGTTGATGCAGCTCAAGAATATAATAGTGGAAATGGGTGGACTAGAGAGCATGTATGGGCTAAATCTAGAGGTGATTTTGGTACAGCAACTGGACCAGGAACTGATGTTCATGCTTTAAGACCATTGGATACTAATACAAATTCTACAAGAAGTAATAGGGGTTTTGATAATTGTACAGATTGTGCTATTATTTATGATAAATGGTCTAACAATACTAATTCCTTTAAAGATAATACTGATTGGTCATTTGAACCACGATCAGAAGTAAAAGGTGACGTTGCAAGAATGCTATTTTATATGGCAGTTCGCTATGAAGGTTATGATGGGTATCCAGATTTAGAACTTTCAGAAACAATTATGCCCTCAACTGATAATACCCCTTTTCATGGAAAACTATCAGTTCTTTTAGAATGGCATAGAAATGACCCAGTTGATGCTTGGGAAGAAAATAGAAATGATATAATATATTATGATTATCAAGATAATAGAAATCCCTTTATTGACCATCCAGAGTTAGCTGAGCATTTATGGGGTGATAAAATGGGGGTCGATTGGCCAGAAATACCACTTGATATAGCTGAATTTAGCGATGAATCAGTTGAACTATACCCAAACCCAGCTTCAGGATATATAAACATATCTGGAGTAAGTGATGATACACTTATTGAAGTATACGATGTAGCTGGGAGAAAAGTTCTTTCTAATGAGTTTCATATTCACCAAGAAAGATTAAATGTATCACAACTTAATGGAGTATATATGTTTAGGTTAACCAAAGGAAATAAATCTATTGTAAAAAGGATAGTAGTATATTAGCATTTAAAATTATAAGTGTGAAGTCAGTCAGTGGTTTAATTAACTTCACTTTAACAAGGCAGTTCTAAGGGACTGTCTTTTCTTTTTATATTGATGTTAGATGTAATAAAAAGGCAGAGTTCGGGTTCTCTGCCTTGTTTTAACTTAACGAACTCAAAAACTAATTCAAGTTTATAAAACGACCAAAAAGTACTGATGTTTAACATAATACACAAGTGGTGGTAAAAATAAAGAAAGTAGAGCTGTTAACTCTGCATTTATAGTTTAACTATTAACCCCTTAATTATAAACCATAGGTAAACATATAAAATCTACTGGAATGGTAGGTTTTATTCTTTAACAACTCTTTTAATTCCTACATTATTACTGGAATAAACTTTAATAAAACAAACTCCTTTGTTTAAGTTAGAAACATCAATTCTATTCAAATTTACAGATGTACTTAATATTTGTTTTCCAAGTACAGAATATATTTCTACTTTATTAATATGTAATTTACTATTAATGTTAATGAAGTCATTTACTGGATTTGGGTATACTTCAAAATCTAACCTTGATTCATCTGCTATTGATAAAGGAGCGTAAGTTAGCGATTTGGTAACCTCATCCCAGCTTTTTATATTATTTTCCACATATAATTTCACATCATAAGTACCACTAGAAACATAAACATGAGTTGGGTTTTGTAATGTACTCGTATTTCCATCCCCAAAATCCCAAAACCAAGATATAGCATCGGTACTTGTTTCAGAAAAATCAACTGATAAACCCGATGGACTATCCGTAAAATCAACTTCTGGTTTATGTTGTTTCCAAAGAAAATTTACACTTCTATCAAAAATTTCATCCCAATATGCATTTGGAGGAGTTATCCAATCACCATTGGTAGCTCCATAAAATTCATGGTCTTCACCATCAACAAAATAAGTTTCCTTGTTTGTAAAGCCTAAAGCATCTAATTTATCATTCACTTGTTTGCTTCCCGAGACAACGGGTAACGCTGGATAACCGAAAGGATATCCAGTATCATAAGGTACTGTTCCATCTGCTATTCCATGAGCCATGAATATTGGTGTTGTATCAGTTGCTGTAATTAAATCTGGAGACTGTATTGCGCCCCAAAGAGAGATAACTGCATCTGGTTTTCCTTCAAAAGCTAAATTATCTCCAATATCCACCGAGCCTAAATCTGGAGCTGAATAAGGTATTGACGAGCTGGTATAACTGGATGCATTTGCCTCTGTAGGTTTTTCAGAATCATTCATATATATTGAATGTAATGCTATAAAAGCACCAGCACTACTTCCAGCAAAATATATCTTATTTGGGTCAATACCATAAGTACTAGCATTAGCTCTTAAAAAGCGAACAGCACTCCTACCGTCTTGTAGTCCTCTATACACAGCTCTTGCTCCATGTAATGGAACATTATCATCTGTTAAATACATTCCTTTCCTATAATCTATTGTGGCTGTAACATATCCCTTTTTAGCCAAAAAAGTGCAAAAATCAACAATATCGTCATGATTTCTATTACCATTTATAAATCCGCCAGCATGTGCAAATATAATAGTGGGTCTACTAGTTTCAATATCTCCATCTGGTGTATAAATGTCCATCACTAAATCTCCATTTGTAGTACTACTCTCATTAAAACTTGTGGCTGAATTAATAAATGGCGCATTACCATAAACTATATCTGAAGTTTTTACAACTGAAGAGAAGAGTGTATTTGTATATCTGTAATCTTGTGAAAATATTATCGAGCTAAATATTAGAAAGATTAATAATAGTAGTTTTTTTTTCATGCCTAAATTATTGGTTAGTTAAATCGTATTCCTTGAACAATTATCAAATACTATGCTCGCATAGTAAATATTTATTTAATAATAAGGAAAGTTTCTGTTATTTTATCTAAATTTTCAACAAAATCTTTGAAAAGTATATTTTAACGACATACTGCTTTGTGAATTGTTACAATTGATTAAAATTACTATCTGAGTATGTAATAGGCTGGGGCTGAATTACAGGGTTTGAGGTTGTGAGGTCACTATTTATAGTGATATAAATATACCAGTTTATGGGTATTGCGGGGTGGTATTGGTTAATGTACTTTAGTATCTAATTTAAGAGCTGGTAACAATTGTGCCATTTGTGCCAGTGAAATGTATTCTAGTAATAGAAAAATGAGGTGCTTCAGTAAATAGCAGAGCTTAGTTTGGGGAAATTAGAAGTTACGAATTAGTTAGAATACACTAAAATAGTTTTGTAAACAACCAATTTAAGGCAGTCAGAAATGGCTGTCTTTTCACTTTATAAGATGTCCTGGTATAATAAAAAAGACAGAGTTGGGGTTCTCTGCCTTATCTTAACTAACTTAAAATAAATTTAAGTTTATAAAACAGTAGCAATGTATTGATATTTAATTAAATACACAACTATCATCTGATGGTAGTTTGAGGCTGTTAGGAAGGGGCTGAAGGTGTTGTGTGGTGATTTAATATTGTCAGTAGATGTTGTATATTGGTGCTATGAAAACTACTAGAATACTTACTCTTCTATTACTAGCTATAGCTTCACTATCATTCGGTCAAGTAGAACTTTATCCAGAAATAGTACATCAACCAGATTTGAGTAAGGAGACTGAGAAAGGATTTAATAGATTTAAAGAACTGCTTTCTAAAGAAGAACCTTCTGAAGCAGAAAAGAAAGAACTAGAGCTACTATATCAAGACTTCAATGAAACAATGTATGATGTTTGGGATATTATCTCTGGAGGTTGTAACTGGTATTGCGGTGGTGGAAATTATAAGGTAACAGCTTCATCAGAACTTAAATCTAAGAGCAGTATATCCTATTCAGCAGAATCAGCTAATGACCTTAGTTACGAAACAGCTTGGGTTGAAGGAGTAGAAGGTTCTGGAATAGGTGAATACTTAGAATACCACTTTAAAAACAAGAGTCCTAAAGTAACCCATATAATCGTCTCTAATGGCTATTTCAAGAGTGATAAAGCTTGGAGAAACAACAACAGAGTAAAGAGTCTTAAAGTGTACGTAAATGACTTAGAGTATGGTGTATTACAGCTTAAAGATAGTAAGACAGACCAGAGATTTAAGTTTTATGGTTTTGAGTATAATAGTGACGGTAAAACTGACCTAGTTCTAAAGTTTGAGATACTAGAAGTTTACAAAGGGACTAAGTATGATGACACTGTTGTTACTGAGATTTACTTTGATGGTATTGGGGTGCATTAAAATCCTCTTCTTTCCTTTGGAAGCTTAAGGGGGCGGATTTATTCTTACATTAACTAAAGCACTTTAACGATAAAAAACACATTACATCTAAATTTAAACATCTAGTGCAATAGTCCTAGTAAATCTCAATTATAGTAGTGATATTAAACTTAATAATATTTATTTTAACTGAAACCAACTGCCTATATAAAACAAGTACGTAATTAATTCAACACTAAATTTTTATTTATGAGACGTATTTTTTTTCTAACGCTAGTAGCAATGTTACCAGTTTCTTGTAATGATGATGAATCATTACCAATACCAGTCCAAAACAATCAGCCTAGTAATTTCTATGCCTTAACAGTTGGAAATACTTGGGAATACAAATACTTTCAACGTAATGTAGATGGTACTAGTTCTTTTGTTGATACTGGTGTGGTTGATGCTGTAGAAATAACTAATACAGTTAACCTAAACAGTAATATTTATTATGAATTTAAAACTGTTACCACTGGGAATGATAACCCAAGTTCAAACTTTATTAGTTTCTTAAATGAAACTGGAGAAAAAACAGAATTGTTAAGGGATTCTTTAGGCTATTTAATTAATGAAGGAGGAAGTATTAAATATACTAATAGTGATTTTAATGAACATTTAGTAGATATTCAGTCATTTGGGACATATCATATTAGATTGACAGAAACTCTAGTAGATGTTACTACATTAGCAGGGGATTTTAATTGTTTAGATACTCATAGTTATATTAGAGATACTAACGGAGATATGTTCCCAGCATTAGACCATATAAATTATTCAGATGGTTTTGGATTAGTTTTTAGTACTATGTCATTTGCTTCTCAATCCGAGCATTTTATTGAAAAGCGACTGAATACTTATACTATTCAGTAATTAAAATATAATCAAAGTATTAATCAACCAAAGGCAGTCTTCACGGGCTGTCTTTATAGTTATGACAACTATCATCTGATATTAGATAGGCTGTTAGAGATAGGCTGAATATGTTATGAAGTGTTTAAATTGTGTGGCTACAGTTGACGCTGGATTACAAGGTTTGAGGTTGTGGGTCATTCACCAATTAAAATAAAGAAGTCAGATATTTTAATCTCTCTAGCTTCACATATTTTTTGAAGTGTTTTAACTGGTATACGGTAACCGTCTTTTTCTTTTATTAGTTTTCGAACAGTCTTCTCATCAATATTATGATTAATAGCAAATTTACTTTTAGTTTTAGCTTTTGAAATCCACTCATCAGCTATGTAATTGCATATTTTCTTATTTATGTCGACCATCTAACAAAGAAATATTTTGTTATACGAATATTTCGGACGTAAGTCCGATTGCAAAGATATTTTCCTTATATTTGAATCATATTATGAAATATTAAGACTTAACACCTCAACAAGCAAAACTAACTATGAAAAAAACAGTATTATTATTAGCAATATTATTTGCATCATTTATCTCAAATGCACAAATAAAAGAGATTGACCCTGAGCCGATTATTCAAATTTCTAAAATCGGCATTTTAGGAGAAACGTATATTTCATTTAATAACCACAAAGGAAGTGATGAGTATTTTATTAACTATAAAGACAAAAAGTACCAACAAATCACTGACTTTAAAACCTTATACATAGGAAACAAGGAAATTGTTATTCAATTAAAAGACCTTATGCTTGATATGTTAAACAATAAAATAAAGAAAAAAGCAATTGAATTAAACAAAAGTAAGGTTCATTTCAAAAAGAGAAGTAACACTATTGAAATGAGTGTTTTTAATGAACATGGTCAAATGTCAATTGTACATTTTATTAACAAAAAGCAAATTAATAAGCTATTCCCTATAGATAAAATTAAATAAGCATTAAAGAAATAAAGTTAAAGGTTGTCATTAGTTTGGTGACCTTTTTTTATGCATTTGTTTTTCACAAAGATAACACATATCTTTCCTTGAATACCCCAGTTTGTTTAACAGCACTTTTTAATAAAGTGCACTACATAGTAATAATAAAAAAAAATATTATAAATCACTATAATAGATAAATATGAATAAATAAAAACCTTACGCTTTTTTCCAAGAATTACTTTTAAATAATTCACCTTCTATATTTAAATATACGTTCATTTTTTCATTCACAAAGTATTTAACCTCATCAATTTTTGACGAGTAAGTGATTAAAGAATCGTGTTTTGAAAATAATGGAATTTCATCAAAATTAACCGAAACCTCTTTGGCTATTAAATCTAGTAGTACATGAGCTTCCACATTTTGTAATAATTTAGATAAGTAATTTTCAGGTGAATTTTTATTGATAACTTTTATAATAGAAAAAACCTCTGGAAACACTTTCTTTATGGCTTTTACCTCTTTATGGCTATTTCTATTACCACTATACAAAGCTTCCATTACTACTTCTTTTACAAGCTCTCTTTTAGTATTATAATACTTTTTTTTTGGTGGCGAACTCTCTTTTATAATTGTCCTATAAAACTTACCTTTTTTATCTGTTTGAATATTTATACGGCTTATCAGGTGATTATATAAGTCCCCCAAAACAATTAAACTTCCAAATTCGTCTATTTTTTCAATGTCAACAGATAGTATCTCTAATTTTGCTCTTAATTTATTATCAAGTTTATCTTTTAAAAAAATATTTAAAAAATTATTTGAACTTTCATTTGAGTAAAGTGCTTTTAAAATTGCATAAAGAAAAAGTGGCTGAGACGATTTTACATCTATTTCAGATAATTCATGCTCTTTATAAGTAATATACTGTAATAACTTCTTATTGGTTCTGGTTATGACTGTATGGAGTCTATTATCTGTTTCTTCTTTTATTGAGTATTTCCATTCTTTATTTTCAAACTCATTAATTACAAAACTATTAGCTACAAATTTTTTATAAGAAAAATCTTTAATTTCAAGTTGAGCTCCATTAATATCCATCGTTAAGTGCCTGTCAAAATTTTTAACCAAATGCTTTCTCCTAGTACGACAAAGCTTATTCATCGTATATTGATATTCGGTAAACGTAGAATTATTATGACTAAATTTTTTAAGAAACGCCCGATCTCGAATTATATAAGTTGTAAATGATTTATCAAGACTTTTGTAAAAGTCAGTAAACTGATAAATATTACTTACTCCACTTCTATAACTATGCTTTTTTAAAATAAGCTCTTTTTCTTCTAAAAAGGAAATATAAACTTTATACCTACTAATAAAAGAACCTCTTAATAAAGGTGTGTAAACAGCACCTTCATCAGATTCAAATTTATTTTTTTTACGAGTAATAATTTTATTTAATAGAAAGACCAAGAAAACCAGATGATCCCTTTTTAAGGTATTCTCTTTAAAAATAAACTTATTTTTATTTTCAATTATTTTATTAATATATTCTAATACTCCCGATTGAATTATAATTTTTTTCGAAAGACTTCTTTCCATGCTCTTCTTTTTCTTCATTTACAGTTTTTTTCTCTAAAAAAATAAAGGCTAAAGATAAGCAATGCTTCACTTCATTATTTAATTTAATACCAGATTTATAATGTAAATAGAGGGTTTTAAAGATCTAAAAAAAACTTAGCCACATAACACGGGTTTTTATAACTCAAACGTCTCCATAATAGCGTATAAATATACTTGAAAGGGGTTGTTTATATACCATTTGTGCAGAAGGCCTTTATTGAAAGGCATTAAAATCCGAAACCTCATCAATATAGAAGAGGCTACACTCCTTTGTAATTTGTCTATAAATTTTTTGCCCTTTTGTTGAAACTCGGATATTTTTTTTATTTTAACACATTGATCTAAAACAATACATGTGCTATATATAAAATTACACAGCTTTTAATATCCTATCATAAGCTCTTGCTGAAAGGTTTAATTGCTCCATAGCATTTTTCAATAACCCCTTTGAAGCGTCATCAAGCACACAATACTCTCTAATTTGTTGTACGTTCATTTGTGCGTTATAATGCACTTGTTTAGATTCTTTAAACCGTGTTGTTTGAACACCTCTTGCATTGGTCACCCTAGTTCTAATTTCAACCGATGACTCTGATTTTCGTTCATCAGTTAATTTTTCAAAAGGGACAGGTGTTACCTCTATATGAATGTCTATCCTATCCAATAACGGCCCTGATATTTTACTCAAATAACGTTGCATTTCAGCAGGCGATGATGTTATAGGGGAATTCCCATCATTAAAATACCCACTAGGACTCGGGTTCATACTAGCAACTAACATAAAACTACTAGGATATGTGACGGTAAATTTTGCTCGCGAAATAGTAACCTCTCTATCTTCTAAAGGCTGACGCATTACCTCCAATACGGTACGTTTAAACTCCGGCAACTCATCTAAAAACAATACCCCATTATGCGATAAGGATATTTCTCCCGGTTGTGGATAACTTCCCCCACCTACTAAGGCAACATCGGACATAGTATTTAAATATGTGGAACTCAAATTATACATAACAATATGGGGCTATCATTTTATGTAGTAAATTATCGATAGTAATATATAATGTGAACATAAATTATTATTTTAACATGCTTTTATTTTTTCAATTTAAACTCAAAAACATCAGGTCTTGAATAATGACCTACTACATCAAACATTCTCTTAGCTTTAATAA
>Ga0209395_1002807_pt1 | contig 22257 bp, 19 predicted proteins | sample GOMGulsemesocosm_3_FD_184635 | JGI IMG/M metagenome (GOLD analysis project Ga0209395, IMG submission 184635) | Methane-oxidizing microbial communities from mesocosms in the Gulf of Mexico - GOM9D Gulf of Mexico (SPAdes) (version 2) | ecosystem: Environmental > Aquatic > Marine > Cold seeps... | reverse complement strand
AGATAGCAGACTTAGATGCTAAGCGCGCATCACGTGACTGGGCTGTTGCGATGATTAATGGTGCACCTGAAGATGTCTATCCAGAAACGCTAATCATTAGTGCCATTGAAGAAATCAGACGGGTTGCACCACATCATGTTGGCTACGAAATTATCGCCGGTGATGATTTGGTCGAAGCTGGTTGGATGGGGGTTCACACGGTTGGCCGTGCAAGTACACGCCCACCAGCCATGCTGCTTTTAGATTATAATCCAACAGGTGATGACAATGCGCCAGTGGAAGCTGCACTAGTCGGTAAAGGCATTACTTTCGACAGTGGCGGCTACACCCTAAAAAGTGGACCCGGTATGATCAGCATGAAATGTGATATGGGTGGTAGTGCGACGGTAACTGCAGCGCTATCGCTAGCGATCAGCCAAGGGCTGAACAAACGCGTTAAGCTTATCCTGTGTTGCGCAGAAAACCTTGTGAATGGTTCAGCCTACAAGCTTGGCGATATCATTACGTATAAGAATGGAACAACCGTTGAGATCTTAAACACCGACGCCGAAGGACGCTTAGTCCTTGCCGATGGTCTAATGGCGGCAGGTGAAACCGGTGCGCCACTAATTATTGATGCAGCAACTCTTACTGGCGCTGCATTAACCGCAGTAGGCACTCACTACAATGCCGTTCTTGCACTTGATAATGAGTTGGCACAACGCGCTATCATTCACGGTAATAGCGTCAATGAAATGAACTGGCAACTCCCCCTTGCACCTTTTCATATGTTTGAATGTCCTTCTCCATACGCTGACACTGCAAATACCACGGCAGGCAAAGGTGGAGTACCAGGCGCAAGTAACGCCGCAGGCTTCCTAGCACGCTTCGTTCCAAATCAAGGTAAGGGTTGGTTACATTTCGATATTGCCGCCTGCTACCAAGATAATGGCAACGCCAAATGGTCACCGGGTGCCACAGGTGTTGGAATTGAAACCATTGCAAAGATTTTGTTAGAAGAGTAAATATCTCTGCAACAAACCTTATCGTTCAATAAAACGATAGACGGCGCGACGCAGCACCAGTGCCACAAGCTCACCACAGAGAGCTGTCGGTTCATCCAGAGCAAACCCTATTTTTCAGGGATGAAAAATCGAGCCTCCATGGATGGATTTACGGCGAGGTTTGCGGCGGATGTATCGGCAGTTCGATAAAACAGATCAATAAAAGCCTGACGAGAAGCATGCAAGGCACATAAACTTCTCGTCATATACACTTATAACGTTGCTGTTAACTTAAATAGTGCCTGACCACTGGCTTGATACTTACGTTCAAACGGTGTGATTGTTTGATCGGGTATGAATTCTTCAACAACTCCCTCTTTGCCAGCCACCGCCAAAGCGACGGCAAACTCTTCCATGTAAAGCTGCCAATTGCTGCGCATCTCAAGTTCACCGCCAAGAGCGATAATACTTGGGAATACCGCCGCGCCATGCCAACGACGTTGCACATGCTTTGATTTAGGCCATGGATTTGGATAGAGGATGAAATGCTTGTCAGGAAGCATTTGTGCTTCCACCGCCAGACGCCAAAAATCATTGAGATCGGTGCGCAATAACATAAAGTTATCGACCCCGTGTTGCTCATAGCATTCATTTTTGCTGAGACGGTGACCGGATTTATCCATTCCAATCACAAAATGATTAGGGTAAAGCTTGGCTAAGTTAACTGTACTATCGCCAACACCACAGCAGGAGTCAAATATGACAGGCTTGCCCAATTGTGAGACCTGTTGTTCAACCGCTTTAAACCCTTCAAGTGATCTTGGATGGATCGGCTTTTGAAACGGGTGCTTTAGATGTTTCTCAACAATGTCGACGAGGTGCTCATGCACGCCCGTTTGATTAGTAATTATTTGATGTGAATTTGCAAATGACATAATAAACTCTATGAACGTAAACCAATGCCACGGGAAATCATCCAATGTGCAACACTATATAAGATCACCACAAAACCGATAATCATCGAAAACGAATAGATCAACGGAATATCAGTCACCCCTAAAAATCCAAATCTAAAGGTATTGATCATATATACAATTGGATTCGCCTTAGAGACCAATTGCCAGAAATCAGGTAACAATGTTAGTGAATAGAAAACGCCACCAAGGTAGGTTAACGGCGTTAACACGAAATTTGGGATGATACTGATGTCATCAAAACTTTTGGCTAAAATGGCATTGATTAAGCCACCTAACGCAAAGAGCGTTGACGTGAGGAACACACTAATCACAAGCACCGGTAAATTATAAATACTCAGATCAACAAAAAACAGTGACAGCAAAGTCACGATACAACCGACCAACAGCCCGCGGGTGACCCCCCCTCCGACATAACCCGCAATAATGACCCATGTTGAGACAGGCGCAACTAACAGCTCTTCGACATTGTGCTGAAACTTAGAGCTAAAGAATGACGATGCGACGTTTGAATAAGAGTTCGTGATCACCGACATCATAATCAGACCCGGTACAATAAACTCCATATAACTGAAACCAGACATTTCGCCGATCCGGCTGCCAATCAAATTTCCAAAAATCACAAAGTATAGACTCATCGTTACCGCTGGCGGTACTAATGTTTGCATCCAAATCCGTGTGAACCGGTTGACTTCTTTGGTCAGCAGGCTCTTGAGTGCGATCATATTTAACGACATATTATTGTTCGCCTTCTTTAGATACTAAATTAATAAACAACTCTTCCAAGCGATTGGCTTTATTACGCATACTTAACACACTGACTTGCTGCGCCGTAAATTGACTAAAAATACCATTTAGCTCACTACCGCGCACAACGTCAACCTCAATAGTATGATCGTCAATTCGGCGATATTCAAAGCCATTCAACTCACAATCAGGAGAGTTAACAGCAAGATCGAAGATAAAGGTTTCTAAGTTCAACTTAGACAATAACGATTTCATGCTAGTGTTTTGAACAATGATACCGTGATTAATGATACCAATATTACGACATAACATTTCTGCCTCTTCTAAATAGTGGGTGGTAAGAATAATCGTAACGCCCTCTTTATTTAGCTGCTGTAGAAATTCCCACATCGAACGTCTAAGTTCGATATCGACGCCGGCAGTTGGTTCATCTAAGATCAATAATTTAGGTCGATGCATTAACGCCCGAGCAATCATTAAACGACGTTTCATGCCACCAGACAGCTCACGTGACCGACTGTTACGCTTATCCCATAGTTCGAGTTGCGTCAGGTATTCTTCTGCACGCTCTAGGGCTAACTTTTTTGGAACGCCATAATAACCTGCCTGATTAATGACGACTTGGAGCACGGTTTCAAATTGATTGAAATTAAACTCTTGTGGTACTAACCCGATCTGTTGCTTTGCTAGCTCAAGTTCATTGTCGATGCTATGACCAAAAACTTCTACGCTGCCAGCTGTTTTATTAACCAATGAGGAGATAACACCAATCGTGGTGGATTTTCCTGCGCCATTTGGCCCTAGCAATGCGTAGAAATCCCCTTGTTCAACCTCAAGGTTAATGCCTTTTAATGCTTCAACGCCACCTTTATAGGTTTTCGCTAAGTCTTTTATTACCAACGCTTTCATGAAGCTCCTATCGTGCTCAGATTAACCACGTAAATATATAACGCTATTATACCCGATTATCTATTAGGGTAAATTTAAAAGCGTGAGCGTAGCGTCATTTACTTAACTTTGTTAGGGTAGAACAAAGTCTGCTCAAAGGATCTAAAATGCAGTATAACGATATTATTGATTTTTGGTTTAACCAAACACCGCCGAGCCAACATTGGGTTAAAGATAGCAAATTTGACTTTTTAATCACGGAGAAGTTCTCGGTGCTCCATCGCGCAGCACGGCTTGGCGAGCTTGCTGCGTGGCGCCAAAGCATTGAAGGGAGGCTTGCAGAAATCGTTATTTTGGATCAGTTCTCGCGTAACATATTTCGCGATACAGCCAAATCCTTTGCCTATGACGGTCAAGCGCTCGTGCTGGCACAAGAAGCGATTAAAGACAGTGTAGACTTGAAACTACCGCCAAGTAAGCGCGCATTCTTATACATGCCGTTTATGCACAGCGAATCATTATTGATCCACAAGCAGGCACAGCGTCTATTTAATCAACCAGGACTTGAGGGGAGTTACGAATTTGAAATGGCCCATTATCGGATCATTGAGCAGTTTGGTCGGTATCCACACAGAAATAAGATATTAGGCCGCACATCAACCCCAAACGAAATAGAGTTTTTAGCGCAGCCTAATTCGAGTTTCTAGTCGTCGAGCGGGATAACTTTAGCGACATACGGAAGATTGCGATAACGCTCGGCGTAATCGATGCCATAACCAACCACGAACTCATCTGGAATGCTAAAACCAATCCAATCAACATCAACCTCAACTTCACGACGGGATGGTTTGTCGAGTAGCGTACATAAGGTTAACGAGCGAGGCTGACGAATTGACAAGATTTCGACCACCTTAGACAACGTATTACCCGTATCGATGATATCTTCAACGATGATAACGTCGCGGCCTTTAATATTTTCAGTCAAATCTTTTAAGATTTTAACATCTCTGGTACTTTCCATGCTCGAACCGTAACTAGAGACGGTCATAAAATCCATCGATAATGGTAAATCGATAGCACGTGATAAATCAGCAAGAAAAACCACTGAGCCTCTCAACAGGGCAACCATCAATAAGTTGTCTGAATCCTGGTAATGAGCTTCAATCTTTTTGCCTAGCTCTTGTACCTTTTTGGCGATCTCTTCGGTTGAGATCATGACCTCAGTAGTATGCTTTATCATGTTAAATCCAAATAATAGTGAGAGCAAAGATCCTAGCGATTACCAAAGCGCATAGCTAATCATCTTACTAAGACTTGTGATCAAGATCACTCATCCATGGTAAGACTAATTTCTGCTCTATATTGAGATGATCGAGTATCCGAGCAACCATAAAATCAATGATTTCTTCTAAGGTCTGTGGCTTATGATAAAAGCCAGGCGCAAGTGGCATTAAGGTAACGCCCATTTTCGAAAGCCCAAGCATATTCTCAAGGTGTATCGTTGATAATGGGCTCTCTCGCCATGCGATAATTAACTGCCCTCGCTCTTTCAAGATAACATCAGCGGCACGCTCAATCAGGTTGTTACTCGCGCCATGACGAATCGAGGACAACGTTCCCATCGAACAAGGACAAATCACCATTTGCTTAGGTGAAGATGACCCTGATGCTGGCGCGGAAAACCAATCGCTGCGCTCCAATAAATTGATCTGTTTTTCTGCCGCGCCGAAGCGCTCAGTTAAAAACTGCTGTGCTTGTTCAATGTCAGCGGGCAGATCAACATCGGCTTCGGTTGCCAACACGATTTTCGCGGCGTCAGATAATAATAAATAGACCTGAACATTAGCGGCTACAAATTGCTGTAGCAATCGTAAGCCATATGGCGCGCCTGATGCGCCCGTTAACGCCAAGGTTACTCTTGTTGAAAATGTCGTCATTATTGCTCTGCTTTAATTGCTAGTTTATCGAGTAATTTTTGATGGATGCCACCAAAGCTGCCGTTGCTCATCACCAATAAGTGATCGCCAGGTTCTGCTTGTTCAATAATATGTGAGATAAGTAAATCCAGATCCTGCTCAATATTAGTGGTTTGGGCAAACTCATTAACCATTGCATGCATGTCCCAATTAATGTCATCCGGTTGATACATAAATATTGCATCAGCTTCACTCATCGAGTTAAACAACGTGTGTTGGTGAACCCCTTGCTTCATGGTATTTGAGCGCGGCTCTAAGATAGCAAAGATTCTTTGTTGTCCGACTTTAGCGCGCAGACCTTCAATGGTGGTATGAATCGCGGTTGGGTGATGGGCAAAATCATCATAAACGGTTACGCCGTTAACCTCGCCCTTATGCTCTAGGCGACGTTTAGCATTTTCAAAGGTCGCTAATGCCATAATCGCCTTTGCTGGTGACACGCCAATATGGCGCGCAGCCGCAATTGCCATCATCGCATTGGCAACGTTGTGTTTACCAATCTGAGTCCAGTGGACACGCCCTTGCAGTTCATTTTCAAAATAAACTTCAAAGTCAGAACCGTCGTTAGCGAGTAATTTGAATGACCAATCGCGGTCATCCCCCAAGTATTGCTGCTCACTCCAACAACCCATATCAAATACTTCGTCAATGGCGCTTACACCCGCTGGGGCAATCACTAAACCATTTGACGGCACCATCCGAATAAGATGATGAAACTGACGCTGAATAGCCGTCAAATTATCAAAGATATCGGCATGATCAAATTCAAGATTATTTATCACTAATGTCCGAGGACGGTAATGAACAAACTTAGAACGCTTATCAAAAAACGCACTGTCGTACTCATCCGCTTCGACCACAAAAAATGGTGCCTCACCAAGCCTTGCTGACACACCTAGACATTGCGGGACTCCACCGATAAGAAAACCGGGGGCTTGACCTGTTTTTTCAAGAATCCATGCCACCATGCTAGCGGTCGTCGTTTTACCGTGAGTACCAGACAGCGCAATGACCCAACGATCTTTCAACAGATTCTCAAGTAACCATTGTGGGCCGGAGGTATATGGGATATTTCGGTCTAGCATGAATTCTACGCACGGATTACCACGGCTCATGGCATTACCAACCACAACAAGGTCTGGCGCAGGGTCCAGCTGAGATGGATCGTAACCTTCTATCAAGCCGATACCAATCTCTTCAAGCTGTGTGCTCATTGGTGGATATACGTTGGCATCACTGCCAGTAACTTTAAAGCCCAATTCACGAGCTAAAATGGCGATGCCACCCATAAAGGTGCCACAAATTCCGAGGATATGGATATGTTTCATCAAAGGTTCTTATGTTGATTAGCGATACGCCATCATCATAGCAAAAAAATAGGATTGGGATAGCAGTTATAACAATTGGTATTAAAAAAAAGCCATCAACGAGTGATGGCTTTTGCCAGAATAAAGATCAATAGACCTTAACTAATTAGTTACCCTTTGATACGAACTCTGGGTAGGCTTCAACACCACAATCAGCGATATCCATACCTAAGTATTCTTCTTCTTCAGTAACACGGATACCAACAGTTTTCTTGATGATTAACCAAGTCACAAAACTTGCACCAAATACCCATGCAAAGATAACAGCAGCACCGATCAACTGACCGCCAAATGATGCATCACTATTGCTTAATGGCACTAGCATTAAACCAAAGAAACCAACAACACCATGCACAGATACAGCGCCTACAGGGTCGTCAAATTTCAATTTATCTAATGTAATGATAGAAGCGATAACAATACCGCCAGCACATAGGCCAATCAATACAGAGACAGGTAGAGACGGTGATAATGGATCAGCAGTAATAGCAACTAGACCGGCAAGTGCGCCATTTAAGATCATTGTTAAATCTGCTTTACCCCATAGGAAACGACAGATTATTAATGCACCAATTGCACCAGCAGCAGCCGCAGAGTTAGTGTTAACAAAGATTTTAGCAACTGCGCCAGCATTTTCGGCATCAGAAACCATTAATTGAGAACCACCGTTAAATCCAAACCAACCCATCCATAAGATGAATGTACCTAATGTTGCCATTGGCAAGTTTGAACCTGGGATTGGATTAATTTGGCCATTTTTACCATATTTACCCTTACGAGCGCCTAGCAATAATACGCCTGCAACTGCTGCAGCAGCACCAGCCATATGAACGATACCAGAACCTGCGAAGTCAACAAAACCAAGTGCGCTAACGAAACCGCCGCCCCATGTCCAGTAACCTTCTACAGGGTAGATGAAACCAGTAAGCACAACGGTAAATAGTAGGAATGACCATAATTTCATACGCTCAGCAACGGCGCCAGAAACGATTGACATAGCAGTAGCAACAAACACTACTTGGAAAAAGAAATCTGATTCTAGTGCGTGATCTGCATCACCAGCTTGCTCGCCTATGAAACCAGCTAGGGTAGGTAACCAACCGCCTTCAACATTATCAACATACATGATGTTGTAACCGACAAGTAAGAACATAGTACAAGCAATTGCGTACAGACAAATGTTCTTCGTTAGGATTTCAGTCGTATTTTTTGAACGCACAAGACCGGCTTCAAGCATGGCAAAACCAGCAGCCATCCACATTACCAATACACCTGAGATTAAAAAGTAAAACGTATCAAGTGCATAACGCAACTCTGAAACCGTTGTACCCAATTTTGCTAATTCTTCCATCATTAATTCCTTACAGTGCTTCTAAGTCTGTTTCACCAGTACGAATACGTACAGTGTGCTCTAGTTGGGTAACGAAAATCTTACCGTCACCAATCTTTCCAGTATGAGCAGCGCTAACGATAGCGTCGACGATACGTTCAACTTGATCACTCTGACAAGCAATTTCAATTTTCACTTTAGGTAAAAAGTCTACTTGATACTCTGCACCACGATATAGTTCGGTATGACCTTTTTGGCGACCAAAACCACGGATCTCGGAAACAGTTAACCCATCCACACCTATTTCAGATATCGCACTACGCACGTCATCTAATTTAAATGGTTTAATAATAGCGGTTATCATCTTCATTAAAGTTACCCCTTAAAAACAGGTCTAAGCCTGAATATTATTTAATATTGTATTCAGTAGACTCCAATAAACATACCAAGTATATAAATAACTGATTTGATTGGGTTTTAATATTATTAGAGAGAGTTTTACGACATAATCGCACCACAATGGATCGTCGCGCAACGGAATTTGTGCCAAGTTGGAACATTGTTTTATGGTGGTGAAAGTATCGATAGCTAATACCAATTGCATTAAGTAAGTGATCTTGTTGTGCGAAAGTAAAATAAACTAGAACAAGGCACTCGATTGATTTCGACATGGATGTCGATATTAGGGCAATGCATGGAGCACATTGCCGAGCAATATCTAGCTATTGAGAGTAACGCCGTTATCGTTAATTTTAACCAGCACAAGTGGGCAGTTATTTACTGCAATTGGTATAATTGATATGACAAGAACTTTGGTATAACAATATTGGTGGGAGTGAGGTTATAAAAAAAGGGGAATTAAGCACGCTTAATTCCCCTTTCAAATATCAGTGATAAACTAACCTTAGGTTAATTTACCATGACATTGCTTGTATTTTTTACCAGAACCACACGGACACGGCTCATTACGACCCACTTTTTCAGTTTGACGAATGGTTGCTTGGTTGGGCTGCGCAGTTTGTTCTTCCTCACCATTGGCGTTTGGATGCTCGTAATTATGCTCTACCGCTGCTTCGCGACGTTGCTCTTCAATCGCATCGACATCTTCTGGCGCTTGCACTTGAATTTTGCTAAGTAGGACAACAACATCAGCTTTAAGTGACTCAAGTAACTCTTGGAATAACTCAAATGATTCACGTTTGAACTCTTGTTTTGGATTTTTCTGAGCATAGCCACGTAAATGAATACCTTGACGTAAGTGATCCATCGCCGCTAAATGATCTTTCCATAAGCCATCAAGCGTTTGTAGCATCACCGCTTTTTCAAATTGGCGTAATACATCACTACCAACCATCTGCTCTTTCAACTCATAAGCTTGCTGAACCACTTCTTGGATCTTCTCACGCAGATTTTCTTCATGCAGAGAGTCATCTTCTTTAAGTAACTTAGCGATCGGGAATTCAATTAAGTAATCATCTTTAAGACGTTGCTCTAGGCCTTCAACATCCCATTGCTCTTCAAGTGACTGGAAAGGAATGTACTGAGATATCGTACTTTCAACAACATCTTTACGGATATTACCAATCGTCTCCGACACATCAGCTTCATCCATTAGTTCATTACGCTGCTCGTAAATCACCGTACGTTGGTCATTAGCAACATCATCATACTCAAGTAACTGCTTACGAATATCAAAGTTACGACCTTCAACTTTACGCTGAGCATTCTCGATCGCCCGGTTAACCCATGGATGCTCAATGGCTTCGCCATATTCCATACCAAGTTTCTTCATCATTCCAGTCATGCGCTCAGAGGCGAAAATACGCATTAAGCTGTCTTCCATCGAAAGATAGAAACGCGAAGCACCTGCATCACCTTGACGACCAGCACGACCACGTAGTTGGTTATCGATACGACGTGACTCATGACGCTCTGTACCGAGGATGTATAAACCACCCGCCGCTAAGACTTCATCATGACGAACTTTCCACTTAGCTTTGATCTCAATGATTTGTTGCTCGGTAGGATTTTGCAACTTATCAATTTCTACCTGCCAATTACCACCAAGCACGATATCCGTACCACGACCAGCCATGTTAGTAGCAATAGTTACTCGACCACTTTCACCAGCGCTAGCAATGATATGAGCTTCTTGCTCATGGAACTTAGCATTTAATACGCTATGCTCAATTTTTTCTTTCTTAAGGAATGCCGATAAATACTCAGAAGATTCAATTGAAATAGTACCAACAAGCGATGGTTGCCCACGCTCCTGACACGCTTTAATATCTTCAACAATCGCTTCAAACTTTTCTTGAGTCGACATATAAATAAGGTCGGCCATATCGTTACGAACCATCGGACGATTCGTTGGAATAACAACGGTGTCTAGACCATAGATATGTTGAAACTCAAAAGCTTCAGTATCAGCAGTACCCGTCATGCCAGATAGCTTATTGTATAAGCGGAAGTAATTCTGGAACGTAATAGAGGCTAATGTTTGGTTTTCGTTTTGAATATCGACTTTTTCAAGCGCTTCAATCGCTTGATGCAGACCTTCAGACCAACGACGACCAGGCATTGTACGACCAGTATGCTCATCCACGATGATAATCTCACCATCTTTTACAATATAATCGACATCGCGTTCGAATAAGATATGAGCACGCAGTGCTGCATTAACATGGTGCAATAAGCTAATATTAGCCGCAGAGAATAATGAATCGTGCTCTGCCATTAATTTATGAGTCTGTAATAGTTCTTCGACAAAAATCTGACCAGTTTCCGTTAAATGAACTTGTTTAGCTTTTTCATCAACGGTGTAATGGCCTTCACCAATATATTCTTCAGTATCTTCTTTATCTTGCTTGTTTAACTGAGGAATAATGGTATCAATTTGGCGATACAATTCAGAACTATCTTCCGCAGCGCCGGAAATAATCAATGGCGTTCTAGCCTCATCGATTAAGATTGAATCTACTTCATCGATAATGGCGAAATTTAGTGGTCGTTGCACACGCTCTTCTGGCGAGAACGCCATATTATCGCGTAGGTAATCAAAACCAAATTCGTTATTGGTGCCATAGGTGACATCACAAGCATATGCTTGTTGTTTCTCTTCATGTCCCATGCCTGAAATAGCAGTACCAACCGTCATTCCCAAGAATTCAAATAACGGGCGGTTCCAATCAGCATCACGTGTTGCTAAGTAATCATTAACGGTAATGACGTGAACACCTTCGCCCGTTAAGGCATTTAGGTATGCTGGAAGTGTTGCGGTAAGTGTTTTCCCCTCACCAGTACGCATTTCTGCAATACGGCCAGACTGTAATACCATGCCACCAATTAACTGCGCATCAAAATGGCGCATTTCAAAGACACGTTTACTAGCTTCACGCACAACTGCGAATGCTTCAGGTAAAATATCATCAATTGTCTGCCCAGCAGCCAATTGCTCTTTAAAGTAAGCAGCTTTCTGCTTTAGTTCTTCATCAGAAAGCGCTTCAATATCTTTCTCTAACTCATTAACTAGAACAACAACTTTACGCAGCTTTTTAAGCGTACGATCATTTTTGCTGCCAAATACTGAAGTAAAAATCTTTGTTAACATCTACGTGACCATTTTTATGATTATTGTGTAGTTTGCCGCAATCACAAACTACGCCGTTGGTTCCACCCATCACATTGATTTGCCGTACCGTTTGCGCTGACAGCGCCGTAAAACAAAACAATGCAATTGGTAATAAAATTCGCAGCTTATTATTATTTATTTACGATTGATAAGATAGCCCTAAACACCGCTTATTGAGAATAAATCGCGCTTAGTATTGATATGGGGACAAATATTGCAATAACTAGGGTCTGTTGAAATGATCAACTAACTAGCATTGTTAGCGATAAATGTATTTTCGTGGATTGACTTGGCGTTCTTTGCTGAGCACTTCATAATGGACGTGCGCACCGGTCGAACGACCTGTATTACCCATTAGCGCTAATTTTTGGCCTTTGGTGACCACAGTACCGACACTAACTAACAGTTCACGAGCATGAGCGTAGCGCGTCTTAAGACCACCACCATGGTCAACTTCGACTAATAAGCCATAGCCGTAGCGCTCACCAGACCAACTAACAACCCCGGCACCAGTCGCCAGAATTGGCTCACCATCAGTTCCCGCAAAATCGACACCCTTGTGCATAGTCAAGCGACCATTAAAGGGATCATTTCGCATTCCGTACAAAGACGACATCCAACCGCGTTTAATGGGACGGCCTTCGATGGTACTATCGTCATCAAGATCATGATTAAGCATCATATGTTCCAGGGCAGACAGTTGATTTTGTTGGGCATCTAGATGTCCCAATACATTATCTATTTGACTTAACATGCCGCTAAGTTCGCTCGATGCTGACAATGCACTTAGCTCACTAGGCCCGCCAAGTGCCGGAAGCTGTGAAAAATTGAACTCTTCAAAATCAGCATTTTGCGCTAAGCGCTCGCCTAATGCATCAATTCTATTCATTCTAGCGGTTAATAAGCCCATCCGTTGCGCCAGCATCCCGAGTTGGAGTTCAGTTTGTTGCTTTAACTGAACCACCTCTTGGTGGCGCTGCGAAATTTGCTGTTTTTTGCCGGTAATATTGGCGATGGTAGCTTGTGGGCTGAAGATATATTCATTAGCCAGCAACACACAGACACCACATAACAACACCTGCACCGTTAAGAAACTGCAAATGCGTTTCGGTGTAAAGGTGACACTCCAGCTAAGGCGCTTGTTATTTTGTTGGTTTGTGTTGTTGTTACTTGCTACACTCATACTTCAATCTCATTTTATAGAACACGTTGAGGCGCCCTATGAATCAACGCCGTCACCCAAATCTTATTGACGACATCACTAAGAATTCAGGCAAGCTTGCTAAAATACAACAAAAAGCCGTAAAACTCCAAGAAATTAATCATTTTTTAACCACCGAGATACTGCCTGGTAGTGATCAATACTGCCGCGTTGCTAACCTACGTCAGGGGATTTTGGTTATTGAGGTTGCTTCAGGTGTCTGGTCAACAAGGCTAACCCAATTGCGTAACAGCCTGATGGCTGAAATGCGTCGTTATCTGCTTCCTACCTTAGTGAGTATCGAAATCAAGGTCAACCCAAGTCTATTTGTTGAGGCTGAGCCGCCAAAACCAAACTCACGCACAATATCACCGCAAACCGCCGAACATTTAGAAGCACTAGCAGAGCACTCACCGCCGAAACTGGCCCAGAAACTACAACGCCTAGCGGCATTGGCTAGGCGTTAAAGGTTTATCTATCAAACAAACTCGCTGATTTAGGCTAGTACAGGTTCGCCGTAACAGATTGGCGATTTTGCTTCACCTTCATAAGTTATCATTTCGTAAGCATTTTGCTGAGCAAGCATTTCACGCACTAACAAGTTATTAATATGATGCCCTGCTTTATACGCTCTAAACTCACCAATAATACTATGACCGGCAAGGTATAAATCACCCAATGCATCAAGCACTTTATGCTTAACAAATTCATCATCTACGCGTAAACCGTCAGGGTTTAGTATGCGATATTCGTCGAGTACCACGGCATTTTCCATACTGCCACCAAGAGCTAGGTTATTCGCTCGTAGTAATTCAATATCACTCATAAAACCAAAGGTGCGAGCACGTGAGATTTCGTGAACAAAAGAGGCACGAGAGAAATCCATTGTTAGATGCTGCTTCGTATTACTAATTTCAGGGTGCGCAAAGTCGATAGCGTAGTCGACTTTGAATCCGTCATAAGGAACAAATTCAGCCCACTTATCGCCATCTTCTACCCGAATTTTTTTATTAATTCGAATAAAGCGTTTAGGAGAGTTTTGCTCTTGCACACCAGCTGATTGCAATAAGAAAACGAATGGACTGGCACTGCCATCCATAATAGGAATTTCAGGTGCATCAACTTCAATGATAGCATTATCGACACCAAATGCAGCTAGCGCCGCGGAGATGTGCTCAACAGTTGATATCTTATTACCATGATCATCAATCAAACAAGTACAAAGCGTTGTTTCACGCACCAACATACCGTCACCAGGAATATCAACACTAGGCGATAAATCGGTACGACGATAGATAATGCCCGTATTGACACCAGCAGGCTTCATCACTAGGTTAACTTTGTTACCCGAGTGTAGCCCAACGCCAACCGCATTGATTTCTTTCGATAATGTTCTTTGCTTAATCATAATAATTAGCAACCTTATTTGAGTTCTACATCTTACACGGCAACATTCTAGCAAAAAACCGCTTATTTAACAAACAAGCGTTTAATTTTATCGCCAGAAGGTGAGCTCACCGACATTTTAGTGAAACAACGTGAGCTAGGCACTATCAATGCCCACCCCGTATCTTACGGTTGAAAACTTAACCGAAGATTAATCTGCTTGTTTACGTAGAAATGCTGGAATATCAAGATATTCCAAACCACCGCTGCTAGCAGCAGTCGATTGTGGCTGACTATTAACGGCAGCAGCCATTGACTCTTCTTCGATTTCAGGCGCATGAGCATGAATAGTTGGTGATGGCTTAGCAACAATTTCTTCTGGTTTAACCAATTTGATATCAGGCTGTACTTCAGCGCCGATACCAGTTGCAACAACAGTCACTCGAAGTTCATCAGTCATTTCAGGATCGATAACGGCACCAACAACAACAGTAGCATTCTCAGAAGCAAATCCTTTAACGGCATTACCAACGGTTTCAAATTCGTCGATGCTAATATCCATACCAGCGGTAATATTAACTAAGATACCACGAGCACCAGCGAGATCGATGTCTTCTAATAACGGGCTTGAGATAGCAAGTTCAGCAGCTTCATCGGCACGTTCTTCACCACGAGCGACACCAGTACCCATCATTGCGGTACCCATTTCGGCCATTACCGTACGAACATCGGCGAAATCTACGTTAATAAGACCAGAGCGAGTTATCAATTCTGCGATGCCTTGAACAGCGCCTAATAACACATCGTTAGCCGCTTCGAATGCTTGCAATAAGCCAGTGCCCTTACCCAATACTTTAAGTAACTTATCATTAGGAATTGTTATCAACGAGTCAACACTTTCACGCAGCATTTCGATACCTTGGTCTGCGTAGTTTAACCGTTTCTTTCCTTCGAAGTTAAAAGGTTTAGTGACAACAGCCACCGTCAAAATCCCCATTTCTTTAGCAACTTCGGCGACGATAGGCGCTGCACCAGTACCTGTACCACCGCCCATACCCGCAGCTATAAAGACCATATCAGCACCATTAAGTGCTTCCATAATCGCTTCGCGATCTTCGATCGCCGCTTCACGGCCTACTTGTGGATTAGCGCCAGCGCCAAGTCCTTTAGTAGTCCCTTTACCGATCTGAATAGTTGCTTCAGCCGATGAATTTCTTAACGCTTGAGCATCGGTATTAGCGACAATAAACTCTACGCCCTTGATAGTCTTAGACACCATGTGCTCGATTGCGTTACCGCCACCACCACCAACACCAATGACTTTGATTATCGCTTCTTCTGCATGTTCTGATACTAATTCAAACATATTTTCTCTCCATTACGTTTAAATAAACGAGTTAAAACTCGCCTTTTATCCAATTTTTGATGGTATGGAAAAAGCCCGTACCATTGTTATCTTTTCGTTCATTGCGAGCGTTTGCACGCATCATACTACCGAATTTTAATAAACCAACCCCTACGCCATAACTTGCGTCTTGAACGTAGTCATTTAAGCCTTTAACCGGCATTGGGTTAGCTAAACGCACCGGCATGCCAAAACATGCTTCGGCGAAATCTACTGCACCTTCTATCTTTGCACTACCACCTGTTAGCACGATGCCAGCCGCTATTTGGTCTTGAAAACCAGCACGTGTTAATTCTGCTGCCACCAATTCAAATAATTCTTGATAACGTGGCTCAACTACTTCGGCCAATGTATGACGTGACATTGTTCGTGTTGGGCGCCCGCCTACCGATGGCACCTCAATATTATCTTCCTGACTCACTAGCTGGCTCAGTGCGCAAGCATGTTGAATCTTAATCTGTTCGGCATGTGACATTGGCGTTCTAAAAATATGTGCAATGTCCGATGTAACCTGTGAACCAGCCACGGGAATAACAGCACTGTGGCGCAGCGAGCCATTAGTATAGACCGCTATATCCATCGTGCCGCCGCCCATATCAACTAAGCAGACACCAAGATCCTTTTCATCGTCGGTTAAAACGGCATAGCTTGAAGCAATCGCAGAAAACACCAATTGATCCACTTTCAGGCCACAACGTTGAACACACTTTTCAATGTTCTTAGCCATGTCGCTCGCACATGTCACCATGTGTACTTGCGCTTCCATTCTCATGCCTGACATGCCAATTGGAGATTTAATCCCTTCTTGAACATCAATAGAATACTCTGTTGGCATCACATGCAAGATACGACGATCATCTGATATTTTAACCGAGCGCGCCGTGTGAATAACGCTATCGACATCATATTGAGTCACTTCCTCATCATTTATCGACACCATGCCCTTTTCGTTTTGACAAGCGATATGCTTACCGGAAATGCTTAAGTTAACGGATGTCACCTGACAATCTGCCATTAGCTCAGCCTCATCAAGAGCACGTTGCACTGTCTTCACCACAGAGTCTAGATCGTTGACCCCTGCCTTCTCCATGCCTTTAGACACTTGAGAGCCGATACCAACCACACTAAGCTCACCATCAGCTAGTATTTCACCGATAATTACCGCGACTTTCGATGTCCCGATATCTAATCCGACAATTAAATCTCTTTCGTTAGCCTTACTCATTCGTTGCCTTATCTCCTGGCTGTTCTTGCCAATTCACCGCAAATCCGGAATCGTAGCGAAAATCAACATAATCAATTAATTTTTCGCTTGGAATAACATGTTTATATACTTTTAAAAAACGCTCTATTCTAGCGTTACGCATCACCGTATTACCACGGCCAAGTATTAACCGAGCGCCATCTTCAAGAATCAATTGCCATGACTCACGTTCTGTCAGTTCTACTCGTTTAATCGCCAAACCTTCGCTTTCAAACAAGGGCAATAAAGCCTTATAACCTTCCAACACATCTTGCGGCACATTATTAGGCGCAAAAAACTGTGGCAATGGATTTTCTATCCGCGACATCTGCGCGCTAAAAATCTGTCCCTTACTATTAACCAGTCGGTCACTATTCCAATAGGCGACCGGTTGCTGTTCGGTAACATGAATAGATAGACCATTTGGCCACTGGCGGCGTACAGCAGCCTGCTCTATCCACGGCACTTGTTCTACCGCCTTTTTTACTTTACTGACATCAAGCGAAAAAAAACTCTCACTGGCGCTTAGATCTCCAAGCGCTATTTGGACTTCTTTATCAGTACTAAATACACGTTGTCCAGTGAGCTGCAGCATTGATATTGGCATATCTTGTGCGCTCATTAACTTCCCATACATAGCATTGGCAACATAAGTTAAACCAACAACGACAATAATAAAGAACATCACACCAGCCCAGTAGGCTGGATTTACGTGTTTAATCTGTCGTATTGCGTTAACTAATCGCTGTACCATTGCTTTTTCTAACCTTCAACCGTTTGTTCTAATACACGGTGAACCAGCTGTTCAAAACTTATTCCGGCTTGTTTTGCTGCTTTTGGCACCAAACTCGTTTCTGTCATTCCCGGTACCGTATTAACTTCTAATAGATACCAGTTTTTTTGTTTATCACGCATGAAATCAACCCGACCCCAACCATTAGCATGAACGGCTCTAAAGGCCTTCTTGGCTATTTCGCCTAACGCTTTTTCTTCATCGCTAGGTAAACCACATGGGCAATGATACTGCGTGCTAGTTGATTGATACTTTGCCTGATAATCGTAAAAATCATTTGGCGTTGTCATTCTGATAGCCGGTAACGCTAAATCACCTAGAACGGCGACGGTATATTCCTCACCGTCAATCCATTGTTCGAGAAGAATGTCATCGTCAAAATCAGCGGCATTGGTAATGGCATCCCTAAGTTCTGACGCCGTGCGTACTTTAGCCATACCGATGCTCGAACCTTCGTTCGCAGGCTTAACCATTGCTAAGCCACCTAAATCAGCCAATGTTTTTTCTAATGTTTCAATCGACTTACCCGGCGTTACAATTTGATATTTCGCCGTTGGCAAACCAAGTGCATTCCAAATTTGTTTGGTCTTAATTTTATCCATAGCTAATGCCGCGCCCAACACTTTAGAGCCCGTATATGGCAACCCTAGAATTTCCAACGCGCCTTGCATCGTGCCATCTTCGCCACCACGTCCGTGCAATACGATAAATACGCGTGAAAAACCTTGTTCAGTTAACTGATGTAAGGGCTGTGTTTTTGGGTCAAATTCGTGAGCATCAACACCTTGCGCCTGCAATGCTCTGAGCACGGCATTTCCGGAATTAATGGACACTTCCCGTTCAGCGCTATTACCGCCGAACATTACGGCGACTTTACCAAAACCGCTCATTGTTTAGTACCCTTTTCACGCATGTCATTGATGTTTAACTTTAATTGGCACAATTCTTTAGCAAGGCTACCGACACTGCCAGCGCCTTGTGTTAATACTAGGTCGCCCTCTTGAATAACATTAGCCAATGTTGGCGCTAATAAATCGGGGCTAGCAACATGAATAGGTTCAAAATTACTACGAGCGCGAATACTGCGGCATAAGGCACGACTGTCGGCACCAACAATAGGCTCTTCACCAGCACTGTAGACTTCAAGTAACAGCAATTGATCGACTTGAGATAACACGTCGACGAAATCTTCATACAGATCACGGGTTCGTGTATAACGATGAGGCTGATAGGCCATCACTAATCGTTTGTCAGGCCAACCTTGGCGGGCCGCCTTTATGGTCGCCAATACTTCGCTTGGATGATGGCCATAATCGTCCACCAACATCACGCTACCATTACCGCTATCAAATTCACCTAGCTGTTCGAAGCGACGACCTATTCCTTGGAACTTATTTAGTGCTTCGATGATATCAAGATCACTTATACCATCTTCCATCGATACGGCAATCGCCGCCATCGCATTGAGAACATTATGTTGGCCAGGGAGATTTAACTTCACGGTTAATGGCGCAACACCATCACGGTGTAAAACAAACTGCGAGCTATTGGCTGATTGTTCAAAATCACTGGCGCGTAAGTCTGCCAGCTCACTAAAGCCATAGGTGATCGTTTGACGGCCAATACGCGGTAATAGTTCACGCACCACAGGATCATCAATACATACCACCGCCAAACCATAAAATGGCAGGTTATGCATAAACTCAATAAAGGTATCTTCAAGCTTACTAAAGTCACCTTGGTAGGTGTCCATATGATCTGCTTCGATATTAGTAACTACTGCTACCATTGGTTGCAAATGTAGAAACGAGGCATCACTTTCGTCGGCTTCAGCGATTAAATATCGGCTCGAACCCAATTTGGCGTTAGTACCAGAGCTGTTGAGTAATCCGCCAATAACATAGGTTGGGTCAAGGTTAGCCTGAGCAAAAATACTGGCGATAAGCGAAGTTGTCGTTGTCTTACCATGAGTACCAGCGACAGCGACGCCATGACGAAAACGCATTAATTCAGCCAGCATTTCCGCACGTTGCACGATCGGAATGCGCTTTACTTTAGCCGCAATGATTTCAGGATTGGTTTCATCGATTGCGGTAGAAACAACAACGACACTCGCCCCTTCCACTTGAATAGCAGCGTGGCCAACATAAACAGTGGCACCAAGATCAGTTAGACGACGTGTGACGCGGTTCTCTGCCTGATCGGATCCCGTGATCACATAACCTTCATTGGCCAGTACTTCTGCGATACCGCCCATCCCTGCACCACCAATGCCAATGAAATGAATCCGCTTAACGCGGCGCATTTCAGGCACTTGAATACGAATTTGGCTTAGCTGCTCGTCGGTTACTTTACTCATCAATCACTGCTCTTTACTGGGTTCGTTGGTGACTTTTCGATATCTAGCCCTGCCAATTGGCAACAAACGTCAGCAACTTGTTTAGTCGCATCTGTTTTAGCAAGAGAACGACTCGCCCCGGTCATTGACGCTAAGGCGTCCGTTGAAATAATTTGGTCAATCTTCGCCGCTAAACTCTCAGCGGTCATACTCGCTTGTGGCATTATCACCGCGGCATTTACATTCGCTAATACAGTGGCATTTTTTGTTTGATGATCGTCCACCGCATATGGCAGTGGGACAAAAATTGCTGGCAAACCTAGCACCGCAATCTCTGATACCGTTAAAGCACCCGCGCGACATACCACAATATCGGCCCACGCATAGGAAGCAGCCATATCATCGATAAAATCGAAGACTTCAACATTTTGATGTCCATCATATGCTTTGATCACCTCGGCACTGTTGTCTTTGCCCACTTGATGCCTAACGACAACATCTTTGTTAGCAAGTCGTCCTAAGGCTAGCGGCAATGTTTCGTTTAACGCCCTTGCGCCTAAACTCCCACCAACTACTAGTAAGTTAATTGTTTTTTGGGCGCTAAAACAACGCATCCCTAACTCTAAAATATCTTGGCGCACTGGATTACCAACGACAGCAGGCTGGTGTTTTACCAATGCTGACTCAAAGGCCACCATTACTTTGCTGGCAATTTTTGCCAAATAGCGATTAGTCAATCCAGCAATGGCATTTTGCTCATGTAATACTAACGGAATTCCACACAATTTAGCGGCAATACCACCCGGGCCGCTAGCAAAGCCACCCATGCCTAAAATGACATCGGGCTGATATTGCTTAATGATGCGCCTTGCTTGCCACACCGAACGTAATAATTTGAAAGGGGCTTTAAGCAAACGGATGATGCCGTTCCCCCGAACACCTTCAACGTCAATAAAGTTGATCTTAATATTATGTTTAGGGACTAACGTTGCTTCCATCCGCGTCGCACAACCTAACCATTGCACTTGCCAGCCATCATCGAGCAACATTTTTGCAACCGCAAGTCCAGGGAATACATGGCCGCCGGTGCCGCCAGCCATCACTAATAAACGCTTAGTCATTAGCTCATTCCTCGTTTAGTCGCTTGGACGTTCTTTAAACGTCGCTCATGGTCAATCCGTAATAACGCGACGATTGCTAACGTCATTACCCATAAACTACTGCCGCCATAACTGACCAAAGGCAAGGTTAACCCTTTAGTCGGTAAAATGCCGCTGGCAGCGCCTGTATTAACAGCCGATTGAAAACTAAGCCACATGCCAATGCCTAACGCCAAATAGCCATTAAAAAACTGCTCGCTTTTAAGTGCCTGACTACCGATATATAACGCACGAAGCGATAACATTAACTGTAATGCCAACAATATAACAACACCAATAAGTCCGGTTTCCTCCGCCCAAATTGCAAAAATAAAGTCGGTATGAGCTTCAGGCAAATATTCAAGCTTTTGTATCGAATTACCTAAGCCTTGTCCAAACCAATCGCCGCGCCCAAAGGCCATTAACGATTGCGTCAATTGATAACCTTTACCAAACGGATCTTGCCACGGGTCTAAAAACGATGTTACACGGGCCATGCGGTATGGCTCTAAAATAATTAACCCCACCACGACACCTACACCGGTGATCATTAAGGCAAAGAAATCTCGGATCTTGGCTCCTGCGAGAAACAACATCCCGACTGTGGTAACAAACATCACGACCACTGTGCCTAGATCTGGCTGCTTTAAAATGAGTCCAGCGAGGATTACAAAAACCGCCAGTGGCTTATAGAACCCCTTGGCATGTTCGGTGACTTCGTTGTGACGGCGCACAATGTAGGATGCTAAATAAGCAAAGAACGCCAATTTCGCCATCTCTGATACTTGAATATTAATCGGTCCTGCTGACAACCAACGCTGACTACCATTAACGGTTTTACCAGCGACAAGCACTA
>Ga0209395_1002805_pt1 | contig 22264 bp, 16 predicted proteins | sample GOMGulsemesocosm_3_FD_184635 | JGI IMG/M metagenome (GOLD analysis project Ga0209395, IMG submission 184635) | Methane-oxidizing microbial communities from mesocosms in the Gulf of Mexico - GOM9D Gulf of Mexico (SPAdes) (version 2) | ecosystem: Environmental > Aquatic > Marine > Cold seeps... | reverse complement strand
CCAGAGAATGAAGAAGAAAGAGAAGGAGATGTAGTTAAAGAAGATGATACGCCAGAGAATGAAGAAGAAAGAGAAGGAGATGTAGTTAAAGAAGATGATACACCAGAGAATGAAGAAGAAAGAGAAGAAGATGTAGTTAAAGAAGATGATACACCAGAGAATGAAGAAGAAAGAGAAGAAGATGTAGTTAAAGAAGATGATACACCAGAGAATGATGAAGAATAATTCTTAATTAATAAAAATAATTAAATTCTACCATATTAGTACAAGCTATTCTTAATGGATGAAATAGCGTGTTAGTTATTGTGTCAATGAAAGAATATATCTTATTTTTGGTAATAATCAACTAATCTTAAGTATCAAATGTTTTTATTTTACAAGCGAACTCTATTAACCCTATTTCTACTGATTTCATACAGTGGGGTTTCACAGAATCTTGAAAATAAAGATTTTGATTCCATATTAAAATCAGAGCTGTCAAGTCTACAAAAACAACAGTTTGTAGATTCGATAACTAAATTGAACAATTACTCAGAAGAAAAATTATCTTATCTCTATCATACATATGCACGTTACTTGTCTAAAAGTAAAAAAAGTGATGTAAGTATACAGTATTTGAATAAAGCTATAGTGCTTAGAAAAAAAAATAAAAAAAATGATTTAGAGTCCTTAAAAAAGAGTTTATTTAATTTAGGACTTTACTCAAGAAGAATGGGGGCTTATTTTAAAGCTATTAATGTTTTTGAGGAGCTTTCGGAATTACCTGAAGAGGATCGACTATGTATGAAGGCTTATTCAGAGTTAATTTATTTAAACCAGAAAATTGGTGATTTTGAAAAAAGCATTGATTATTTCAAAAAGGTAGAAAGGTATTATTTAGGTAAAAAAGATCATATAAATTTGTACAAAAATTATATACGCATAGCAAATGTATATGCTTCAATGAAATCAAGAGATAGTGACAAAATAATAAAATACTTAAAAAAAATAGACTCGTTAAGGATATATACAGATATAGCTATTAGGGATGAATATGTTATAAATTTAATTTATGGAAATACTTACGAAGAAACTAATCAATCTAAAAAAGCACTTCATCATTACAATACATCATTAGAAATTAGTAAAAAGCGTGAAGATTCATTAGCAATTTCTAAATTGTATAATAATATTGGTTTTTTATATGTAAAAGAAAATGATATGAGTAGAGCACATAATGCTTTACAACTGGGGTTAGAGCATGTTGGAAGAGATACACGTTTAAAAGCAACTATTTTTAGTAATTATGGGGATTACTATATGGAATTAGAGGACTATGGGAGTGCTTTAGGTTATTATCAAAAGGCAATACAACTATTAGTTTATGGAGAAACACAAAAACAATACATCAACCCAGATTTAAATGAAGCATTTACATCTGCTTATAAGTTGCATTTATTTGAATTTATTATTCAAAAAGCAAACCATTGGTATAAACGTTATCAAATTGATGGGAAAAAAGACTATTTACAAAAAGCTTTAACTGATTTAGAATTTGCAGACCAACTCATTGATATCATACGTTTTGATACTAGTGAAAATGTCTCTAAAATGTTTTGGAGGGAAAGAGGGGCTGCCCTATATGTCCAAGCGGTGGATGTATGTTATTTATTAAACGATACTGAAAAGGCTTATTTTTTCATGGAAAAGAATAAGGCTTTGCTGTTATTGGAGCACTTAAGAGATCAACAAGCCAAGACTTTAAGTAATTTACCTAAAGAACTGGTAGCACGTGATTTTAAATTCCAAGAAGAAATTGTATCAGCACAGGAAGCACTAGCTAATAAAAGTGTAGTGAATAGTGATCAGGTATTTGAACTCAAACGAGAGTATGAGCAATTTCAGGATTCTATAGCTGCTAACTACCCAGAATATTCTAGTTTACGTAAAGAGTTACCGGTATTGAGCTTGTCTGATCATAAAAAAACATTTGTAACAGAGGGATCTGCAACACTGCAGTTTATTATTAGTGAAGAACAAGCTTATGGTTTGGTGGTGCAACATGATAAAACAGTATTGTATAAAATAGCAGATGCTGTTACTTTACAACAAGAAATAAGAGTATTAAGTAAGCAATTACAAGTACCTTTTGAAACAAATAAACAGTTGGTTAATTATGTAACTACGTCTAATACCGTATTAAAACGCTTAATACCAACAACGATATTAGAGCAATTAAAAGGGAAGAAAATAACCATTGCTACGGATGGTAATTTACAAAATATCCCTTTTGATGCATTAGTAACTTCTGTGCCAAACGATTTAAGTAATATTCCTTACCTGATACATGCCAATGAAATTAATTATGTGTATTCATTTTCATACTTATTGTCAAATAGTAAAAAAATGCGAGAGCCTGAACATACATTTTTAGGTTTTGCTCCACAAAATTTTAAAGATAATAGTTTGGCTGTATTGCCAAATTCGGTAGAAGAAATTAATAGTATAAATAGCATTTTTTCGGATACGGTATTTATAGAAGAGGCCGCAACAAAAGCTAATTTTATGTCAAATTTTAGTACTTATCAAATAGTACATTTGGCAACGCACTCTGGTTTGGATAATAAAGAAACACCATGGCTTGCTTTTAATGACCAGAAAATAAGCTTGAATGAAATATATGCTACGCAAAATCAAGCAGACCTAGTTGTTTTAAGTGCCTGTAAAACATCACAAGGAGAGCTAAAAACGGGTGAGGGGGTAATGAGTATGGCTAGAGGTTTTTTCTTTTCAGGTACTAATACTGTAATTTCTACTTTGTGGAATATAAATGATAAAACTACACAGAAAATAGTGAATTCTTTTTATACTAATTTAAAAAGTGGTCAATCAAAATCCAAAGCATTACATGAGGCAAAATTAGATTATATATCTAATAACGAAGGGTCAATGGCTTCACCGTTTTATTGGAGTTCATTAATATTGATTGGAGATGCTAATGAAATTACTATAGCAAGTAAATTTAATTGGACACTAACTATCATACTTTTAGTTGTACTAGGTTTAATTATAATAGGAGTGTCTTTTAGAAAGAGACTCCATAAGTAATTTTAGCCTTTTTATTCATAAAAGATATTTATGCAAAGTATTTTTTATAAAAAAAAATGTAACTTAGTGAGGCCCAAAAAAATATTAAAACCATTTATTTATGCTTGTAAAAGTTTATGGAAGTGCATTTTTTGGAGTAGAGGCAACAACAATAACTATTGAGGTTAATATAGTTAAAGGAATTGGGTATCATTTGGTAGGATTGCCTGATAATGCAGTTAAAGAGAGTAACTATCGTATAGCAGCTGCACTACAAAACAATCAGTTTAAAATCCCTGGAAAAAGAATCACTATAAATATGGCTCCTGCCGATTTAAGAAAGGAAGGGAGTGCTTATGATTTGCCTATTGCTATGGGGGTGTTAGCGGCTTCAGGGCAAATTAAGTCAGAAAAAATAGGAAAATATTTAATTATGGGGGAGCTTTCTTTAGACGGAAGTTTACAACCAATAAAAGGAGCTTTGCCAATTGCAATAAAGGCTAGAGAAGAAGGTTTTAAAGGCTTTATTCTGCCAGTACAGAATGCAAAAGAAGCTGCTATTGTTGATGGACTAAAAGTGTATGGCGTAGAAAATATTTTAGAAGTAATTGAGTTTTTTGATAAAAAAATACCTTTGAAGGAAACTATAGTAGATACAAGGGAGGAGTTTTATAAAAATATAGATTTTCCAGAGTTTGATTTTTCAGATGTAAAAGGACAAGAATCAATAAAGCGATGTATGGAAATTGCTGCTGCAGGAGGACACAATATTATACTAATTGGACCACCAGGAGCAGGAAAAACAATGCTAGCGAAAAGATTACCCTCAATATTGCCTCCAATGACTTTACATGAAGCTTTAGAAACAACAAAAATACATAGTATTGTGGGGAAAGCTAAAGACAAGGGATTAATGACTCAACGTCCTTTTAGAAGTCCTCATCATACCATTTCAGATGTAGCCTTAGTAGGAGGGGGAAGTTACCCACAGCCAGGAGAAATATCCTTATCACATAATGGAGTATTGTTTTTAGATGAGTTACCGGAATTTAAACGGACTGTATTAGAAGTCATGCGTCAGCCTTTAGAGGATAGAGAGGTTACTATTTCACGAGCAAAATGTACGGTCACATTTCCTAGTAGTTTTATGTTGGTTGCTAGTATGAATCCAAGCCCAAGTGGTTATTTTAACGACGGGAATTCTCCGATTACATCATCACCTGCTGAAATGCAACGTTATTTAAGTAAAATATCAGGACCATTATTAGATAGGATAGATATACATATAGAAGTAACTCCAGTACCTTTTGAAAAATTAACCGAAGAACGAAAATCTGAATCATCGGTTGAGATTAGAGCTAGGGTAACTAATGCAAGGAGTATTCAAACTACTCGTTTTAAAGAATCCAAAAAAGTACATTATAATGCGCAAATGAATGTAAAACAAATTAGAGAGCATTGTTTGCTTGATGAAGCTTCAAAAGGATTGTTAAAGAACGCTATGGAGCAATTGAATTTATCAGCAAGAGCGTATGATAGAATATTAAAAGTTTCCAGAACCATAGCAGATTTACAAGGAGATAATGCTATTAATGGAACTCATATAGCTGAAGCAATACAATACAGGAGTTTAGATAGAGATGGCTGGTTAGGATAATAAAAAATAAAAAGTAAATGAAAAAAATAATTACATTATTAGTACTATTTATTTTTAGCTGTAATACTAATGAGAAAGAAGAGGTTAATAACCCTATTATAAAACTTCAAGCTGAATCTACATTTGTTGCTAAATTAACGATTGAAGAGGCAAATAATTTACTGAAACTACCATTAAAATGCGTTCAAAAAGAATACCCGAATAAATTAGGGCAGGTAATAGGGAGTAAAGAAGATTTAAAGGCTCCGAAACTTTTGCATCCAGCATTTTATGGATGTTTTGATTGGCACTCATCGGTTCACGGACATTGGACAATGGTTAAGTTATTAAAAGAATTTCCTGATTTGGAGCAATCAAAAATAAGTAGAGAAATACTAATGACAAACCTCTCTAAAGAAAATATTGTTTCAGAAATAGCCTATTTTCAGCAAACCTACAATACAACTTTTGAACGAACTTATGGTTGGGCGTGGGTATTAAAATTAGCAGAAGAATTGTATACATGGGATGATCCGTTAGGAAAAGAACTAGCTGAAAACATAAAGCCTTTAACGAAGTTGATTACATTAAAATATCAGTTTTTTTTACCTAAATTAAATTATCCCATCCGTGTAGGAGAGCATACCAATACAGCTTTCGGATTGTCTTTTGCTTGGGATTATGCTCATGCAGTTAAGGATCAGAAATTTAAATTAGCAATTGAAAGTAGGGCAAAAGAGTTTTATATGAAGGATAATAATTGCCCAATGAATTGGGAACCTAGTGGGTTTGATTTTTTGTCACCTTGTTTAGAAGAGGCTGAGTTAATGGCTAGAGTTTTGACTAAACCAGAATTTGAAAACTGGTTGAGTCAATTTTTACCCTCGTTGAAAAATAAAAATTATAAATTAGAAGTAGGAAAAGTTTCAGATAGAACTGACGGAAAACTTGTCCATATTGACGGGCTTAATTTTAGTAGGGCGTGGGCTTTATTAATCATTTCCAAAAAAGCGGAAGGGTATGATCATTTAATCAAAATTGCGAACGAACATATAAAGTATTCCTTGCCTAATTTAACAGGAGATAGTTATGAAGGTGGACATTGGTTAGGTTCTTTTGCAGTATATGCGGTATATTCGTATTAATCAGTACAAGCCTCCCAGATAGAATCGTTAGGAACAGGAGCCGTAATTTTAATAAGCTCTTTTTTTATGGGATGTATAAACTCAAGGTGTCTAGAATGTAGGTGTATGCCTGCGTCTTTATTACTGCGTTTAGCTCCGTATTTTAAATCTCCTTTTATATGGCAACCTATAGTGGTTAATTGACAGCGTATTTGATGATGTCTACCAGTTTCTAAGTTAATTTCTAATAAGTTATAGTTGTCCAACTTTTTAAGTAATTCATAATGTAGAATTGCTTTTTTTGAGCCATCAACTTCTTTTTTGAAGGCGGTTGATTTATTGTTTTTCGGATTTTTCTTCAACCAATGTACTAAAGTGTCTGTTTGTTTTGGAGGAGTATCTTTCACAACAGCCCAATAGGTTTTATGAGCAGTTTTTTCTGCAAATAATTTATTAAGCCTAGGGAGCGCTTTTGATGTTTTTGCAAACACAACAATACCTGTTGTTGGTCTGTCCAAACGATGTACGACACCTAAAAACACATTACCTTCCTTGTTATATTTCTCTTTAAGGTATTCTTTTACGACATCAGGTAACGGTTTATCACCAGTTTTGTCTCCTTGTACTAGATCACCAGCACGTTTATTGATGGCAATAATATGATTGTCTTCAAAAAGAACTTGAAGATTGTTTTTTGTACTGAGTACTTTAGTATTTTGGTCTTTTGAGCTGATGATGTGAGAATATTATGGGTTAATATTGCTCATTTTCATTTGGGAAATCAACGGCTTTTACATCTTTACAATATTGACCAATAGCATTGGTCATGTCTTCATATAAATTCATATAGCGTCTTAAAAAACGTGGGTTAAACTCATGTGTCATCCCTACCATATCATGAGTTACCAAAACTTGTCCATCAACACCACTACCGGCACCAATACCAATAACAGGTATGGTTAAGCTATCAGCAACTTCTTTAGCTAATTTTGCAGGAACTTTTTCTAGCACTAGCGCAAAGCAACCAATTTTCTCAAGCATTAATGCGTCTTTTTTTAATTTTTCAGCTTCTTCTTCTTCCTTAGCTCTTACAGTGTATGTTCCGAACTTATATATGGATTGTGGTGTTAAACCTAAATGTGCCATTACAGGAATACCAGCATTTAAAATACGTTTAACAGATTCTTTTACTTCTTTTCCCCCTTCTAGTTTTACCGCATGGCCACCAGATTCTTTCATTATTTTTATAGAAGAACGTAAAGCTTCTTTAGGATCTGATTGGTAGCTACCAAATGGTAAATCAACAACAATCAATGCTCTTTTTGCAGCACGAACTACAGATGAGGCGTGGTAAATCATTTGATCTAATGTAATAGGTAAAGTTGTTTCATGACCAGCCATTACATTCGAAGCAGAATCACCTACTAAAATAACATCTGTTCCTGCGCCATCTACAATTTTTGCCATGGTATAATCATATGAAGTTAGCATAGAGATTTTTTCTCCATTTTTTTTCATATCGATTAATGATTTTACAGTTACCCTTTTGTATTCTTTTTTTGCTACTGACATTTTAGAAAGTTTTATAACACAAAATTAGTAATTTAGTTTAGCAAATACTCTATTGTTGTTTAAAAGAATGTTAAAATATATTTTAGGGAATGATAATTGATTAATTTAGATTCTATTATAAAAACTACAAATGAAACAATTCGCATTAATAATTGGACTGTTATGTTCCTTAACTGGATTTTCACAAACAGAAGAAGAGTATAAAGTAAAATATGCCATAGAAACTTTTTTTGATGGATTTCATCAGTCGGACTCTATTAAAATGAAATCAGTAATGCATTCAAAAATGTTACTACAAAGTATTCAGCCCAATAAAGAAGGGAAAGATGGATTAATTACTGAGAATGTAAGTCGATTTTTAAGTGTGGTAACTCAATATGCAAAAGTTCAAAATTGGGAAGAAGAATTGCAATCTTTTGATTTTAAGATAGACGGAAAACTGGCTCAGGTTTGGTGTCCGTATCAGTTTTATTTAAATGGAATGTTGAGTCATTGCGGAGCAAATTCATTCCAATTGTTTTATGATAATGAACAATGGAAGATTGTATCCATTTTAGATACTAGACGTAAAAATTGTGGAGAATAGCTTTAGCAATCCGCCATATTGACTGAAATAGCCAATCCGCCTTCGGAGGTTTCTTTATATTTCAAACTCATGTCTTTAGCGGTTTCCCACATGGTATCAATAACTTTATCTAATGGCACTTTAACGTGTGCGGGATCTCTATCCAATGCCATTTCCGCAGCATTAATTGCTTTTATAGCTCCCATTGAATTTCGTTCAATACATGGTATTTGTACCAATCCTCCAATAGGATCACAAGTTAATCCAAGGTGATGTTCCATCGCAATTTCAGCAGCAATTAAAACTTGTGCAGAAGAACCTCCTAATAATTCACATAAGGCAGCTGCAGCCATTGCTGAGGATACTCCTATTTCAGCTTGACAGCCACCCATCGCGGCAGATATCGTAGCATTCTTTTTAAACAAGCTTCCTATTTCACCAGCGACTAATAAAAATTGTTTAATGTGTTTAAAGTCAGCATTGTGGTTTTCAATAGTTAGATAATACATTAATACAGAAGGAATAACTCCTGCGCTACCATTGGTAGGAGCAGTTACAATACGTCCTAATGCTGCATTCACTTCATTAACTGCTAAGGCAAAACAATCTACCCACTTTAATATTTCTCGAAACTTAACTTCTGTTTTTCGAATACTTTGCATCCAGTTTTCAGGATTGTCATAATCAAAATTCTTTTTAAGCTTTTTATGTAAATCGAATGCTCTGCGTCGTACATTTAATCCTCCAGGAAGGAATCCTTCGGAGTGGCAGCCTATGTAAATACATTCTTGCATTGTATTCCAAATACGTAATAATTCTTTGTCTATCTCTTCTTCAGAGCGTAATGCTTTCTCATTTTCTAAAACGATTTCTGAAATAATTTTATTCTCTTTTGTACAGTAAGCTAACAATTTTTTTGCTCGTTGTATAGGGTATGGGAAATCTAATTGTTCATTGGTAGAACTAGTTTTAGAATCCTCCTCTTTAATAACAAAACCACCTCCAATAGAATAAAATGTAGATTTGGTTTTTCTACCATCTAAAGTTGTTCCTGTAAAGATTAATCCATTTGAATGAAAAGGTAAAAACTCTTTATTAAAAATAATCTGATTCGTTTCAAAAATCAGCGCGCGTTCTCCGTTAAAATCTAGAGTATTGGTGTTTTTGATATTGTCAATAATCCCTTGGATATCCTTTATCGGAATATATTCAGGATCAGCACCACTTAAACCTAGTAATACAGCTAAATCCGTAGCATGTCCTTTACCAGTTAGCGATAGGGAACCATACAAATCTATTTGAATGGAAGTAATGTTGTTGAATTCATTGGTGTTTTTTAATTCTTTTATCCATCGTTCAGCGGCACGCCAAGGACCAAGAGTGTGAGAACTGGAAGGCCCTACACCAATTTTTAACATGTCGAATACACTAATAAATTCCATAATAAATAATTCAGTCGGCTAAGCTAATTAAAAAAACAAAGTTTACTAAGGTTATTTATCGCTTAACAAAATAAAGATAAAATGTTATATTCTTATAATTTACTATATAGTTAGTTTGGCAATAAAGTGGTTATCTGATTTATTATAATAAAAGCACTTAGACTATATGTGTCCCAAGAAAAGATATTTATACCCCAAAAACTATAATAGAATTTGAAAAAAACGTATTTTTAAAAGAATATGAATTAATATACCATTTATTATAGACTAAGTCAAATAAAATAATGGTTACGGACTAGTTGTTTTTTTATTAAAGCATTGTATATAGGCTAATTCTTATTTTATTTGTTAATATGAGTATTTTAAATATTAAGTCATTTTTTACGTTAGTTTTTTGCTTTCTTCTTTTTGAAGCATCTTCTCAGAACTTTAATTCAAACGCAAAGTTTAAATCGTTAGATGCTAATGAAAAAATAACATTTTATAAGGGTTTAACCGATTCTGTTAAAATTAAGAACAAGAGCTTTCTAATAAAAAACTTTAAGGAAAACATTAATGAAATCAAAAATGTTACTACGTTATTTAAAGTGAAACTAGCTATAGGGGAATTGAATTATTTAGCAGGCGATTATATACAAAGTGTTAATGTACTTAATGGAACATTAGATGATAAAAAAAATAATTTAACTGCGTCAGACAGTATGGAGATATATGACAACTTAAAAAAGTCGTATTATAAACTGTATTTGTATCCTGAAATATTCGAAGTTAATTCAAAAATTCAAAGACTGATAAAAAATGGAGCTGAATACCCGTTATGGAGCTATAATATGAATAGTAAGCTCTATAGAAATCTTTATCAGTTTGATAAGGCAGTGTTGGCTTTAAAAAAAGAAATTAAGGAGCTTAAAAAATCCAAAACTAGAGATTCCTTGATTATACCGTCTGCTTATAATGATTTAGGATATTATTATTATGAATCAAAAAAAAATGATAGCGCATTAGTGAATTTTAATAAATCATTAGAATATGCTGAGAAGTCTTTAAAGAATATAAGTAATGAACAGTATCAACAAATAAGTGCCGTTGTAAAAGGAAACATAGCAGAGATTTATGTTGGTCGAAAAATGTATAATGAAGCAATACCTTTACTTTTAGAGGATGTAAGGGTAGGGGTTAAGTCTAAAATAAATATTGGAAGTACTGTTAATAGTTATAATTTATTAGCTATTTGTTATTTAGAATTAGGTGATTTTGAAAATGTAAATGAAATATTTAATAATATAAAACCTTTTGTTGTTGAGTTGTCAGATAACCCTTCGTTAGTAGGTTATCTAAAAAATAAAGCAAACTATTATAATAAAATTCAAAATAGCGATTCTTCAAATTATTATTATAAAGAAGCTTTTAAAGTAAAGGATTTTATTGATGTAAAAGGAAAGAATCAAATTCTAGCTAGTAATGAGTTGATTTATAACATTACTGAAGAGCACCGCCTTTTAGAAAAACATAAAACGGAGTTTAAAAATCAAGAATTAAGCTTAAAAAACAAACAGAAGAACATTCTGATATTTTTTGCTTTAATACTTCTCTTATTACTTGTGTTGAGTTTGTATAATAGTTATAAACTTAAGAAAAGCAGGAAAGAGGTTCGTGAGAAGAATAAAGAAATTACGCTTAAAAATAAACAAGTTAAAATGGCGCTATCAGAAAAGGAAGTATTGTTAAAAGAAGTACATCATCGGGTTAAAAATAATTTACAAGTTATTTCAGGTTTATTAGAGTTGCAAAATATATCTGTTACTGACGAAAGCGTAAAGTTGGCATTAAAAGAAGGGCAAAACAGAATTCAATCAGTTGCCTTAGTACATAAAATGATGTATCAATCAGAGAATGTGAGTAAGGTGAATATGCAAAAGTATTTAGAAGAATTACTTCAGGTATTAGAGTTGTCCTATGCAAATTCACAAAAAAATATTCAAACAGATATCAATGCTATGGGGGTTGATTTGGATATAACGTTAGCTGTGCCAATAAGCTTAATTGTGAACGAAGCGGTTTGTAATGCTTATAAACATGCTTTTGAAAATAAAAATTCAGGTATAATAGAAGTGGCTATTATCAAAGAAAAAGAAACAACGTATTCTTTACTAATTAAAGATGATGGAGTAGGCTTGTCGGAAGATTTTGATGTTAAACAGTTAAAATCAATTGGTTTTGACTTGATATATGGATTAGCAAGACAATTAAAAGGAAAGTTAGCAGTAAATAGTACCTCAGGAACAGAAATTAAAATAACATTTTCAAGCACGACATAAATGGAAGAAGCAGTAAAAATATTAATTGTTGAAGATGAATATATCACAGCCAAAACACTTTCTAATTTTTTAGAGGCTTCAGGCTATACTGTTGTTGGTTGTGCTATGGATACTGAAGAAGCGTTGTCATATTTAAAAAATACAGTTATTGATTGCGTGGTTTTGGATATCAACTTAAATGATGAAAAGGATGGAGTTTGGATAGCGAACCATATCAAAGAAAACTACCAAATTCCTTTTATATTTTTAACTGCTTATACGGATAAAGATACCATAACTAGAGCTGTAGAGGCAAGTCCATTTGGTTTTTTGGCAAAACCATTTCAGAAAGTAGAGCTTTTTTCGGCTATAGAAATTGCCCTTCACAAGCATAATGAGTTAACAATGTTTATAAATGATTCGACAGCTAATGAAGGAATACTTGCAAAAACAGTGTTTTTAAAAAATGTTGATAGGTTTGATAAAGTTGCTATTAGTGATATTTGCTTTATAGAATCTCAAAAGAATTATTTGTTAATTCATACCAATAACATGCTTTATAAACATAGAGCAACATTGAAAGAGTTTACTGAAATGTTACCACAAACGGATTTTGTAAAAACACATCGGGCATTTTTAATTAATAAGGATAAAATTACTTCGGTAGATAAATCAAACCATATCATAAATGTTCTACATACAAGCATACCTGTCTCTAAGGCTTTTAGGCAGGAAGTATACCAAAAAATTAATTTAATTTAGCGCTAGCGAAATTTCATCCCAATAAACACACTGATTATCCCTTATAGTATAACGTTTCCAGCTTTTAGAAGTACTTTTGAAGTATATTATAAGTGTAAAACATAATTACTAAGATTGCATTTAATTTTTTCGGGTAATTAAATTATATGTCACAATCAAAGTGTTAAAGGTTTTTGATTAATTCACATTTAATCCTTAATTATGGTTTACGATGACTTGTTATAATAACTTTTTGAAAATTGGGATTTAAAGTTAATTCGGGTATTAATTTTAATAACAAGTTATTAATTCATTTAAAGGAGCGCTATTTTAGCGTTCCTTTTTGTGTGTATAGTAACTAATTACGTAACTTTATAAAAGGCTTACTACTAGGTAACTATATTTGTTCTGCCTAGTTGTAATAGCTTCCCCTCCCACACCCTCTAAATACCGAATTCAATACACTACCCCTCACTATTAAATAATACTAACTAATTAAAAATAGTAAATGAGGTTATTAAAAAATAACGGTATAGCTAATTGTATGAGGCAGGTATTCCTATTGGGGTATCATTTTACTCACGTTTTAAAATCAATGTGGCAACGTTATGCAGATAAAAACTATTCTTTGGATGATGGTTTAAACTGTGACAAATTTAGGTTAAAAAATAAAAAACTGCCGCTAATACTTATAATAGGGATATTCGCAGCTATTGTTTTTTCTAATGCTCAGGAAATTGAATTTACTGAAGCGGAAAAAATATGGATAAAAGAGCATCCAGTAATTTATCATGGTTATGACCCAAATTGGCCTCCATTTGAATTTTATCATGAAATGGACACCACATATACTGGAATTGTAGGAGATTACATTAAAATAGTTGAAGATGCAACTGGGATAGTTATACGACCAAAGGCTAATATGAATTGGGAGAAAACTATTAAACAACTAGAAACAGGTGAAGTTAACTTTACTACTAACATTGCTGTTGTTGAAAAGAGAAAAGAATTTTTGAATTTTACTAAGCCATACATGTCTTTTCCATTGTTTATTGTAACCAGAAAGGATTATGATTCTATTGCAGGATTGGAGGATTTTAATGGAAAAGAAGTGTCACTCCCTAAGGATTATTATACCACGGCCATGATATCCAAAGGTTTTCCTAAAATAAAGATAATCAAGACTCAAGGAGTAAAAGAAGCGCTGGAGCGAGTTAGTTCTGGACAAACTGACGCTTTTGTAGGGAATCGTGCAGTAATAAATTATTATATGTGTACAGGTGGTTTTACAAATATAAAAAAAGCCGCTCCAACAAAATATAAAAATATAGGGTTGTGCTTTGGAATTGGAAAGGATTTGAAAGAGTTTGAAAGTATAGCTAATAAAGTTTTTAAAACTATCCCACAAGAAAAACATGACGCTATTAGAAAAGAATGGATATTAAGCGATAAATTAGGAATGAAATTAAAGGAGATATTAAGGAGAGAGCTGAGAGAGCTGAGAAAATGGTTACTGTAATTTCGATTATAGTAATACCTTTACTAACTATTGGAGTAATAGTTTATAAAAGGTATAAAAAAAATAAACACATCAACATCCTTTTAAAAAAGAAAAGAATTACTCAGTAAGAATCGAGAAAAAACAGCCATGTTAAATGCAGTTCAAAATCGGGTTTAAAAAAGCTTAAAAGTAGTTCATGGCTTATTGAAACGGGAGTCTACAGGTATTGATGATGACAAAGTATTGGAAGCGGTTGAAGAAGCCCAAAAACGGGTGTTGTATATGTCGATTTTTCATGAGAAAATATTTAAATCGGGTAAGTTAACCCATATGAATATTAAGGAGGTTATAGACTTGATGATTAAAGATCTGACAAGGGCTTATGCTAAAGGAAATAAAGTGAAATTTGATGTTGACATAAAAGATGTAGCAATAGAAGTAAAAACATTGATTCCTTTAGGTTTGATTGTAAATGAGTTGATTACAAATTCCTTAAAATATGCTTTTCAAAATCAAGATAGAGGAGAAATTATAGTTCAAATTAAAGCTACGAATAATGATCACTTTGAAATGCTATTACATGTGTTTTCAGTTACTTCAACCGCATAATTACCATTACTAGTTGGAGTATAGTTCTGATTAGTAGCGCCTGATATTGGAGCATTACTATTATCACAATCTACCCACTGATAATTCGCTCCAGTTAAATTAGCAAATAATGTATTATTACTGTTAGTAATGGTATAGTTTGGGCTAGCGGCATATTTGCAAGTTCTTAATTTGTATTGCTCTATTTCTGCTTCTGTCATGTTGTGAATACTATTGGCAGGAGCGGCATTTATGGTATAATAATAAAAGGCTTCAGAATCAGCTTGACTTAAACCCATGGCAACATAATAGTTTATATAAGGAAGGTGATTGGCATGTCCTACAGGGAAACTGGTGGCGCTATTAGTACCATCACTCCAGGAGTGAACACCAACTTCTGCGCCTACATCAATGATTCGTTTATTACTTGCAAAAAACATATCTGTTGCTCCTGATGCTACAAAAGAATCTTGGTTATAAGCATTTACTGCAGGTAAATAAGTAATGTATCCTCTTTTTTTTAATTTTTGAGCTGCTTGTAAATTTGCGGTATCGTCATCACTACCTGGCATTTGCATAAAAACCAAAGTTGTTACGTTAGGGTAATTGTCAATAAAGGTCTGGGTCACAGTAGGGGTAGAACTATCAATTACACCGTGTAAAACAGCAAATTTTGCAGTGTTACTAGGAACCTCAAAGCGTAAAGGGGCATTTTCATTAAGTGTTAAAGTATTTAAATAAGTACTTAAACCTGTAATTTCCGGTATACAATCGCATGATTCAGCTGTGGTTTGGGCATTAGTAGAATAACTTATAAAAACAATAAGGAATAGGAATACTTGTGATAAGGGAAATTTGTTCTTCATATCTAAAAAATTGATTAATTACATTTTTATAGATATGGTATATAGAAAAGACTATACAAACTTAGTTAATACATCCTCCCAATTTCTTCCATATGTTAGAGGATAATTTGTTGCTAACAAAATTCAGTTCAAATATATGTATTTTTTTTCGTTTTAATACATGACACCATGTCATATTTTTTCTCTTGGCACACAAATTGACATTAGCTAATCGTAAAAGTTAAACGAATACATAATTTAATATAATAAAGATGAGTAAAATAATTGGAATCGATTTAGGTACAACAAACTCTTGTGTTTCTGTAATGGAAGGTAATGAGCCAGTAGTAATACCTAATGCAGAAGGAAAAAGAACAACTCCGTCTGTAATTGCTTTTGTAGAAGGTGGAGAGATTAAAGTTGGAGATCCTGCGAAAAGACAAGCGGTAACAAACCCAACAAAAACTGTTGCTTCTATCAAACGTTTTATGGGAAATAAATTCTCTGAATGTGCTACAGAAATTAGCAGAACTCCTTACAGTGTTGTAAAAGGAGATAATGACACTCCTCGTGTTGATATTGACGGACGTTTATATTCTCCACAGGAATTATCAGCAATGACACTTCAAAAAATGAAGAAAACTGCTGAAGACTATTTAGGAACTGAGGTAACAAGAGCTGTAATTACAGTTCCTGCATACTTTAATGATGCACAACGTCAAGCTACTAAAGAAGCTGGTGAAATTGCTGGTTTAAAAGTTGAAAGAATAATCAATGAGCCTACTGCAGCAGCATTAGCTTATGGTTTAGACAAAGCTGATGAAGACAAGAAAATAGTTGTTTATGATTTAGGAGGAGGAACATTTGATGTATCTATCTTAGAATTAGGTGACGGTGTTTTTGAAGTATTAGCTACAAATGGTGATACTCACTTAGGTGGGGATGACTTTGATCAAGTTTTAATCGACTGGATGGCTAATGAGTTTAAAGCAGAAAATGGAGACATGGATTTAACTAAAGATCCAATGGCTTTACAACGTTTAAAAGAAGCTGCTGAAAAAGCGAAGATTGAATTATCTGCTTCTACACAAACAGAAATTAACTTACCATATATTACTGCTGATGCTTCAGGGCCTAAGCACTTGGTAAAAACATTAACGAGAGCTAAATTTGAGCAGTTAGCTGACGATTTAGTAAAGCGTTCAATGTTACCATGTAAAAAAGCATTAAAAGATGCAGGAATTTCTTTATCAGAAATTGATGAGGTTATTTTAGTAGGAGGATCTACTCGTATTCCTAAAATTCAAGAAGAGGTAGAAAAGTTTTTCGGTAAAAAACCATCAAAAGGAGTTAATCCAGATGAGGTTGTTGCTGTAGGTGCTGCCATTCAAGGTGGTGTATTAACAGGAGATGTTAAGGATGTATTATTATTAGATGTTACTCCATTAGCATTAGGAATTGAAACTATGGGTGGTGTAATGACTTCTTTAATTGAGTCTAACACAACTATTCCTACTAAGAAATCACAAGTATTCTCTACGGCAGCTGACAATCAGCCATCAGTAGAAATTCATGTAATTCAAGGTGAACGTCCAATGGCCAATGATAACAAAAGTATCGGTCGTTTCCATTTAGACGGATTACCACCAGCACAAAGAGGAGTTCCTCAAATTGAAGTAACTTTTGATATTGATGCAAACGGAATCATCAAGGTTTCTGCAACAGATAAAGCTACTAACAAATCTCAAGATATTCGTATTGAAGCATCTTCAGGTTTAACAGAAGAGGAAATTGCTAAAATGAAGCAAGAAGCTGAAGAAAATGCTGAAGCGGATAAAGCTAAGAAAGAAGAAGTAGAAAAGTTAAATGAAGCGGATGCAATGATTTTCCAAACAGAAAATCAATTGAAAGAATTTGGTGATAAATTATCTGATGATAAAAAAGCACCAATTGAAGCTGCATTAACTGAATTAAAAGCTGCTTACGAAACTAAAGATATTGCAACAATTTCTCCAGTGTTAGATAAAATTAACGAAGCTTGGAAAGTTGCATCTGAAGAGATGTATAAAGCGCAAGCTGAAGGTGGAGCTACAGGAGCAGAACCTCAAGCAGAAGCTACAAATGAAACAGAAGATGTTCAGGATGTAGACTTCGAAGAAGTAAAGTAAGTCGAGAACCAAATTTCGGAAACGAAATTTGTGTGAATCACTTATCCCGAAAATGAGCGACGATAGGAGCATATTATTCGGGATCTTTAGAGAAATAAACAAAAAAAAGGGTTCCTAGTATAGGAGCCCTTTTTTTTGTTTCACAAAATTTGAGGGATAAATTTATCTTGAGTGTAGCCGAAAGGTTTATCCCGAAATATTACGACGATAAGAGAAAAATATTTCGGAGCTTAGCAAAAGAGTAAACAAAAAAAGAGGTAGCCTTAGGTTACCTCTTTTTTTGTTTACTACAATGAGTATTTATCTGTTTTAGTTAGTTTATACCTGAAAGAAGCAATTGTATCCCGAATTTAAGAGAGTAAGAATGTTAAAATTATTTTTGCATGAATTTTAAGTTTACCTTAAACTATTAAATACATACAAAATGAATTACAAGCTAGAAATCTGTTCTAATTCAGTTCAATCAGCACTTAATGCACAAGTAGCAGGGGCTAAAAGAGTAGAATTATGTGACAGCTTATGGGAGTCAGGAACCACACCAAGTTTTGGTTCAATTAAAAAAGCTAGAGAAGTACTCTCTATAGAATTATTTGTATTGATACGACCAAGAGGTGGTGATTTTGTGTATTCTGATCTTGAGTTTGATATAATGAAAGAGGATATTATTGCATGTAAAAAACTAGGAGTAGATGGTATCGTTTCTGGGGTATTAAAAGCCGATAATACAATTGATATTGAAAAGACTAAAGAATTAATTGAATTGAGTAAACCGCTGCCTTTTACTTTTCATCGATCCTTTGATATTACACCGGATTTATTTCAATCACTTGAGGAATTAATTTTATTAAAAGCAGATCGTATTTTAACTTCTGGTGGATTAGATAATGCAACGAAAGCTATTGAAGTGATATCTAGATTAAATAAAATAGCTGATGGTAAAATTGGTATACTTCCGGGTGGAGGAATTAATGAAACTAATATACAAGATTTATTTACTACCGGTTGCTCAGAATTTCATTTAACGGGTAGTGAAGTTTGTAAAAGCCAAGCACAAAAGGTATCTCTTAAATTGAATGGAACAAACGACATACCAGAAAGTAATTACCTTCAGTCTTCAGTGATTAAAATTCAAAAAGTAGTTTCAAAACTTGAAAATCACTTTAATTAGAAAAGCATAAAAATAATTTATAACATATTAGAAAAATCAGAAATGAAAAATACACTAGTTATCTTAATAGTATTATTTATCACTTACGGATGTAAGGAAAAAAATGATACAGAGGTTGTAAAAAAAGACCTTCCAAGAATTGCTATTGCTGGATTAGCGATAGAATCAAGTACTTTTTCTCCAGCTTTAACTCATGAAGAAGCATTTCATACTAGAGTAGGGGATGATGTTTTTTCTTGCTACCCTTTTTTATCTCCAGACTCACTTAATAAGAAAAGGGCAAAGTGGATACCAACGATAAGAGGTCATGCCCTTCCGGGTGGTATTGTTACTCGAGAAGCTTATGAATCTTTAGTAACAAAAACTCTTAATATGCTTAAAAAAAACATGCCCTATGATGGCTTGTTTTTTGATATTCATGGCGCAATGAGTGTTGTAGGTCTTGATGATCCAGAAGGGGATTTTATAATTAGAATACGCGAAGTAATAGGTTATGAAACGCTTATTTCAACTTCGATGGATTTGCATGGTAATGTTTCCAAACGATTAGCGCAAAATACAGACTTAATTACATGCTATAGATTAGCACCCCATGAGGATGCCTTGGAGTCGAAAAAAAGAGCAGTTGATAATTTATTAGATAGACTAGAAAGTGGAAAAGGAAAACCTAAATATAAAGCATGGATTCCAGTTCCTATTTTATTACCTGGAGAAATGACAAGTACCAGAATAGAACCAGGAAAGAGTTTATATGCAAAAGTTGCACCAGCTACAAATCAAGAAGGAATTATTGATGCTGGAATCTGGATTGGATATGCATGGGCTGATGAGCCACGAAATCATGCTGTAGTGATGGTTACAGGTGATGATAAAAATAAGGTAATTAACACAGCTGAAAACATAGCAAATAGTTTTTGGGATGTGAGGTCAGAATTTGAGTTTGTTGCTCCAACAACGACTTTTACAGAAAGTATTGAAAAAGCTATCAAAAGTAATAAGCATCCTTTTATTATCAGTGATATGGGGGATAATCCAACTGCAGGAGGAGCAGGTGATGTTACTTGGACTTTGACAGAAATACTTGCACGATCTGAATTTAAATCAAAAAATGGTCCATCACTTATTTATGCGTCTATACCAGGGCCAGACTTTGTCAAAGAAGCAATTAAAATAGGTGTTGGTGGAACAATTGATGCTGCCGCAGGAGCAGCTATTGATAATCGATTTGCACCTCCTATAAAGCTATCAGGTACAATTGAAGCTATTGAACATGGTGATAAACATGCAGAAACAGAAGTTGTGGTAAAAGTAGGAAGCGTTCATGTAATTGTAACGAAGAAACGAAAACCTTATCATAAAGAAATTGATTTTACTAGGTTAGGGTTGAACCCTAGAAAGACGGATATTGTAGTAGTGAAAATTGGTTATTTAGTACCTGAGCTATATAATATAAGAGCTGACTGGATAATGGCATTAACACCTGGTGGCGTGGATCAGGATCTTAACCGTCTTGGATATAAAAGAATTAACAGACCTATGTATCCTTTGGATAAAGAAATGAAGAAACCTAATCTTGACGCCCAATTAATACCTTTATCAAGCTACATAAGTAAAGATTAAGAAGATAGTATATAATTAGTACAAATCATTTAATTGTTTAATATTTAAAAGAGAGGGTTAACTATATAAAGTAAACTCTCTTTTATTATGAAAATTACGATCTATTTTCCGTACCTGAAAAACACTGTTATATCCCATATTTATTGAGGTTTAGGGGTTAAAAACGATTTTTGCATGAAATTTAAAATTCATGCCCTATGAAATCAATATTATATCTATTTTTCCTACTACTTCCCTTTTCTTTACTAGCACAAGAGTTTGATTGTTTTAATCAAATTGATGATGATGGTGATGGGCTTATTGACATGGCAGATCCAGATTGTAGTTGTTATCTTTTTAATGAAGTAGGTGACTCACAAGTTACCACAACACCACCAGTTGGAAATACAGGGCAATATTGCTTTGATATTACTGATGCTGTAAATAGTCAATTAGGAGCTATTTGGTTACAAAATAAAATTGATTTGAGTAATGATTTCGCTTTTAGAGCTGAAATTTATGCTGGGAATAATGATGGTGGAGCAGATGGTTTTGCTATTGTGTTTCATAATGATCCAAGTGGTACTGCTGCTTCAGGACTTGATGGAGTGAATTTAGGTTTTGGAGGTTATGATAATTGGTGGGGAGCGTATGATCCATCTTTAGCGATTACACCTTCCATAGCATTTGAAATAGATACTTTTGATAATGGAGTTTCACAAGGGGATGTTTCTCCTGATCATATTGCTATTAGTATAAACGGAGATGTTACTAATCCAATAAGTATACCTGCTACTACTGCACTACCAAATATTGAAGATGGACTTTATCATGATGTGCTAATTGAGTGGAATTCTACTTCTCAAACATTCTTTTTTGAAATTGATGGAATATATAATACGTCTTATTCAGCAGATGTAGTAAATACAGTTTTTTCAGGGCAGAACCTTATTAATTTCGGATTTACAGGTTCTACAGGAGGATTTAATAACCGTCAGACAATTTGTATTACAGGTCTAGATTTACCAAGTGCAGGAACATCAGGAAATCTTCAAATATGTAATGGATCTCCCCAAACATTTGATTTATTTGATCAATTAGGAGGTGCTCCAAGTACAATAGGGAGTTGGACAGATCCTTTAGGAAACCCATTTGACACTTCATACTTAGGATCTTTTGATTTAGCTAATGACACTTTAGGTGTTTATACGTACACTGTTCAGAATAATTCAGGTTGTAATGCTCCTTTTTCTACTGTAGATGTTACTACTAGTACAACAACTTACACTCTAAATTCAACAAATAATACAACCTGTAATTCAGGAGATGGGGCTTTAATTTTTTCTAGTCTTTTACCCAACACTACTTACGATTTAATTTATGATTTAAATGGGAATACAATATCTAGCTCTATTAGTATCACATCGGACAATAATGGAGAGTATTTATTAGGAAGCCTCGTAAATGGTGATTATACAAATATTTTGTTAAGCTATCAAGGGTGTGTTGCAGCAGCTAATACGGTTAAAATATATAATGTTTGTGATATCCCATCAGGATTTAGTCCTAACAATGATGGTGTTAATGATAGTTTTGACATAGCATGGTTAGAAGCATTGAATATTCAGATCTATAATAGATATGGTACAGAAGTTTATAAAAAAGCAAATTATAGAGATGAGTGGTATGGTGTGTCTGATGCAGGAAAAGAGTTGTCAGTTGGTACCTACTATTATGTAATTGAAGTTGCTCAAAAATCGCCAATAACTGGTTGGGTATACATCAATAGAGAAAACTAAAATAATTCAAGATTTAAAACTTACACATGAAAAAAATAATTATAGCATTAGTTGTACTACTTGGATATAGTAGTACAACTGTTGCCCAGCAAGATCCACAGTACACACAGTACATGTATAATCAGGCCGTAATTAATCCAGCTTACGCAGGAT
>Ga0209395_1002801_pt1 | contig 22286 bp, 15 predicted proteins | sample GOMGulsemesocosm_3_FD_184635 | JGI IMG/M metagenome (GOLD analysis project Ga0209395, IMG submission 184635) | Methane-oxidizing microbial communities from mesocosms in the Gulf of Mexico - GOM9D Gulf of Mexico (SPAdes) (version 2) | ecosystem: Environmental > Aquatic > Marine > Cold seeps... | reverse complement strand
GCCGTCGTCGTGCTCAATCCAAATGTGATTTGCAGAGGCCTCACCGGTCGAGCTATTGGCAGAAGAATCCTCGAACAGGCTAACAACTATGCCTTTACGGGCTGCATATACTGGCTCTCCTTCGGGTATTGCCCAGTCGATAGCGTAAATGTTTCCAGGGTGATGCGTAGACAAGCTATCGTGACTTTGAGTTACGCGATAGCGAGCATCTACTGCATAGGGTAGCGAGTAAATAGTGTCATCGTCATGAATTCCAGGCGTATGGCCATAATGTAGTCGAAACTCGAAACCCCAGCCGTTCTGGGGGGCGGGAATACGGAGCAGCTGAATCGACTCTGGTTGCTGTAAGCGCTGCGAATCCAGTTTAACATGCGCTAAGCTGCCCTGAAGAAACAGCTTGAAGCTCAGTGGTTTAGTGGATTTGTTATCCAAGACTAAGCGCACTGTTTCTTTTTGGTACACTCTCACACAAACTAAATCTGCACTGCAAACTGTCTTGATAGGCGGTGCTTCAACACCGTGGCTACTTGCCGCCATTACGCTCAGGGCCCAGTATGTTAAGGCACGAACCGATCGAAGAAACGTTTGCCTGCAGTCGTCATATTTCAGCCAGAGAGCCATATTCAAGCGTTGCCGAGAACCAGATTAAACTGGTGTAAGGGCAGTCCGGAATCACTATCAAGCTCAGCATCGGTAATAAGCAATTCACGTAGCGCGGGTGTTACCTTGGCGATTTCGAAGTCTTGCTCCAGTAGGGGATCGCCGCGGAAATACATCTGTGTCGTTATCGTGGAAAAACCTAATTTAGATACTTTGAAATGAATGTGACGACAGCGCCAGCCCCGCCCGCCCAGTGCCTCTAATGGGTAGGGCGCGGGTTTTATCGTTTTTATCGCATAGCGCCCCAGGGCATCGGTTTTCACCATACCCCAGCCCTGAAAAGCAGGATCCAGCGCAGCCGTATTGAGGTCGTCTGGATGGGCGTAACGGCCATGATGATTTGCCTGCCAAACGTCAACCACAGCATCTACCAACGGCTTCCCATCGACCCCCATCACAATACCGCGTACCAATATGATTTCTCCGGTGGCGACATCTGTGCGACCGTCGATGCGGGTTAGATCGAGATCAGTATCCTGTTGTTCCTGTATCGGGTGAAAGGGGCCTTCCACCTGTGCGGGTGTCGGTACTTTTTGTTTTAAGGCGGCATGTACAGTGAGCGGAGGACTAAGTAACAAGGCGGCACCCAACCCCATATTCTTTGTCAGTCTACGTCTAGATAATGTAAAGTTTCTCATACTCTGCTCTCCTCAGTGGCGATTTTGCCCCCCTAGGGGTAGCGCTGCTCTTATTGTGAAACCGATAAAATCGAGGCTAGAATCTGCCGACGTGAATACTCGTATAGCCAGTAAGGCTGTGTTTTAAAGCGGTCGCGCCAATATCAGCGCCATAATTCAGTGTAAATGCCTCGGACGTCGCTAGTAGGGCTACATAAACACGCTGGCGGGTGAATAGAGAAAACCCGCACTTTTTCACTCACTACACCTTTGATATTTGAGCTATGGCAATGGATGTCGCGTTAGAGGTGGCTCGCTTAGCGACCGAGTGATTTACCATCACGCACTGAATACAACACATTGTGCGTTGGTAATGATTTTAGTTACCCTATTATAGTTGTCATTTTTATTATTGAGCGGATTTTTCAAAAGCGTCAACTATAGTGTGAATATTACATCCAAAAAAGGAGCCTTTGATGATTTTCCGGCAGCTCTATGATCTAACCTCGTCCACTTTTACCTACCTACTTGCCTGTAAGCGAACCGGTGAGGCTGTTTTAATAGACCCTGTCTATGAATTGGCGCAACGCGACTTGGCGCTGATTTATGAGCTGGGCTTGACGCTAACCCACGTCTTAGATACGCATTGTCACGCTGATCACGTCACCGCCTCATGGGAGCTAAAACGCCATACAGCATGTAAGAACGGTAGCGCAAAAACTATTGGTGCCAGTAATGTCGATTTGGCGTTAAGCGATGGCGATGTCATCCACTTTGGAGATGAACATCTCGAGGTACTAGCAACACCAGGTCATACCGATGGTTGCTTATCGTTTGTCATGGCAGATCAAAATCGAGTATTTACCGGAGATGCGCTGCTGATTCGCGGCTGTGGTCGTTGTGATTTTCAACAAGGTGATGCGCGGCGTTTGTATCAGTCGGTGACGAAACGAATATTCAGCTTGCCGGAAAACTACGCGGTCTATCCAGGTCACGATTACAGCGGCCGGTTGCAATCATCGGTCGCTGAGGAGATACAATTTAATACACGTTTAGGTGGTCAAGCGTCGGAGCAAGACTTTGTAGGTTACATGAATGCGATGCAGTTGCCTCATCCGAAATTAATTGATCATGCGGTACCGGCGAATTTAAAAAGCGGTCGTCCCGATGAAGATCAAAGTACGATGAAAGTTAATTGGGCCCCGGTTCAATTTAGCTACTCTGGTGTTCCTGAAATTGACGTTGAATGGGTGATTAACAATCGCCAGAGGGTTCACATTTTGGATGTTCGGGAGCCCAGTGAGCTGGATTCGCGCGTAGATCGATTGGCCGACTCGCAAGTCATCCCCTTGGCGCAATTACGAGGTCGAATCGATGAGATTTCCCGCCATAAACCGATTGTCTGTTTATGCCGCTCTGGGCGGCGTTCTGCGATGGCGGTATCGATATTGCTAAACTGTGGGTTCGAGAACGTTGCCAACGCCGCCGGTGGCATGCTGCGCTGGCAGGAATTCAGCTAGTCAGCTTGACGCCGCTATACCCTGTTATCAGCTCAGCCCTGAGAGTAGTCGTCACGCAGCAACGTGAATGACGAATTTACAGTCAGTCCTTATTCCGTTGCAGGTAAGTAATCAAAAACTGATCGACAAAGCCTAGTTTTCGATACACCGGTTTTCCCGCTTCTGAGGCCTGTAGAACAACATGCTCCGCCTGCCATTGCTCGGCACGTTGAATGAGAAAACGCATCATTTGCGTCGCGTAGCCTTTGCCCTGATGATCCGCCGGTACGCCTATCTGGTGAATACCTACAACATCACCGGTCTTAAATAGTAATCCCGTTGCCACAGGCTTAGAGTTATGGTTATACGCCAGCACTATCTTGGTATGCTCACAGGTCAGCAATGGTACAATAACACTGGCATCAATGTTATAGCCAAATGCGCTGCTTCCAGTGGCAGCCCAGGTTACTAGTTTAGTATCATCGCTAAGGCATTCAAACTGAATCGGGTGTCGAGTCACAGCTTGGCTATTAACCGGCTGTTGTTTATCCAGTCTCAATGCCATGGCGGTGTGTTGAACCGCCGGTTGCCAGTCACGGCTCTCACGCACTAGTGCATCAACAGATGCTTGCGGTGCGGCTGATCCATCCTCTGTGATGGCGGGCCAAAGCGGAAATAGGGTTGATTCAGGTGCGTTCAGTGCAACGTTTTCCAGGCTTGTTGCGGATACCGGCCATGCCATGTCGGCCCATACCCGGTTGGGCCAACTGACGTTTTCACGCAGTTGAATATGATCATTCTTATACAGTAATCGAGCGCCGTAGTGTTGCCACAGTTGGGTTAGATTGTTGAGGTTAGCGCTATCAATATGCATAATATTTTTCTCCATTTACTAATGCGACCCCAGCGAAAAGTGCGAAAAATCCCATCAGTTTTTGCAAGGTAACCGGGCTTTGTGGTAATTCAAACCAGCCAAAATGGCTGGCGATCGTGGCAACCAAAAGCTGACCAGCTAGAGAGTAAACAGTCATCGGCCCGATGCCCATTTGTGGAATTAAAAAGTACAGCAGTCCGACACCCAGAGCCCCCAGCGCACCACCGGTAACCCAAAGGTACACTGGCACAGTTACTAGGTCCGTCGCCTTGATATCGAATTTCCCGGTGGCCGCAACAAGGCTTAAACACACTAGGCAGCCCACCATAAAGGCAATGCCGGTACCCAACAGGCTATTGTGTAATAAAACGCCCAAACGTGCGTTAAGTGTGGCTTGCAGTGATATCGCTACTCCCGCAAAAATCGCCAGAAGTGGTAGATAATTCATCTCACACCTCCCGCAGAAAGTCGCCGTTCGAAAATCGGACCTTGGGTTTATGTGCATGTTGATCGGCAGTATGGCGGTACCCCAGCGTACATGCCACCGAGGTGGTTAGGTCCAGTGCTGATAAACCCAACACCTCGTCAAATCCGGCGGGATCGATACCCTCCATGGGGCAAGTGTCGATACCGCTGACTGCCGCTGATGTGAGTAGGTTACCGAGTGCAATATACGCCTGTCGGTGCGCCCATTCAATTACCTGTGCATTCGGTTTCCCTCCCAGCGTTTCAATTAGATAGGAGCGAAAGTCTGCAAGTTCACTTGCCTCCTTGCTATTGATATGGGCTTGCTGATGTAAGTAACGATCAATAATCGATTCGATGCCGGCGGTGCTTACGGCAAATATTAAAAGATGTGAACATTCAAGTATTTTGTCTTGCCCCCAAGAGTGTGCCAGTAACTCCTGGCGCACAGCGAGGTCATTGACTTGAATGATTTGGTAGGGTTGTAGTCCATAACAGGACGGGGTAAGGCTGGTGGCGCAAATTAAATCTACGATCACAGCGCTGGGGATAATGTCGTCAGAAAACTGTTTAACAGCGTAACGCCAGTTTAACGCTTCAAGTAATTTCATGGATTGGCCTCTAGGGTGATAATTCATTGGGTACTGCTGGTTAGCAGCAGATAAACGAATCTTATGTGGCCGAGGCAACAGAGGCATTTACATAGGTTGATGGATTGGCAATTTTTTCCGAATACGGCTTAATTGCGTGGGCGTAATACCCAAATGAGAGGCAATATGGTACTGGGGAAGGCGCTCTACCAGGCTGGGACATTCAGTTAAAAAGCGTTGATAACGAGCGGAGGCATCTTGTTGAACCAGTGCAATCTCCCGATCGTCTTTATCCAATAGCCAGTTTTTTTCAAGATAGTAGATCTGAAATAACTTAAGATCCTCGTATTCAAGCAGTAATCGTCTGAACGCCAAAAAATCGATTTCGATCAAAGAGGTTTCTTCCAGTGCATCAAAACCAAGTTTTGATGGTGTGTTAGTCAGCAGTGCAGACATTGCTCCTGGGAATGTACCCTCATCAAAAAATTTTTTATTGTACTCATTGCCTTTATCATCATAGACAAAACCACGAATCAACCCCTTAAATACCCAGGAAAAAGTAGAGGGAATATCGCCCACTTGATACAGTACTTGGTGCTTTTCCAGATGTCTGATGTGTGTCGCTGACTTCAGTGCCTGCCAAGTGGTGGCGCTGATGGGTGTATAGGCATCAAAAGCCTGTTTAAACGCATGATAGGTGGGGGCATTGTCGGGCATAACATCGGCTGTGCAGGGGAATATAATGGTAGTATACCAGTAACTGAAGATGGGAAAAACCACGACGGGCAGGCCTTTGCCGCGGCTGGAACTAAATCACTAAAAAGTTAGGGCGAGACTAGAAGCGTCTCGCTAGATTGGGCTGTCATTGCAGGGCGGAATGAGACTAGTGACTAGCGAGCCGGCGATTAATGTAGTCCCGCATTGCTCGGATGCAATCGTCTGTGGATTCTGAGGCTCGGTGGGCAAAAGCGTGAGGCATTTCAGGATAAAATACGTAGTCAGTTGCTACACCGCTATTTTGTAACGCGGTCAGTAACGAAAAGGTCATCGGGCGAGGAATATTTCCATCTTCGCCTGGTTGCACGACCAACACAGCGGGTAGATCTTGTTTGTTTGGGCCAATCTCATCGCTAAGAATTCGCTGCACGCTGGCATCTTTCATGGCCGCGACACTAGTAAAGTAGTTATCATGTGCTTTCACCAATTGATTTCGTTTTATCTCTTTGGCATAGCGATAACGGTATTCGGGATCAGACACTGGCCACAGGGCAATGACATAGTCGACACTGGCATCGACTGAATCTACATTTATAGTTGTTAGGCCACTGCTAATAATGGGTGTACCTAAGTGCATTTTTGCATTGGGTTTTAAACCCGCGAGTAAGGCAAGATGGCCACCAGAAGAGCTGCCTATCAATCCAATCTTGTTTGCGTCAACGGAAAGTTGGCTGGCATGAGTTTTTAGATAGCGAACACCACTACTGGCATCTCGACTTCCCAGCGGGTGTTGATGGTCTGGCCCCTGGCGAAAATCAACCGCCAAAACATACAGGCCAGAAGAGGCCAAGGCTTTGTTATACAGTTCCCCCGCTGTGCGGTCGTAAAAATTCCAAGCTCCGCCATGAACCTCTACTGCGGCAGGTAAAATCCCTGTTTTTATAGGTCGATAGCTGCGTGCACGCAGCTCAATTCCGTCAACTACTGCGTAAACAAAATCTTTCTCCTCAACGTCGTATTGACCGACTGTGTCAAGCGCTAGTGGGCGGGCATTAATGTTTGAACTGAAAGATAGGATGACGAGGGTTAGGAATAGAAAGCGTAGCATTGTAAATACTCTTCGTTAGTGGATTAATTTGTACGGCAAGGCAGAGTATGCCGACTTGTTGTTCGTGGTAGTGGTTGCGCCATGGGGTCATCATTTGTTGCTAGCGGCAGATGAACAGCGAAACAACTACACCATTTGTAATGGGGTCGCACTGCAGGGGGTCTTGGATTGTTCTTTCTTTTTTCAAGGTCGACAATTTTTTAAGGTTCGCCGAACTCAATCATTGAGTTTTTGACGTCGGTGTATATCTCCCTGAGTTAATGGGGTCTTGGCAACAATAAGAGGCGAGGATCAACGTTTTAATTGCACCGCGCCTATTTGGATTCTTTAAGTTTGATGCCCGTTACCCTAAGCCAATTACATCCCTGATAGCAAAAAGGCGGAGACTCGGCCCGGCAGTATACCTAGTGAATTAGGTTGAGTATATGAGTAGGGCCGGCGGAACAATACGGCAGGTGGTAGTTGCGAGCAGTGGTAGTGACATGGTCATGTTAGTTGCTTTCCATAGCTAAAAATATGTGCTGGACGTTATAAACTGTATCACTTGTTCGATGTCGATCTAGCTGCAAGTCCGTAAAAGGCCACGCCCTGCCAGCTCAGTAGGCCAATAATCTCCGGTGCATGAGCGTGTTTTCTGGATTTGCTGTTATGGCAAAAGCGGCATCCAAAATAGGGAGGGCGGGCCATTACCTGTCGCAGCGCATTGAGTTCTGTTGCCAGTGAGCTGGGGTTTTACCGGTATCAATGCAGCGCTAATATTGTTATTAATTGCGAGGGAGTTCATTTTGACGTTGTCTAATGTGCTACATATTCAACGTTGTTAAGCCGATTCGACTACTGGTAGACAGACCGGCGATACTCATCGAAGTAACAAACAGGGCTTCGCCCATCACTGCGCCACCACCTTAGTCCCAGCGGCCAACAAAATGTCGACATGGAGCATTTGACTACATACCTAGATAAGCGGGAACACGATGACGGCAAGCAATAGTGATGGCATTAGACATTGAAAATGGTTAATCGCTGCGACGAAGGCGGTGGGCAGTATAATGTTCAGCCAGCCACATAGGCCTGCGATCACCGCCAAATGGATAACTTTTTTGCCTTAGTTAAGTCAATGCCGATTACGAATTGTTTAAATAATCAGCAATCGACAGGTTTAGAGGTTGCTGAAAGCTCTCGCCGTGAAAAACCATTGTTGTCAGCTAGTTTTTTGGCTACGCTGGCAGGATTTGGCTAGTGTTTCTTTTTCTTATTCACCGAGTACATAGTAACAATGACCTCCCAATACCGAGCTGACATTGACGGCCTGCGAGCGATTGCAGTACTGGCCGTTGTCTTCTATCACCTAGATAGTGATCTGCTGAGCGGCGGCTATGTAGGAGTTGATGTGTTCTTCGTTATTTCAGGATATCTGATCACCTCAATAATCGCGCGCGAGATAGATAGCGGTGAATTTTCGATCACGACGTTTTACGAGCGCCGGTGCCGGCGAATTTTACCTGCGCTATTCGGCGTTATCGCAGTGACATTGGCCGTAGGCTGTGTACTTCTTGATCCCGGCAGTTTAATACAATTGGGAAAAAGTACCGCAGCCACGGTCCTGTTTGGTTCCAATATACTGTTCTATAACGAGGCGGGCTATTTTGATAGCGCCGCCGAACTCAAACCGCTGTTGCATACCTGGTCGTTGGCGGTAGAGGAGCAGTACTATATTTTTTTTCCTCTGATATTGCTGGCAATCTCCAAATTTCGTGCTCGATATCTGTATTGGATATTATTTTTGGCCGTACTTTCACTGATCAGCGCTGCCTGGCTTATCAAGAGCAATCCGACTGCTGCGTTTTACCTTATACATGCTAGGGCGTGGGAACTGTTTGTCGGCAGTCTGCTGGCATTGGGCGCGTTGCCGGTGGTACATCATGGTCTCGTTCGAGAATTACTGGCACTAACTGGGCTGATATTGATCGCCTTCGCCGCCACAGTATTTGACTCAGGCACTCAATTTCCAGGTATCACAGCATTGCTGCCAACAGTGGGAGCTGCGCTTATAATTTACGCGGGTAATGAGGGGGAATCGGTGGTTTCCCGTTTGCTCAGCGTGCGCCCGATGGTGGCAGTAGGGCTAATTTCCTACTCATTATACCTTTGGCACTGGCCGATTATTGCTTACATTAGAGTTTATAGTATTACCGAACCACCGACATTGGCTTATCCGTTAGCGTTGCTACTGATGTTCGCGCTTGCCGTTTTGTCCTGGAAATTTGTTGAGAGACCCTTTCGCCACAAAGTTTTGCTTTCTCGGCCGCGATCCATGTTGGTAGGATCTGCGCTGGCATCCGCTGCCCTCATTGTTATAAGTGTGTTAATTGCGAAAGGCGGTGGGCTACCATGGCGCGATGGTGGTAGCCACTATGACTCGCTCGTCGCTCAGAACGACAACTGGCGGGTCTGCGAGGGTCGCGCTGCAAGAGCAGAAGAGCTATCTGATCTGTGCGAGCTGGGGGTAAAAAATGCCGATGCAAGTTTCCTGTTATGGGGAGACTCACATGCCAGGGCGCTGTACACCGGTCTCGATCAACAAGCCAGTACTAGTCGCGCTAGTGGGCGCTATGCTGCCAAGGCCGCCTGCCCCCCTTTGCTGAATCTGGAACGTCCTGATCGCAGTACATCCTGCCATGCTTTCAATCAGGGTATCCTTAAACTGATAGCTGACTCCCCTCAACTAGACACTGTTGTACTTGTATCCCGCTGGGCGCTTTACGCCACAGGTACTCGATACAAACAAGAATCCGGTGGGTCGGTGATATTACAGGCGGTAAATAGTCCGAACAGTGACGCAGACAACTTTGACCTATTTCGCTTAGGGCTAAAGGCAACAGTGGCGGAGCTACAACTTCTGGGCAAGCGCGTTATTGTGCTCGCACAGATTCCGGAGATTGGGTACAACGTGCCATCTTCCTTGTATGTTGCCAATGTTTCAGGCAGGGATATTGAAGGAATTATTGCTCCACGCCTCGAGGAGTTCAACCAACGAACGCAATTGGTAAACGCTGTCCTAGAGGAGCTTCGTGAGGATTTTGGGATGCATATATTATGGCCGTCAGAAATGCTATGTGATGATCAGGTTTGTCACTTACTTGAACGAGGCCAGCCCTTGTATCGAGATGACAATCACTTGTCGGCGATTGGTTCTGTGTGGCTAGCCGAGATATTCTCAGGACTTTTGTAAGTAAAAGCAGAGGGTGAAATGTCCCCCGCACCGCGCATAGCAGGCCCGACATTGTGCAATATCGGCGGGTTCGCTGTTATCGCTTGCTAAATAAGGCGCTATTTTGTGGGTATAGTGAGTGAACAATCACCGCTGCCACTGTTAACTATGGCACGGAGTTAGCCTATAGGCGTCATGACCGATCCTGCGCGTTGATAATCTCAAATCAACGTTGCTATTTCTCAGACCATGGCGGGTTGGTCTATATTCTTCGTAGCCTGCCGGGACGTGGCTATCATTGCTCAGTAGGCTAAGCCTCCCAACGTATATCATTACCTACTCGTATAAACTTTCCGCCTTTACTTTCACTACGGATAGTATACTCCGCAGCATTGACAGTTACGAAGACATTGGGGTAAACCTTTGCACCGACGTCAATGGATGTTGTTCGGTATTTTTTCACCATGGCTTTTAGCCGTTTTATTTTTTTCCCCATCTTTCCGATCTCATTTTTGTGCTCGGTGATAATACTTCGATACTTTTTTGCTGCCGCAACTTTTTCAGCAGGTAACGATACCTTTTTACTCTCGCCAATGATTTGATTCAGGCTTGCCGTAATCTGATTGGCCTCCGCAACCAGAGACTTCCTTTTCGCAACCAATTCTTCGTGCTTCGACTGAACTGCAGGTAAATAACCCGCCTTTACATAGGTATGAATGTTGGCATCAGTGCCCAAAACTTTTGCGTACACCCCTTGTTTTGCGTAGCAAGTTCCACCCATTAATCGACCTTTTCCCCCTTCATGCCCCAACAGGAATTTTGACTGAGTAGCGATATTACAGTGGCTACAGTACTCAGCTACGATAATATTTTTGTCTGCTGCTGCCGATGTCAAACTAAGATATTTAGCTTTTATTTCCCCGCCCGCAATAAGCTCCGTAGCCACCTCATCACTGCTTTCTGATTTTCGTTCTTTTCCTTCATCATGGGATTCTGATACATCACCAATAACGCCTCCGTTAATAGTGATGTCGCCTCCTGCTTTAATGCTGGCATGGGTGACAATTCCCTTGATAACGATGGTGCCGGTAACATCGATTTTTACACCAGCGGTTACATCACCATCTACCATCAGTGAACCATCGAAATTTACATTTCCAATTCGTGGATTAACGTTTTTCACATGCAGTGTTTTATCAATGTCAACACTGCATTCTCTAATTATCGGGTGTCCTTTATTAATGGCAATGAGCAAATTCTCATTGTTGGGGTCCTGTGCTGATCCATTCATATCTTTATCAAAATCTTTGTCTTTTCCAGCTAATGCAATGACTACTTGGCCAAGTACGTTAAGACCAGGTTGTCCCGCAGTGGCAGGAGTTTTTTTCATTAATGGAGTGTCAATCTCAACAACGGTAAAGTCATTAACCTCTCGAAGGTCGGCGACACCTTTTTTGTTAACTTTTGGTTCAGAGTAAATAACTTCCTCGACAAGCGCCGTAAAGTAGGCGTCGACACCGCTTACAGAGGGTGCTCCGTTTGCCAAAATAACCTTGTCTAGTAGTTCGTGGTTAACCGCTTGTTGTACAACTTCATTATTGCAGTTCTTTCTGTCCAATTTAAGGGCGTCGATCTCCAGCCTTATATCATTTTCTGATAGCGCCTTTCCGCCATAAGCTGGGGTGGTAGAAATTGTCGCTTTCATTTTATCTTCAGATAATTCGATGGTAATTTCGGCATCTTTCTTTCTGGCGATGGGGAATGTACCGCGCTCTTGTTTCTCGACGCGCGCAAACAGTTTATCCAATTCGTTTTCCGCAAAGAAGAACGAGTCATATCCTTTGTCCTTTATCAATTGCTGAATGTCATCAAAAGATAATTCAGAGCCTTCGTAAGTGCTATTTAAGCGTGCACTTAACACTCGAGTTTCATCACTGTATTCCAATTCTACTGCGGTAAACTCTGGTAATTCGCCAATTTTGTAAACGCCGAAGTCGTTTTTTTCAATACGCTTAATTAATTGTTGTAGCGCTGCACCATTGATTTTATAGGCATCGAAGTTATTATCCTTGATCATTTCCTGCAAGGACATCAAGTTGATATTTTGATCCGAATCGGCTTCAATGAGCTCGGCATCTAATGACTTGGATTCATTGTCGACTAATAGTCGGACTGCGGTGTAAACCGGTTTTTCCCCCAGAGGAAATACCCCAGAATTACCACCCTGAGCTTTTCGAAGTAGGTCTTGTAAAACGGTCCCTGGCAGTTTAAAAGATTCATACCCTTCCGCTACTATCATTTGCTGAAGAGAGGACCAATTGATTTGCGGGTCGATGTCGGTAAGACTTAAATGGGCATTGAGAAAGTTTGAGTCCTCATCAAACACCAATTCCACAGCTATATACTGTGTAGGATTGCTACCATTATTCGCTTCGTCTTCGTGCATTATCCTTACTCGCTTGTATTTTTGCTTCTTACTACCGACCAATTAACTTGTGAGCAGCGGCAATTACTACTCTACTTGTATTCAATCTACTATGAACAGGCGACCGCTGGCAATAGCTTGTCAGCTTGGCATTCCACGTAATTTTGGACACTGCGCCTGGTCGTACTGCCCTCCAAAAATCATAGCTTTAGTAGCAGCGATAAACCTTCTCGCGAGTCGCTGTGATCCACCCAAAACCGTATTAGCGTAAATATCTCCGTTTGACCTGTCCGGTAGGTGACGATAGGCCCCTGTCTATTATCGACCGTATTTCAAGGCCAATTCGCACGATCTTTTTGTACTGCCGTCCCCGGTAGACTAGTGCTTCCCTGTTCTTAGTGTAGCTAATAACTATTAATGGTCTATTCGGCGGAATCTAATAGATTGAGTAACGGGGCAGGGGCTGTAACAGTGAAATAAGAATATGAAACTATTGGGGTAAGTCGTTGATATTTGTGGTGACTGTATTGGCGCCACCTGTCCTCTATCTACATCCCTGTAGAAATATTAAAAAAATCATATGGTTAGGGGGTTTTAGGGGAGGGCTAGCGAGGGGGTTTTCGTAAAGCTCCCCCATGCCGCGAATTCAAAGTCCTAAGGCTCATACGGCTGCCGGCAACAAAGGAGCAATAGTACATCGAGAGAGTTATAGGCATTGTTGGGAAAATATCAGTGACTTTGGCTATGGAGTCGGATGAGACGATTGGCGGCTGAATACCTGTGCTCGGCTAAGTCATTGTTTTATATGCTAGTTGTGGGGTTGTTGGGCTTGTCCCTGCGGCGGCTCAGCGGCCCTGCCGATTAGGAGTAAGGCAAACAGGTTTTGTTTGGATAGGTGGAAAATCACGTGGATGTGCTGGATTCTCGCCAGGTATCGCAACTAAATGACGGCTGTTATGGCGAATTATTCGTCGAATAGAGACTCTTTTATCATTACTGCACCGCAAGCTAAGTTTATTTTGTCTGCGTAATTCTCGCGCGGATATACAGTGATATACCGGTAATTATCATTTTGAGAGAGTTAAGGTGCGCGGGAATACTGGTAAAAATGCGGTTGCTGTCAATTACAGGCTTAAGCGAAAATACTAAGCAATGAGGCTGTTAATCCTTCCTGTACAGCCCCATGTAGAAACGTCAGCGGTAACAAAAAAGCTAGCGGGAAAATACCTGGCACGCAGACAACTCGGTAGCGTTACTCGGATATTTCTTCTTGAAGTTTTTCCAGTTGGTCTAGAATTCGGATGAATTTTTTGCCAAATTCGGTGACTTCATATTCAACTCTTGGTGGTATCTCATTGTAAGCTATACGGTCGAGAATCCCGAATTCAGTATTCTTTCTCAGGCACTGATTCAGTACTTTGGTGCTCAACCCGTCAACATTACGCACCATTTCTCCCGGTCGATTGATTCCTCCGGCCAGTAGCTGGTATACCGTCAAAGACCATTTACAGCCGTAAATGGTTTCAACCATACGCGCTGAACGCTCCGGTGCAGATTTTCTTGAAACTATATTTTCGTTAGTTTTCATAAAGATGTACCAAAAAGTACCTACCCCACTGATTTGTGCCTACTTTCAACAGGCTATCGATTTACCTAAGCTACGTCCACTGTTTATACATTAACCGAGGAAAAACACATGAGTAACAAGCAAGCAGTAGCAATGATAGTGGGTGGTAGCAGCGGTATGGGTTACGCCATAGCCGAACAACTAGTGAGCAACGGCACTGCGGTGCTTATCATTGGTCGCTCCCAGGAAAAACTGGCTACGGCAAAAGAGCAATTGGCCACCAAAGGCCAGGTTGACATATTACAAGCGGACCTTTATAGCAGCGAGGGGATGAATCGTGTCATTGAGTACGCGGCGAATCATGATCGCTATATTCAATACTTGGTGAATGCAGCGGGTTACTTCAATCCTACGCCATTTTTACAACACGATAACGACGATTACGATACCTATATGGAGCTTAATCGCGCTACATTTTTCATCGCCCAGGCGGTATCACGCAATATGATTGCCAACGGTGGCGGGTCCATTGTCAACATCGGCTCAATGTGGGCAAAACAAGCGGTTAAAGCAACACCCTCTTCGGCCTACTCGATGGCAAAGGCAGGTTTGCACGCCTTGACGCAACATATGGCGATGGAGCTGGCTGAGCATAACATCCGCGTCAATGCTGTATCACCTGCAGTTGTTAAGACACCGATCTACGAGTCCTTTATCGATGCCGCCGATATGGATGAAGCCTTGGCTGGTTTTGACGCTTTCCATCCCATTGGTCGTATAGGTTCGCAGCAGGATATAGCCAACACTATTGATTTTTTATTGAGTGAAAAGGCTAGTTGGGTGACGGGAGCGGTTTGGGATATCGATGGTGGAGTGATGGCTGGGCGGAACTAATCCTTAGGGTGGTGCCGTTGTTGCCACCCAAAAACATTCAATGCAACTATTGGCTTCTAAATTCAAAGAGGAAAAAAGATGACTACGTTAATTATTGTTGATCTAACACCCACCGATAGCGAAAAGCTCAGAGCCTACAGTGCCCAGGCAGCTGCGACATTAACACCTTATGGCGGTGAATTCCTTGCCAAGGGGGCGATCGAAGTTTTGCACGGTGATGCCAGCTTTACCACTAAGGTCGTAATTCAGTTTCCCGATCGTAAAAATGCTGAGGATTGGTATCGATCTGATGCCTATCAGGCGATTATTCCTACCCGTGATCAGGGGATGGATAGTCAGTTTCATTTGTTGGTTTAGATTGAGCGGGAGAACCGTGATTGAGTAGCGAGCCTAAGAAAGCACCTAACAGCTAGCAGTCGTTTTGCGTTATTAAACGCCAGGGGCCATGATGGAAGTAAACATGATGCCGCTAGTTGTTAGGTTTGTAGGCATGAAGGGTTTTAGTATTTTAGATCGGTTTTTTATCCGGCCGCTTTTGCTTCCGAGACTTGAAAAATACCAATGTAGTTATACTCTATGGGATTCTTAAGCTAACACTAGAGTCATAATAAACGCCCTGTACATCCAATTTTCGCTTTAGTTAAAGTATCGCTGGCATTGAGGTGTTGGTCGTGCTGGAACCCATTGCTCGAATGTTTATTTTGTGCCGAGCTGGCGCCCATTTAGTACTTTGTTCAGCGGCCCCAGATTCCGCAGCTAACAATCTACATCCGCAGAATTTCAGCAGGTCTTATCGGAAAGTTCACTCAGTCTGGCGATTATATCAGGGGCTGCGCGTAAGCGGAAAAATGCCCCCGCGGCATCGGCGCGCTCTTCAAGCACATCGCAAGACGCAAAGATGTCGCCGCGCAAACCCTGTGCCGACCACGGCACAAAGATCTCGGTTTCAATTAAATGTTGTTGGAAAACGTGCACAATCGCTTGGTGCAACCCTGCTATATCGTTCTTGCGGCGCGCGCTAAGAACAATACAGCCGGGATACTTGGTCTGTAACCATGCGATACGCTCCGTTTGTGCGGTTGCATCCTCTAAATAGTCAATTTTATTGAACACCCGAATGCGCGGCACACTGTCAGCACCAATCTCGGCCAATACTTTATCGGTCACTTCAAGCTGCATCTCAAATCCGGGGTCACCAGCGTCAATAACATGCAATAACAGCGAAGCGCTAAGGGCTTCGTCCAGCGTTGACTTAAACGAGGCAACTAGCCCATGGGGTAAATTTTTGATGAATCCCACCGTGTCACTCACCAATACCCGCGGCACACTTTCTGGTTGCAAGGTGCGCACTTTGGTGTCCAGCGTGGCAAATAATTGATTGGCCACTAACGCTTCACTGCCGGTTAGGGCACGCATCAAGGTGGATTTACCCGCGTTGGTATAACCAACCAGCGCCACCTGCGCTAGTCCAGATTGTCCCTGACGTCGCGATCGCTGGGTTTCGCGACCCGCCTCCATGGCATCAATTTCTTTTTGCAGTTCGGCTATGCGATCGCGAACTTTGCGACTATCCATCTGGCTGCGAGACTGCCCTGTACCGCGCCCGCCGGTGCCGCTGCGTTGGCGTCCTGACGGACCGGCGCGTTTGGCGGCCTCACGCAGGCGCGGTGCCATATAGCTCAGGCGCGCAATCTCAACTTGTACCCGCGCGGCGTGCGAGCGAGCATTGCGATGAAAAATCTCGAGGATGACCACCGTGCGATCCATCACCTCGCAAGCTAATTCAGTTTCCAGATTGAGCGCCTGGGACGGTGATATTTCGTGGTCGACCAGAATAAACTCCACCGGATCGTTAGCCGCTGCATCAGAGCCGGACTGTAGCCCCTGTAAGAATTGTCGTATTTCCTCCCGTTTACCTACGCCCATATAGGCTGTCGAGTCGAAAGACGAGCGCTTTTGAGTAAACTGACCGACCACCTCCAGCCCCAAGGTCTTTGCGAGATCCCCTAGCTCGGCCAACGAGGATTCGAATTCGACATCGCTGACGTTGTCTAATTGCACGGCAACGATCAGTGCACGCTGAGGGGATGGTTGTTCGGGTTGTAACATACAGTGATTTCTCATGGGGTTGGGGCGCGGTTTTGTAAAATAGTTTCGCGCATGGTGAAGTGTACACAAAATCGTGCTCGGGCACCTGAGTATAGGTGGAATATCCCCCCTTTTTACAATCGGCGACAGCCAAAGCTTCGCTGGTTTGAGGCGAGATTGAGGCTGACAACTGCATTACCACGTGCTGGCTTTGTCGCAACAAGCGAAATAGTGTGGAGTTTTCTGCATCGGGTCAAAAAGGTCCCGTTTCTGGCACCGCAATAGATATTCGCAAACGGGAAACAGGTCCCGAATCTCATGTCAAACGCCAGATAAGCCCCGCATATTGGGACGCTCTGCTTTATTCACTAACGGAAAAGCAGGAAAGCGCCCTGGTCAGGCTTCTAGCTGGAAGCGACAAAGTCGTAAAGAAGGCTGGACTCAGAACCCTCCAAAACTCTGTGACTATGAACAGCGGCCGTAGATCAGCTGTAGCGAGTTAAGGCGGCCTGCCACCTCCGCCTCAAGGTTTTCCCGCAATTAGCGTAATACCTTTTCGTTCTGGGAGTGGAAACAGATACTTGGGCTTTTTAGTGGTTATCGTGGAGTCGATTATGGTCCATACAGATTAGGTCAATGGAATGAATTTGCGAGGCGCGATAGTTGCTGGAAAACACCATGTGCAGTGAAATAACTCGGCACAGCTGCCGGCTCGCCGGTGTGCCTAGGGCAGTAGTTATACGGGCTCTGGGTTGAGTGAACGCCGGATTCGAGCGGTAAGCTGTGGGGAAAACCCCTGCCGTGTATAGATAGGCAAATACTGGGGATATGCCTCCGTTGCAACGGTAAAACTATGGCGCGAACTGTAAACACTCTGGCGATTGGGGCATTACTAGTGGGGGGCGCTTGTCCTTATTATGGTGTCGTCGCAAAGTAGCTTCATCAAAAGCAATATTACATATGGTTAAAGGAGCATTTTGTGGAACATAAAGTGAGCAGAGTGGTCACGGAGACTGACCGCAAAGGGAAAGCTATTTAGCCTTAGTTGGGTCGTTTAGAGCGGTTTTTCCCATTTTCGTCGTCGTACTGTGTTGCTTAGCCTCCATTGCAGCATCGTATGTAAACACAGGTTCCTCGCGACTATTCTCCTTAATGGGCTTTTCCTTGGTTATAGTGCACGCGGCCACATTGTCGAAATAATTGCTTACGCAGAGTCAATGCTTGATCGGCTTTTTAATCAGTACCTGATTTAACACATGGCTCAATGGCGAATTAGTGTGTGGTGTCTGCGCCCTAGCGGAAGCCGGCACCTATAGGGCTCGATTCCCAATAAGTGCAGGCGCAGGAATATGTTGAATTTACGCTAGGTTCTTAGTTCCGGTTCTTTACACTACTTTTATACCGTTAGTTTGCCGGGTCTATCTCGACCGGCGTTACCTGCCATCAGGCGACTATTAGACAGCTGGGATAAATAGTCGCTGTGGGAGCGTTGAGTTACGTTATTTAAAGGTACCTGTCCGGCCCTTGTAGAAAATGCTATTGGCTAGGTGATTCGATACTTTATCGCTAAGTTTAGTGCTTCTTACAGCAATTTGGGTTAGCTCATCATTACGCAGTACTGTTAACTTAGGGACTGGTCCGGTTAAAGTCATACGATGAGTAACAATACATTGCCCCGCGACATTAAGCAGAGGGTTTATATGTTGTTTTACCGCCTGTTCTACATCATATTTAAACCCGGGTTTACCAAAGTCTTCGCATACTAGATTAACAATCATCCAGGTATCGGCACTTAAAAGAAAATAGCAGCCCAATAAGGGCGACTTAGCAAAAATGGTTTTATCGATTAACCACGGTTTTTGTAATATATCTTTAACAGCTCTTGTTTCATCCCAGTCTTTTTTGAGTAGATGAAGGCTTACCACTAGCCTAGACGATGTTGCTATAATCGACGCGGCGGTTCCGGTTGCAGCGCCAGCATCAAGAAAAATACCAGCAGCTTTAGCTGCTGCCTCAAGGCCATGAGTACCGGCAAGAACGGCGCGAGTATCTCGTTCTCTTTCAATGAGTGTTTTAACAGCTTGAAAAGCTGCTGCGGGTGCTTCAGGCAACAATCCCAAGTGAGCATTTTTTATGCTATGGGCAGACTTAGCTGCAGATAATGCTTGGTAGCTGTTATAGGTTGCCATTGATGTCGAATAGGCCAACCCAACCCCTGGAGCAATTTGGGCGATCAAATCAGACATACTTTTCCCGATTGTAGTCATGATCATTTGTTGCATTATAGGGTCACTGGCGGCTTGCCCTAGTATAGAGTTCACTAATTTCTGCGCGAGTTGGTAAACTTGGTTTGAAACAGATCCCGCTTGATAAGCTGCAGATCCGCCTGCAGCATAGGTTGAAACTCTAGACGAAAGTTTTACTTCTCGCCCTTGAAAAAGTTGGGTAATAAATTGTCGCCGACTGTCCTGTAGATATAACAGAGCTTGATTGTCGAGATTCGTTAGCTCGAATTCGTCATTGGCTTGTTGGGATAGATCAAGTACAGCGCCATTCTTATTTCGAATACTCTGCCTCCATGTGTTACCTTTTTCACCTTTCCAGTCCCCAATAGCGTCACAAAGAGCATTGCGTAGTGGAATACTCTTTCCCATCGAATGATAATTTTCGAGTTTTTTGTCAATGTTTTTTAATGCCTTACTCCTTGGCTTTGTAATACCTGCCTTGGTCCTGTCAATCCACAATTCGTAAGTCATTATTTCGAGCATAATAGGCGGCCTCGGGATTCAATTGGATAAGTATCGATAATTATTTCTTACGGTAACAGTTACCGGATGATAGCTATTCTTCAAATTCAACTGTAAACAATTGGCCGTAGAGTACAAGGGTTAATCTTATGGATCGAGGGTTTTAGCCTATTTAAATGAAATGCTGAGTGTGGGCAGCTGACCATATTCGTTGTAAAGAAATAAAAAACAATGGCGCTATAGTTTGCAGTTATAAGGAAGATGTGCCTATTACTTTTGTCATTTTTGCAGAAGTGTGACGGGCTCCGCAAATGTAAATAATGATAGATCCCTTAGTGTAAAAAGTAGCAGTAGTGTATTTCTTGGTTGCTGGAATCCAATGAATGAATGTGCGGTAATCAGTTATTGTTACGCGTGTATGGACATCGAGATGCTTCTAATTCCCTATCGAATTTCGGTTGGCGAAGAGCGATATTCATTCGGTATATTACGCAGTAGTTCCCCAGCCAGCACACCGCAATGATAGGTTTCGTCATTTCTCGCCTAGTAGCCTGTACAGCGCACCGCACCGCTAGGTAACAAATGCGGGCTTAATATCGCTATCATCGCCGTGAGTCGACCACGACACCCGCACCATTGTGGTGGGCAATGTCGCTGGCGGCTGTATCAGGACAAGCCGGTAGGGCCTCAACAGTCCAGATCTCGGTTTTACCTGATTGATGCAGGGCATATCGATTCAGCGTGTATAGATAGTAAGAGCCTGCATCCCTTTTTCCCGATAAAATTTTACCTGAGGCCGAGGTCTTTCAAGACAGCATTTTGGTCAAAGTACGGCCGCTCGCAAACAATTTTATCGGAGTTTGGTGCAAATTCGAATGTAGCGGCCATACGCACGCGGAAAGATTTCCCGGTCGGCTCGATCACCCTAGAGCCCGCATGCAGTGGCCCAAGGTGCGTTCCCGTAAGCCAAAACTCGACGTGGACGGTAGCGTTGTCATCAGCGGCCAAAGAAATAATCTCGTTGGCCTGATCCGGGAACGGGGTTCTGGACGCCGCAAAGTAACTGCGTACCTGTTCTTCGCCGTCAAATACTCGACCGGTTCCATACAATTCGTAACGTGGATGTTCGAACGTTGCTATCACAGCATCCCAATCACACTCACATTCGAGCGCCATGTGATCCCGTACCGTCTTCATTCGACGAGCTTTCAAATTAGTCATTTCAGGTTCCTTAGATGGTGGGGTAATGGTGTCGAGTATAGCAGCACGGCAGGGTTGGCGAACACGGCGTTATAGTGGCTATGTAAGTGCTGAATCTCACATACGGCTACCTCGAAGCTACGTGGCGGTTTGGGATGATGTGGCAGCCTATGCAAAAGTTAATGAGACGTTCAGTATGGACCTGGACAGCGCTATAGCGGCGCGTTGTTTCAGGCCGCGCACAAATGTAATAGCGCGTTGTGGAAGGGCCGTGTAGTTGTACCTTGGGAGGACTAAATCACTAGTGGCCTCGCGATTGCCGAGGTTAGTTGTCTTGGATGATAATGGGTAATTGTAGCGGTGCTAATTTTGTGAGGAAGAAGCAGCCACTACATTGTCTTGATTCTTGAGGAAATAATAGTGTCCAGCACAGGTGGGTAGTCTGAAAGCTTAATCGGCTTAAGTAATTTTCCATTCATTCCTGCATCTAAGCATAACCTTGTGTTTTCGTCTAAAACGTGGGCAGTTAGAGCAAAGATAGGGATAGGATCAACGTTATGAGCGCTTTCCCAATCTCTAATTTTTCTTGAAGCTACATACCCATTAATGTTTGGCATTTCACAGTCCATCAATATTAGGTCATATTGATCAGCACAATCAAAGTATTCTTGCAACACCTGCTCGCCATCGCTAACAATCGTTAATTGAATGCCAAGTTTTTTGAGTTGGCCCTTTACAACAAGTTGATTGACTTTGTTATCTTCTGCTAGCAAAACTTTCAAATCTTCATAATTATTGCTAATCGAAGTGGTCTCTTTTTCAATGGGTGCTTTGCCAACATTCATGGGAATAGTAAATCGAAAGCTAGCCCCCTTACCTTTCTCGCTTATCACTTCAATATCTCCGCCCATTATGTTGACCAGGCGCTTACAAATAGGCAAGCCCAAACCTGTGCCCCCATAATTTCGGAAGGTGGAATTGTCTTCTTGGGAAAAGGGATCGAATATTTTTTCTATGTTTTCTGTACTTATGCCTATTCCGGAGTCAATTACAGAAAAGGCTACCATGGCAGTTTCCGCTGACTTATTAGTACATTCAACGACCAGCTTGATCTCTCCTTGTTTTGTGAACTTAATAGCATTGCTCAAAAGGTTGCTGAGAATTTGATGAAGTCTAGCCACATCCCCGCTGAGATAATCGGGCATGCTTTTGTCGATCACTAAGGAAAACGAGGCGCGACTAGGATTATTAAGCGTGTAAGGTTTACTAATAATGTCTAGCCATTGTCGCGGTGAAAAATCTATTGCTTCCAGCTCAATGTCGCCGACCGACAATTTCGAATAGTCCAAAATATCATTAATGACGGTCATCATAGTCTCGCCAGCTTGACTAAGCGACTGCAGATAGCTTTCCTGCTCTTTGCTTAACCGCGTTGATTGTAAAAGCTCTGCCATCCCCAGTACGCCATTCATGGGGGTACGAATCTCATGGGACATGGTAGCAAGAAAATTGTCTTTCACGCTATTGGCGGCTTCGGCTCTGTCTTTCGCCAGCTCGAGTTCTTGGGTTCTTACTGCTACCCGTTTCTCTAGCTGGATTTTATATTGATTAAGTTCTTTAACCT
>Ga0209395_1002798_pt1 | contig 22310 bp, 17 predicted proteins | sample GOMGulsemesocosm_3_FD_184635 | JGI IMG/M metagenome (GOLD analysis project Ga0209395, IMG submission 184635) | Methane-oxidizing microbial communities from mesocosms in the Gulf of Mexico - GOM9D Gulf of Mexico (SPAdes) (version 2) | ecosystem: Environmental > Aquatic > Marine > Cold seeps... | reverse complement strand
AACAGGCGCCACAGCAACAAAGTTATGCTCCACAACAGCAAACTCCAGCTGCAGCACCTCAACAGCAAGCTCCGCAGCAAGGTTTCAACGAACCGTCTGCTGATTTTGATGATGATATCCCGTTCTAATTCAAGACAAAATTAAAAATGTTTAGAAATTTATTTAAAGCCGCTATCTAGCGGCTTTTTTTCATTTTATTAGAAAAAAAATGTTGAAAAAACTCAAATAAGAACTATATTACTTTATAACAAACTTAAATGTTTAATAGTGGGTGTCTTATGCGAGTTGCGGTAAAGAAATTTAAAAGCGGTGAACGTTATCCCTTCTTGCTAGGAGGTGATGGTGTTCCTGACTTTTGGGTAACCCACTTTGTTACGCAAAAACTGCGGATGACTAAAGCGGCTACATCAATAGAGCAATACCTAAAAGACATTAAGCATTTGAAACGTTGGGAGGAAGTCAACGGCAGAGATCTTCTTGACGAGATATACAACGGCAAAGTGCCAAGTCGTGATGATATTAATAACCTGAAAGAACATTGCTCTTATCAAGCCAAAGTTTTTAAAGAGAAGCCTGTAAGTAATGTGGTCGATATGGGGCAATTTCACCTATCGAAAACACTGGATAAACCCACCATAGGTAATTCTCAATATATCTCTCGAATAGCCCATATTGCTGAGTTTCTACACTTCATTGGTAAAGAGCGAGTAAAACACAAACCGACAGCGGCAGAGCTTTTTGATGCGCTCGATAAAATGAAAAAGAAACTTAAGAGTGAAATGCCCAAGGGGAAGGCGAAGAAGAAGAAGGTCTCCTTAGATAAATCAGGAATTTCAGATGATGCCTTTGAAGATTTTGTTAACGTTGCTAAACCTAATTCAAAATACAATCCGTTTAAAAATCCCGTTATTAAGTTTCGAAACTACCTGATTGTTCAAATTTTGTATGAGACTGGATTTCGTTGTGCCGAGTTGTTAGCACTTCGGATCAGTGATATTGGCACTGATACCAATAATCCAACATTGTCAGTAGTCAGAAGACATGACAGCAAAGATGATCCTCGTATGAAAGAACCAACGGCAAAGACCCTTGGTAGATCTGTTTCTATCTCAAAAGAACTTAGGGATCTGCTAAATACATATATAAAGTCCCATCGTGCCCAAACGAAAGTTGCCAAAACACACCCATTTATTTTCGTATCTCACAAAGATAAAGAGGGACATTACCAGTCAGGTCAGCCGCTTATCCAACAGTCGATAAATGATCTATTTAATCGTATCAAAGAGGTTAACCCTGAACGTTTTTGGGGGATTACGCCTCATACCTATAGACACTATTTCAATGATCAACTTTCAAATAGAATTGATGAAGAAAGAAGAGTTGTTAGACAAGAGGTCAAAAGATTAGAGCAGGCTGGTTTGCTTGAAGAGGCAAAACAATATGCCAATGAAAATACCATTACAGAGCAGCGAGAGCTTGAAATTCGTGCTGAACTTAATGGACATTCGTCATTAGAGTCAGGGCTAATTTACTTGAAGCGAACAGCGAAAAAACAAGCTGATAAGATACGTCAAAAGATGCATGCGAAGCTGAAACATAAGGCTGAAAGAGGTAATGATGGTAGCTAATGCAAATAATTTAAAAGAGGCAAAAAAAGCCAAGCGAAAATCGGATAAGCGATTGAGTAAAGCTAATTATAAATTTGATGTTTATGGTGATGTTTGGCAGTTAGATGCGAATTTGAAGCTGAACTTAAGATTACTTACACCATTAAATTTATCTTCGAAATTCGAACAGAACTTTCGCAAAGCATTAGCTGATTATGCATCTGAATTTTCATCTTCATATACGTATAATATTTTTAACTATGCCAAGAACCTTTTCACTACTGGCGTTAAAGACAAGATAAATGAAGTTAACATAATAAATTACAAAGCCTCCCTCAACAACAGTACGGAATATAAACTCGGTTATATTCGGGCGTTTATTCTGGATTGGTATGATAAAGAGATTCAAGGGGTTGATAAGAAGACGGTTGAATTACTTGCATCACTTAAGCTGTCTGGCAATGAAAAAGGTAAGGCTGTAGCACTTGGGTGTCCTTATAGTGGTGCTTATACATTTGAAGAGCAAACCGCATTTATTAATTGGTATGTGGATGCATATACAGAAAGACTGATTTCAATAACAGACTATGCGTTTATCATGGGATTACAGCAAACAGGTGCGAGACCAGTCCAGCTTACTTACCTTTATTATGAAGATTTAGTGACGAGAATTGAGGAAGGTATTGAACATTTTGATTTACAGCTACCCAATGCCAAAAAATGCCATGAATATATCAGAGAGTCTTTTCAGACTAAAAAGGATGTAGGCGAAGATTTAATACTAGTGCTGACTGCGCAAGCAAATCACTCCATAAAAACTGTTGAAAATCATTTTGGCATTAAGCTTTCTGCTGAGCAGAAGAAGTTAATACCTATTTTTATCGATGAGCGTAAGGTTTCTAATCTTGCACATTTCGATGAATTTTTAACAATACATGCACAAACCCCCGATCTTTTTTGTATGAAGAAAAATGGAGAAGCTAAGTATATCCTGAAAAGAATTGCGAAGCTTTGCCCTTTAAAAACTAAGCGCATTAAGTTCGAAGGAGGATATGGCGACTTGCATATCAACCCTAGACGATTCCGTTATACACATGCAACGAACATGGCCATGCTAGGTGCGAGCGATTATGCGATAGCAGAGGAATTAGGTCAATCTGATACACAACAAGTCAAAGTATATACAGAATTCAACGAAGAAATGGCTGATCGAATTGATGAGGCGCTGGCTTCGGATTTAACACCATTAGCGCAAGCATTCTCTGGCACTTTGCTCGACAGTGAAAAAGATGCCATCCGAGCCAATGATCCTCGCAGTCGAATCAATAACAACGATGGTAACCCAGTCGGAAACTGCGGAAAATTTGGGTTTTGCGCAAACGGTACAATTCACTGTTACACCTGCAATAAATTCCAGCCTTGGTTAAATGCACCTCATATCGAAGTGCTTAATAGTGTCATTTCAGAGCGTGACCGTAAGCGTAAAATGGGCGCAAGTGAGTTTGTCTTGCAAGGGCACAATCGCAGTATCGATGCGATCAAAGTCGTTATTCAAAAGTGTAATGCTAGAAAGCAAGAACTGGAAAAGGAAGGAGCGTTAAATGTCTGATTTATTGGTATTCACACCTAAGCATGAACTTGATTTCCAGAAAAATTATGCTGACTTCATAGCATTCGCAAAAAACGAATTAACGCTATTTTCTGAGCATGAGTTTAAAAGCCCAGAAGGAACTCAGAAAGGTTGGGATTGCGATAAATGGTCTTGGGAGACGGCAAGAGGTAAAAAATTAACCATTGTTTTTGGGGACAGTGAAAGTCACTCTAAATATACGCCATTTAAACAGCCATTTTCTGATTTTACGAAAGCATATGTGCGTTATCAACAGTCGCTCAATCATAAAGATTCGACCATGTGGGCTTCTTCATTAGTTTGGCTTCACAATGCCATAGAAGAAAACGCTACTCAAAATGATAGAGCTGCTGTTGATATCATAAACCTCAATAATACGGTGATCAATCGCGTTGAGGAGCAGATAAAAAACAGTGGGTTAAGCGCAGGAGGTAAACGCAATATTGGCCTTTCGCTTGAAAAGGTATTGAAATTCATTAAGGAAAAGCGTTTTAAGCTGGACTTACAGGAGTGGTCAAACCCATTTCCCCGACAATCAGACTCAAGTATTAAACTTGATGAAGAAAGTCGCAAAGACGAGGAGGATAAATGTCCCTCTGATTATCAGATGCTGCAAGTGGCAGATGCTTTTCATAAAGCTAAAACACCACGTCAAAAATACTTTACCAGCCTATGTGTGATGTTGATGTGTCAGCCAGGCCGAAACGTAGAACTTAATGGTCTAACAATCAATTCATTACAACAAAGTGATAAAGGACGGTGGTACTTGATGTGGCAGCCAGCAAAGGGAGGAGATCCTGTTAAAAAATGGGTGCCAAAACTACTAGAAGACGTAGTGCAGCAGGCATTTGATAGACTCATTGATATTTCTGCACCAGCTAGAGCAGCCGCTAAGTTTGCTTTTGAAAATCCTAATATTTTCTTAGTGCATGATCAGTGCATCACAACCAGTGATTTTCCACAAAATAAGTCGTTAACGTATAACCAATTCGCTAAAGCGATGGGGCTTAAAACAGGTAAAGATGTTAGGGGGTATAATTTAAATTGGGGGCATTATGGTTCTACCAAGTGGCTTAGCAATTTGATAAATGGCTTGAATGGCGTATCCAATTGGATAAAAGATTTAGTGAAAGGTAATACACTAAGTTCCAGCAATGAAGTTTTGGATAAGTACACTAATGCACCAACTGGTACTTCGATTAGATTTCCCACTTACGCTGATCTCCGTACCGTTATTGATGATCAATACAATACAAAGAATTTTCCAAATTATGGCGATGTAAAGCTTTGGGATTGCATCACGTTAGTTCGAGATAATGAATTTCATAAAGACTTCGCTGTTAAGCTATTTTCCTGGGTACTTGTGGGACACGGTATGCTCAGTGACGCCATTGGCTCGGAAAGAGGAAACGGCAAGAATAAAATGCAATCTATCTTTGACGAGCTTGGTATCACCGATGAAGATGGCACCGCTTTACGGCTGACCAGTCACCAATTTCGCCATTGGTTAAATACCAAGTTAAAGCTGGCAGGAGAGGAAGATTGGCTTATCGCTAAGTGGTCAGGCCGAGCCGATATTAAACAAAACAAAGCTTACGATGGCAGAACCCAAGAGCAGAAGTCACGTTTAACTAAGCGTATAGGTCACGTTACAAAGGATGAAGGGGTTATGACAGTTGCTCAAGCTAACCAACTTTTGTCACCTTACACATCTGAATCACCGCCTTCAGCAATTGCCTTGTATGATTTAGGGTTACCAGTTTCGCTTAAGTCATTAGGAATAGATAGAACGGGCGTAGCTCAGTTTACTGGGCTGGGCTTCTGTGTTCACAACTATTCAGAAAGTCCCTGTGTCAAGAATGGCGATTGTGCGGTCTGTAGTGAACATGAATGCCTAAAAGGATTACCCAATACCATTGAAGAGCTTAAAAGTCTTGAGAGGCTGCATGAGGAACAACTAGAGGACGCAAAGAACAAAGCTGAAGATAGTATTTTCGGTGCTGATAGGTGGGTAACTGCTTCAGGCTTTCGACTTTCCATGATAAGAACCATTATTGCTATGCTTGAAGATCCGAACATACCTGATGGAACACCTGTTCGAGTTCCTGTCGAATTAGATCCGTCACCCGTTAAACGCTCGCTAAATATTGACGAGCAAAATGTTATTCCAATCTTCGATCTAACAGCTTTAGCACTATCTGATATGGAGGAGTCATAATGGCTTTTATGAGAGATAATAAAAAAGAGATACTAGCAATCATTGATGGCTGGCGTGGCGAGTTTAACGTTGAGCTGTTATCAAAAAAATTACAGTCTGAACTAGGGTTAAAAACCCTACCATCGCGCCATACTCTTACAAGTGAAAAGCATGGTGAAATTAAAATTGCTATAGAGCTTAAGCGAAAAGAGCTTAGAAATAAAAAGTCTCAAGCTATCGATGATGCAAAACAACTCATTGAAAGTGGGGGTAAATTGAGTGCCTTGTTGGAGAGTGTAAATGATGATGATTCAACAATATCAGAACTGATTAAGCTCGCTGAAAAACTCGAAAAAGAGAACGACAAGCTAAATTCAGAAAAGAAAAGACTGTCGGCTCAAAATGATATTTTGCTCGAAAGATTTGCTCGATGGCAGCACAACCTCCAAAAGATGGATGGTGTCGATATGAATAAACTTGCTGGAATGATTGATAATGGCTTACCTGCAAAGAACAGGGATTAACGACATTACCCAAATAGATTACTGCTTTGATATGTGGCTGAACATTATTGTCACAACTTTATAAGCTTCTATCTCACCTGGGCCGTTTGCTAGTAACTTTCTAAGGCAGAAAGGGGGCGACGCAAGATAGGAAAATGAATTGGTTCACTTTAAATTATACCAATTCCTATAAATAACTGTGCTGAAAAATGTTATTGCTATCGCAAACATACGTGCCCTTGTCTAAGCGAATATGGATGTCTTGAGCGGTTTGCAGGAGCAATACCATTTAGAACGCTTAATTTTCGGAATTGGTATTAGTAGCCAATATTACTTAGTCACAGCAGTGTTGTGGCTGAGCAATATTGACCACAAGCTCATATAAATCCAATTTTTTTTCTTTGCTCAGTGTTTTTAGAGTTTGCCATCGTAGCTTTTATCTCAGTATAAGCATTTAAGTCTTCAAGCGAAAGAGAAGAGGAGTTATCATTAATAGTGTCTTTTAATATTTCTAATGATATTTTTATTTTTGTTTTCAAAGCTTGTCGAGATGCCTCATCACACAAAAATTTAATATCACTTGAAACAAAATTGTGTGTTAATTTTGATAGAGTATCAAAACTTAATCCGAGTTCTATAGGACGTTTTTTCAAATAAAGCTCAAACATTAATTTCCTAGCTTCAAAATCAGGCGGGGGGAGGTAGATTCTCTTATCTAGTCGGCCTGTTCTCAATATTGCAGAGTCAATCGCATTAGGGCGATTTGTTGCACCTATTACAAAAATACCATGTTTACCACAGTTATTCATTTGTGCTAAAAATTCATTAACTGCACTTGTATTCATGTGATTAACACTATCATTATCTCGGCTCGGAACTAACGCGTCCAGCTCATCAATAAAAATAATACTTGGTGCTTTTTCTTTTGCTTCATCAAATAGTTTTTTTATATTTTCTTGTGATGCATTGACCCATTTGCTTTGAATATCTGAAGGCTTTATTTGGAAGAAATTAAATCCAACTTCCTCAGCCATTTTTTCTGCAAAAAATGTTTTTCCACAACCAGGTGGTCCATATAAGAGCATCCCATTTGGAATGGTTAAACCGTATTCTGCATATAAAGCTTTATCGTGTAATGCATTAATGATGTCTAACTGGATAGTTTCTTTAAGCTTTTGCATTCCTGCAATAGCAGAGAACCCTTTTCCTTCTCCTACGCTATAATCGGTATTTTCAAGCTCTTCGTGTTCATCACTACAAGTCTTGATTTTTTCACCATTTAAAGCAGAAATAAACTCGGTGATATTTTGAAAACGATGGCTTGATCTGGGGTGTAATGCTTTTGTTAAGATAGAAATAGTAATAGTATCAATTTCATATTCACCACTCATTATTTTTAGTGGCTTTCTTCTTTCATTGATGATTGCTTCTTCTACATCTGCTGTTTCATATTTAGAAGTATCAAAAAACCAAGGAGGAAGGCCAAATAAAAGGTGGTAATACAATGCGCCAGCTGAAAAAACATCACTTTGGGGAGTGAATATTTTATTAAATGATTCATTTGCTAAGTAAAATGGATTCAAAGCCTCCTTTAAATAGCTTTTGTGGGATTGATTAAAATATCTTGCATAACCAAAATTAATTAGTTTCGCTGATTTGACTTCTCCAGATAAGTCTAGCATTACATTTAAGTTAGTAACCTCATTATGAATAATAGGGTTATCTAATTTATGAAGGTAATTAAGTCCATTAAGTACTCCAAGCATTACGCTTTTAGCAAAATAAGGGTTAAAACACTCTTCTCTTTTTAGCCTATCTGCTAGAGTTTCTCCACTGATAAACTCTAAAACAGCATAAGCATATTTCTTCCCTTCAATATTTAACTCTCCAGAGTCAATGAACTTGGTGATATTAGCGTGCTTTATCTTTTTTAATAGCTCAATTTCCAAAATATCATTGTCATTTGTAAACTGTGTTTTATGCAACAAAGAGTAGTCAAATAGTTTCAAAAATAGTGTTTTTTGTTTTTTATCCTTAACGCGATAGGTTTCAGCATAGTTCCCTTTTTTCAAAAAAAATAGAACCTTATAGGCCTCATTTATAATGAAGCCTTTGCTTAGCGCACTGTTATTTTTCTTCTTCACAGATTAACCAACTAGGAAAGAAGAATCACCCGCAGGTTTTTCATCTTGTGGTAGTAAGGCAAATAATGATGCAGCAACAGGTCTTAAATTATCTACGGTTGGATGTTCATTGATTAAATCTATACCTTGATTAATTAATGATCGAGCAGTTCGACTATCTGCCCAGTGGTAACTGTCAAAACTGTCATTCATATCTCTGATGATATTTATTAATTGGTAAACCATTGTTAGTTTAAAGAAAAGAGTGTTAATTTCCTCTAGTAATTTCTGTCCTAACTTCTTGTTCTGTTCTCGAATAGCCTGCTCTATCCCCTGCTTTAAAGAGGATACTTGTTGCGCAGTTTCTGCATCACCAAGATCATTTTGTGCTTGTTCTAATCGCTCAAATTCGGTTTTAAGGTTTGCTTCTAGTTCTGGCCAGGCAGTATTCTCTTCCAGAGAATCAAGTTTTTTCATCACATTTTTAAGCCTGCCAAGCGATTGTTGTTTTTGATCTACGCTATCTCTATCGGAGTGAAAGGCTGTATTTATTTCTTCAAGCTCATTTTGAATTTCTTGCAATTCAGGGGGGGAAGCATGGTGACTACTAGCTTTACACCTTATTAAACTATCTGTTGCTTGATCAATTTCACTTTCTAGCCAAAAACTGTCTGTGGATTGCACATCATTTGTAGGTACTAAAATTTCAATTTCTTCATCTAAATAGGGGAAAAATGCCTGAACAGTTATTGCTTGTGAATTATCAAGCTTAATCGTTAGGTTTACCTCACTATTTTCTGGTAATAATGCAGGTAAGTCGTCCCCTGTAATAATTACATCGTAAACATGCAAATTCAATATGGCGCGTGTATTTTCAGCATAATGATCACCTTGGTATAGTGGTATTTTCAATTTATCATCACTATTACCAGGGCGAATTTGAGTCTGTGTTTTCAGACCTTCGGATAGGCCAACTGCTGGGAGGTTTTTATTTTTTTCTAACCCTTTAATACCTTTGAAGATGATTTTATCTGAGTTTTTATCCTTAACACCTATGCCAAAATTATGAGGTAAAGGTGCAGAGCCAATTTTCGTACCCTGAATGACATTAAATGAACTTGGTTCACATTCAAGGTTGTTGCCTCTGTTATCAAGAAGGGAAACAGTAAAGGTATTGGTTTTATGTTCGGCAAGTTGAATATCAACAACTTCACCAATGTTATCAATTTCTACTTTACCACTGGACCAGGCTCCATCGCCACGTTTAACTTCTGCGTAGACTGTTTCGGGAATAGTGCCATCGGTTTTATCCTCTAAAATTTTAAGAGTAATAAATTCCTCTAATTCGACCGTAGTAGGTTCAAATTCAATACCCAATTGAATTTTTGATCTGTCTCGTGTTAAAAATTGAATGTCTTCTGAAAGTGGGATAGTTGAGGCATAGTGGGCTGCTCCCACTGCCACAACTGTCATAGGATCTACGCTAGTATCAGGCTTGCAAATTTGCTGCGATAGCATATCTCTAAGAATCGGAGAGAGGGTCGGTCCCCCCACTAAGATTAATGAAGCTAATGAATCTCCAGAAAGGTTATTCCTTTTCAACAGTGATAAGCTTGCATCTATGGATTTTTGAAACACTCGTGATAGCACTGCTTCTAATTCCGTTTGTGTTACGGTTAAATCTATTTCAATCTCTTCACCTTCATCATCTTCACCACAATCACCAGGATCGATATATATATTATGACTTTCATTGAAAGAAAGAGTGTTTTTAATTTCTTCAGCGAAAAATTTCAAAGCAGATCTATTTGCACCGCTGCTCGCCCAATTATCAATTTCGAAATTTTCTGCAATATGAGGAATAATTAACTGATCTACTATGGCAAAATCAAGATCTTTACCGCCAAGATAGTTATCACCCTCTGTATCTATAACTTTAATAATACCTTCTTCAATTTTAACTAATGCGGCATCAAATGTGCCTCCACCGAAATCGAAAACAAGCCAATAGCCATCATCATTTTTATTACTAAGACCATAAGCAGTTGCCGCAGCAATAGGCTCTTGAAGTACTTCAATCTGATTTAGGCCCGCCAGTGCAGCCGCACGTCGAACAGCATCAATCTGATTATTCGTATATGCGGCTGGAATCGTAATGACAGCAGCACTTATATTTTCATCATTAACGAAGCTCTTTAGATATTTTAATATTTCTGAAGATAATCCCTCGGAGGACCAAGCAACAGTGGAATTTGGACAAGAGTATGTTTCATCTGTACCCATAGTTCTTTTGAATTCAACAAAAGAGTTTACTTCTTTTGCATTGGCTAATGCTTTTAAACTATCAGAACGATATGCGCTATAAGCTTTATTACCCGCAAGCATTGCTTTCTTAGTAAATGATATACAAGATGGTGTCGTATCTTTTTGTTCATCCAGTGATTTAATAATTTTAGCATTATCTGTATCAATACGCGCAATTGCAGAATTTGTTGTGCCTAAATCTATGCCATAATCAATCATTGTTCTTTTCATTGCTTTTTTCCTAATACTTTTATTCATTAATTTTGCGAAACTTCGACTTGTGCTCTTTGGATTAAAACATTATTAAAATTGACTTGAGGTTTAATTATCTTCGTTATAATTTTTTTATCTTCTGGTAATTCATCATCTATAACGAAATTTATTACATCAATATTCATTCTTTGATCGTAATTTGTATTCAGTAATAAGGGTATTTCATAACCATTTACAGCAAAATTACTTTGAATTCGTTCAAGTCCTTTTAATAAAGGTTTGAGCCCTTTAGTTGTATCATCCATTCTTGCAATATTTTTTTGCATGCGCACAATTTCATCAGCTACTTTTAGAGCAAGTGAATGGTCAACTTCTTTTTCACTGCTTACCTGCTGTGTTTCTGATTGAATTTTCATCTGTTTTTCGAGTACTTCAAGCAGTTGATTATCTAATTTTATACCTTCTTTTTGTAGAGAAGCAAAAGCCTGCTTAGCATGTGAAATTTCTTGTTCGACACTTGTTAAACCAAAGTGCATTTTTTTCTTTAACAGAATAAAAACAGTGATTAATAACAATAAAAACACAAGACTTATGATTATCCAAGCGATTGTATTTTGGTTTTTATTTGTACTAATAATATTCATTTGAGATTCAGTTTGTTTATTTTGCTTGAAGCTGTTTAATTCAATAGCGCGATCAAGTATCTTAGACTTTTCAATATTTTCTTTTACTTGAATATCTAACATTCTAATTTTTTCTTTATATTCATAAGCTTGCTCGCCTAAGATTGAGATGTTTTCTTTATATATGGAGACTTGCGTGTCTAACTCTGCAATACGTTCATTTGCTTGTAATATGGTTTCTTTAGCATTTTGAATTCCATTTAGCTTATCAAGGCGAATTCTGTTCCAGTTTGAGTTATCTCTTGCAATTTTTTTATTCTCACTAATTTTTGAATCCAATAACATGTACGTTTCATTCAACTTATTATGCTGAACTTGTAAATCATTAATCAGAATATTTTGTTCTGGAAGCTGGTTTGTTAGTAATCCCTGCGAGTTATATTCGATTTCGTTTTGACTGTGTACGGAAAATGTAGCAATTATTAGTAGTAGATAAGTAAAATTCTTTTTCATTTTTGTATAGCCTTAATAAATAAATTTAAAACATTGCGTGTTATTTTATTGATCGCAGGCTTTCCATTAAGTCTTTTAACTAGAGTCGGTGAGTGGTGATAATAGAATTTAATAAACCATCTTCCCAGCTTTGTTTTACTCAAGATTTCATCCCTAAATTCACGTAATTTTATAACCTGAGGATGATCATAATCTCCATATGCCATAGTCGCTATATAGCAGCCTTCTGATTTCTTTTTATTTTCATTAATGGCTTGCGATACACGGATTATTATTGGTTTGTTTTCATCGAATCTTTGTTTCGTTTCATATGACATATAAAAATTATTCAACTTGTTTATTTGAATAATGGCATCATTGAAAATAATAGATAGCCTATTAATATCTAGATTGTTATCTTGTGCTTGATTGCAAATCAGGATAACCCTTTGTAAAGCAACATTGACAACACCTGAGCTAATAGCTGCATATTGTTGATGTGATGTTCCTATTTCACTTGCAACGACTCTTAGTAGTATTTCACAAGAATTTAGGTAAGAGGATACGGAAGAAATATCATAAGCTCTAAGTGATGAGTTTTCTGTCGTAGAAAATTCATTTGTTTTTTCAAGTATAGGGTCGATATATTGGTTTATTAAAACTTGTTCGCGATGCTCTGTTTGATGTGCAATAGATTCTTCTATTTTTATTTTTATGCTTGGGCTAATAGCAATACATTTCGCGTATTCCATTAAAATATAACATTCGTTGCTTGTATCTTTTTCTTCATGAAATTCATTAAAGTTAATAATGTCACATTCAATTATCTCTGAAACAATATCATCAGCTATTTTTTTGTAATTATAATTTGATTCACCCAATATGCTTTTTAAGAGTGATAGTCTTGAGGTATTATTGTTGTATAGTGAATGGGCTGCTAAATAAGCTTTACCTGGAGTACTTCTACGAACCTGTATTGTATCTTTTATGCTTTTTTCTATATCGGATATAAGCGGGAAAACAATTTTATTCGATATGTAATCTTGAATTTTTTGACTGCACTCATTAAAGCAATGTATTAGCGTTTTTTCATTATATGATTTGCTTAGCTCCTGGAATATTGCATCAACAACTAACAATTGTAATTTTTCAATTGCAGGCTCTGTTGTGTCAAATGTTTCATCTGCAACAGAGTCAACGAAGTAATTAAAATAAGGCGAGTTAATTAGGTCGCACTTTATTTTAATACCAGTTGGAATAGTTACAGACTCTCCTGTTAGTGTTTCACTACATATTAATAAAGTACTAAGATTATTAAAACATGAAATATTTGTGTCTGTAATGGTTTTGTTTTTAGTAGATTTAATCCAAACACTTAATGCTTTTTGTGGCTCTCCAGCTATTAAATGAGCAATTGCGATATCATCAAAAGTATTTACTTTTGTAAACCAGAATAATGAATTGAAAACTTTATCTTTATTATGTTCTATTGCAGAGAAAGCATGTTGCAGAGAACTTTCTGTCCGAGGTAATTTATGGAAAAAAGAAAAATCTAATTCCGATTTAACTTCTTTTTTTACACTTATGTATTTTTTTAATTTAGAGCTTTGGCGATGAATTTCTTTTGCTGAAGCAGTAGATAAAACACCAGCAACTCTATATATATTATTGGTTACTAGTTCCATAATACTTTCTCTGTATTTGAGTTTTTTTGTGTAATTATGAGTCAATATTGTAGTGTATAAATACTGATAAATACTGATAAATACTGACAAATATGGCGCATTAAGTCACTTTTTGAGAGGATAATTATGCGATAGGCTCTATGTTATATTTTTTTTGAAAAAAAAACATATTTAACATCAATTTTAAAGTTATTTATTAGGTGTAATGGTGGGTGTTGTGGCATAAATCGTTTGGCCATATTGGCCACAAGCCATTAGAAAGTGAATTGTAGAAAATTTAATTGTTCGCTCTTACTTTTATGTAAACTAAATTTAAAAACAAAGATAAGTTCATGAACCAAATTAAAATTTGCAGCTAAAGTACATACTAACTATAGTTAGAACTAAAGGTATAACTTAAGTTCATAGCGTGGTGATAAAATGGCTCTGATAGGATATGCAAGGGTTAGTACACACGAGCAAGACTTAGAAGGCCAGGTCGATGCATTAGAAGATTATGGTTGCCAAAAGGTATTTACTGGTAAGCAAGGCGGCAACTCTTTGGATAATGTTAAGAAACTTGACGATATGCTCGATTACATTAGGGACGGTGACGTTGTATGCGTTACAAAACTTGATCGTTTAGGCAGAAGCCTAAAAGGGATCATGACCGCTATTGATGAAATTCATGCCAAAGGCGCAGCTCTGACAACGCTCGATGGAGTCGTTAACAGTGCTGATGATTCTCCATTCGGCAAAGCGGTTCTACACGTTATAGCTGTATTCGCAGAGCTGAATAAAAGCCTGATCATAAAAAACACTTCCGAAGGCCGTGAACGGGCTATTGCTCAAGGTAAACATATGGGCAGACCAAAGACTATATCCGACAGCGATAGAGAAAAAATACGCAACTTAATTAAATCAAAACAGAAGTCCAAGAACCAGCTTTCAAAGGATTATGGCGTTAGCAGGACTACGATAAAACGTATTGTAGAGGGCGGTTAATATGAGTAAAGAAAGAGGTCAGCGGAACAGAGATTTATTCGAAGGCTGGATTGCAGAGATGAAAAGCAAAGAATCGCCTAATTGGTTGAACTATTGGCATGGTGATACGTTAAGTCCAAAGAAGATAGCTGATGAGCTTGGTTTTGTTCCTTCTGCATTTAAGAAATCTAGAAATGAAAAACTTTTTAATATGTTACAAGGTCTCAAACAAGAACTAGCTACTACAGGGATCTATCACAAACGCAAAAATAACATACCACTGGATAGTGGGATCATTGATGTGTCAAAGGAAGCTACTGAAGATATAAAAGATAGTGCTAAGGTTCGTGACCTAAAAAGAACAAACCGTAGATTACAAGCTGAGAACGCAAAACTCGCTGCCGAAGTTTCCAGATTATCGGAGTTCAAGGAAGTATTGATTGAAATGGGATTATGGAAATGAGTGATAGTGCTTATCTGATTAGGATCACCCGAATATATCAATACCACCCAGACAATGTTCAACTGGGGGCTGTCTTCCTGAACCCCAGTGCAGGGGCGCATCGTATAGTAATACTCACCACACAAGACAAATTGAACATTGCCCCGAAAGTAGGTCAACAATGGAAAATACTTAAAGAGCAAAACTTCAGTATAAGACAACAGCAAGTTAGCACTGGTGGTTATGTCGATGTATGGCGCTTTATGGAACCTAAGCTTAAATGTGTAATGCCAGATAATGGTATTGGTTTCGTAACTTTCTTAAGCATTGAGAAAGCATTCGAGGGCATCGGGAAGGTAAGCGCACAATTCCTTTGGGATGAATTTAGAAGCGATATATTCAACATACTTGATAATGACAAATATGATCCATATGAACATGATAAATCGATAACTAACTTCCAAGCAGTCAGGGAAGTTCTTCTCAGTGACAAAGCAGTGCATGGGCTGTGGGATGGCTATAAAGAATATGCAAACTTAAAGTATTCCGCTCAGTTAGTGGAGTGGGAAATTGAAGTACCTATTCAGCGTCAATTATTTAGAATTGCCGAGCAGGATGCCATCAACGTCCTAAAGCAGAACCCTTATCGCTTATTTTCATTGGGAATGCGATTTCCAAAAGTCGATGCTATTGCTCAGAAGCACTTTAAAGTTAAACAGGATGATGAAATTAGGCTCGTTGCAATTGTTGAGCATGCATTAAGATTATGGAGTGACAAAGGAAATACTGTCGCAGATTGGCAAGATATTGAGCCTAGCATAAGCAGATTATTGAACCATGACCGACAACTAGTTTCAAAAGCAAGTGAGTTAAATGGCGATATCATAGGGTTTGTGAAGCAGGACAACAAATACTTTGTTTCTGGAAATTACATTTTCGAGAAAACCACAGCCAAGCGATTTGGCAAGCTTTGTAAATTACAACATAATTGGCAGAGCGATTTGGAAGAAGCTTACACATCTGCGATACCTGATGGATGGAAGTTAGAAAAGGCACAAGAACAAGCGGTAAGGACTGCATTACTTAGTAATGTATTTGCGCTCACTGGTGGTGCTGGTACGGGTAAGACATTCACTACTAAACTTATTGTGGATTCCTATAAAAAATTGGGGTTCACTATATACCCTGTTGCATTATCTGGTAAGGCTGCGCGTAGGCTTCAGCAATCTATTGGTTTTGAAACAAACACAATAGCTCGATTGCTACGAGAAACAAGCATCCATGAAATTAACACTGTGTTGCTTGTCGATGAAGCTTCAATGCTAGATGCATACACCATGTGGCGGCTGGTTACTTTATTCTCTGATAAAACACGTATCTTGTTAATTGGTGACCCCTATCAGCTCCCACCAATTAATGCTGGTTTCATTTTAAATGACGTTATTAATAGTGGTGTGATTAATCATGTAGAACTTAATGTAGTGAAACGACAGGGAGCAGATAGTAGCGTTCCTGCATACTCTAATTCCATACGACAAGGCATAATGCCAGAATCGTTAAGTACGGCTGATATTACATTCCAAGAATCATCTGATGACATTTTACAAGAAGCCGTAAACGCTTATTCAAAGTATGACGGCGCAATGATAGTAGCTCCTACCAATGCAACAGTAAAGCATGCCAATATAAAACTGCAAGACGCTGTGAACCCTAATGGCAAGGTACTTGATCTAACAGATATGCCAATCACTAAAGGTAACTATGAGTTTAGGGAAAGTGACCCTGTTGTAATCACTCTTACCTGTTATAAAAACGATGTTCAGAATGGCACTCTGGGTGTGATAAAGAGCGCTGTTTCTACCGATGACTACGCTTGCATCATTGAACTTGAAGACCTTGATGAGAGAGGTAATAAACGTTTGCTAGAAGTAGATTGGCAACTGTTTGAATATATCGAGCTTGCTTACTGTTTAACATTACATAAATTACAGGGTTCCCAAGCTTCTAATGTGATTGTACTTCTTGAGCGAGGAATGTTGCTTGACCGCAGTTGGCTATATACGGCAGTGACACGAGCTGAAGATAAAGTGCATATCATTGGCAAGGAATCTGATTTCCGATATGGTGTGAACAAAAAAGGCGCAGTTGATACTCGAAAAACCGCATTGGCAGAAATGTTGAAAAATGTTTAAATTTAACCATGTTAAGTATAAAATGACTTACTTAATAAACATTTTTTAATTTTAATGTATAAAATTAAATTGGGTCACTTTATCTTTAACCTTGTATTTAAAGGGGTTCTTAACTGTACTGACCCTGTTTTTGTTGAATTTGTCTTAGATAACCGTTTTAGTTTTCCAAAAATTAAAACGTATACATAAATTAAGTTATATTAATCTAAACCCCTATTTATAGGGGTTTTTTTGTATTTGGTGATATGGAGTGATCGATAATTATCTATGCTTAGTGACAGCTTTGATATTTTTATTATGTTAAGACCACATGATATTAGTTTTTTATATGTTATTAATGGCAGAATACAGTAGAATAATTAACTATATCGGCCTTCTGTTGCCGTTACCATAATTTGTGTTTTCATCATGAAATTCTGATATAGGGATGTATAAGAATATATGAAATTTACCAATAAACTGATTGGTTTTATTATTTTTTGTGTGCTCTCATCGGTAGGTGTGGTACTGCTTGGCGGCGGCGTTAGTTTACGTGGTCTGGCGATTGAAACCCAAAAGCAAAATATTTCTCGATTGATCGATGTAATGGATGAGCAATTGGCAATGGAAGATAGCGAACCACGTTTTGCTTTCTGGTTGCCTGAATTATTACGAGCACATTCGGTATTACAACTCAGCGTCGAAAAAAACGGTATTGTCAGTTACGACTTTAGGGCGCTAACGCCAGATACCTTTGCCGTCAATTCGTTCTTGAAGGAATACCATTTTGAGTTGAAAGCAAATAGCGATTTTAAAGCTAAAGTGGTGATGCTATCGCCGTATTATGCGATGGAATACCCGCCGGAATTATTAACCGGAGTGGGGTCGGGCCTCGTTATTGCTTTGTTCGGGTTAGTTATTGCAATTCGGCTGCTTAAAAAGGGTATGTATGGCGCTGAATTGTTGTCAACGCGCAGTTACAAGATCCTCAATGGTGATCATCTTAAAGTGGCAGTTGGCTCTGAATCCGAGTGGCCCAAAGCAACCAGTCGTGCATTTGATAAGTTAATTGCAGACCTCGAAGATACCAAGCAAGAGCGCAGTCGTTTTGATTCTTATATGCGTACCAATGCCTTTGTTGACGCATCTACTGGTATTGGTAATCGTGATTTCTTTTTAAATCAATTAGAAGCTATGTTATCCGATCCCGGTGTTATCGCGGGTACCATTATCAAGATTGAACTCTATGAGTTATCGCAATTAAATTATGATCATGGTGTGGCAAGTGTCGACGAAATGGTTAAATCGGTCAGTGAGCTGTTAAGCAAATTTGTCGATCGTTTTACTGACTCTGTGCTTGCTCGCTACCGCGGTGATCAGTTTATTATTTTGTTACCTAGGATCACAGGCCCTGAATCTGAAATTGTAATGAAGCAATTGTATAAACTGCTAACCAGAGTGGGTTTATCAACGCCTGTCGATTGTGATGAATTATTTTATACCGGTGTCGCTATCTATAATTATGGCGAAGAGGCTGAAGAGGTATTAGAAAACGTTGATCAAGCTTTAAAAATTGCGGTGTTACAAGGCTGCTCAGGTTGGTTTTTGTATGAACAAGATGAGCAGACACCAGTCTATGCAAAAGGTACCGTAAGGTGGCGCGGTTTGTTTGAACAAACCTTTAAAAATAATTCCTTTCATTATGAGCAGCAATTAATTCTAAGCATGGCCGATAATCAGGTATTAGGTCATGAAATTTATCCAAGATTACAAGATGAAAATAATGAATGGGTTCATGCCGGGGTCTTTTTACCGATGGCTGAGAAATGTGGTGTATTGAAACGTATTGACCGTCTGACTGTTGAGCATGCAATTTCTATTATCGAGACGAGTGAGCCTATTGCTTGCGGGATAAACTTAGATATTCAGAGTTATTTAGATAAACGTTTTATGCGTGCCGTGTATTTAGACATTATTCGCTTACCTGCAGCCTTGCGTTCATTATTGTATTTTGAGATCCATGAATATCAAATTAATCGTAATTTGGAGATGTTATTAGAACCGGTGAAAAACCTGAAAGCACTTGGCTGTTGTATTGCAGTGGATATGGTTGGTCAGGATGTGGTTGATTCATCTTATATTAAGAAATTAAATGTGGATGTTATTAAGATCCATCCGAGTTTAGTACGTGATCTACACAAACGCCAAATCAATCAATTAGCTATTCGAAGTATTCTTGGTGGAACGGTTAACTTGGCCACCAGTGTGGTTGCTGTTGGTGTTGAGTCTAAAGGTGAATGGGATGCTCTTAATAAACTTGGTGTTTATGGCGCGCAAGGTTATTTTTGTAATAAAGTCAGTGTATTGGCTGAACCATAAAGTTACTTTGCAGTGATAATTTTACTATTTTAAAGTGCTGTAATTGTGCTAATCTCACACTTTGCTTACTACTTAAAGCTGATTAAAGTATGATGGCTATCAAGTGATTTATAATTTAGTATTCATTTATTTAGGTGCAATAGAATTTTATGCGTATACCCTGGTTAAAAAATAGTAATACACAAGCAAAACTGGGTGTTTTTATCGCTAAACAGCGCGTTGATATTTGTGCCTTGTCAGCGGGTAATAATGCTATTTCAGTGCTTGATTCAGCAGCGTTTAACGATGTTTCGGAACTAGTTAAAACGCTCAGTGATATGATTTCAAAACATAATCTACAGGCTGCGACTTGCCATGTGGTACTGTCGAATCAACTGTATCAGTTATTACAAATTGATAAGCCAAATGTGCCTGATGATGAAATTTCCAGTTCATTACCTTTCATCGCGAAAGAATTTATTAATGAAGCGATCGATACCGTCGTATTTGATTATTTTTCGGTACCGAACCAAAATAAAATTAATCTGGTTTATTGTCCGAAAAATTTGGTTGAATTAATTGTGACGGCAATACAGCAAGCAAAACTTGAACTGGTCACTATCGGTATTGAGGAGTTAGCGACAGCTAATCTATTTAATACCAACGCGGATGACCGAAAAAGTACCCAAATGTTAATTGCTCAGCAGGATCACCAAGAAATTAATTTGACGATTATTCATGATAATCAGCTGTATTTCTCACGACGCTTACGTGGTTTTTCTCGATTACGTGATCTACAGGAAAACCAACTTGATACTTCGTTATTGGATAATTTTAGCTTAGAAATTCAACGCTCAGCTGATTTTGTTGTTAGCCAATTAAAGTTACCTGAAGTAAAAGAAATCAACTTAGCCTTGCCGAGTACGATTTTAGCACCGTTAATAGCCCGCCTGCAGCTCAACTTTACCATTCCGGTGACGCCGTTAAAGCATGCGTTTATTACTGATAATGTCGATACTGGATTTTTACCTGCCATTGGCGGCGCTTTGGAAAAACTGTGATGAAGACTCGCGTAAATTTATATACTCAGGCATTTAGGCCTAAGAAAGAGCGCTTAACCCTAACGCAGGCAATTGTTGCTACCGGCAGTGCTTTACTGCTGATGCTTACGTTGACGATACTGTCTGAAAATGAAAATAGCTTGCTAATGCAGAAAGTGGCGCTTGCGCAAAAAGCGGAGAGCGAGTTAGCAAGTGAAGTCGACGTATTATCAGCTAAGGTTGCTCGTCATGTGCAGAATCCAGCTTTAGAACAGCAATTGGCACTATTGAATACCCGCTTACAATATCGTGATGAATTAATTGTGCAATTGTCTGAATTGGCACAGGTGCAAACCAGTGGTTTCGCGATCTTGATGTCTGATCTGGCATCACAACGAGATAAAGATATTCGCATCAATCAAATTCGTTTAGCTGGTGAGAGTATGACGTTGACAGGTATTGCACGAAACCATGATGCGATACCACGCTGGATCGGTAAATTTTCGGCCGCTCAATCGTTGCAAGGGCGAGAATTTAGTCAGTTAAACATTACCCGTAATGAGGACGATATTATCGCGTTTACCTTGACTAATCAGGCGATTACGGAGACCAGTAAATGATTAAGCAACATTGGCTAATTATGAATGATAAATTCAGACAGTTATCGATGCGTGAACGTATCCTGATTGTGGTGTCATTAGTCGCAGCGATTATTTATGTTATTTATAGTTCTGTGCTGGAACCCAATTATGCCCGCAATCAACAGTTAACATCGCAATTATCGTCTTTAGGCCAGCAACAACGTCAACATGGTTTTACTATCACTGAGTTACAGCGTGTATTGGCGACAGACCCGAATAAAGTGATAAAGTTGCGTATTGTACGTGCTGAAAATGCGTTGAAAAAAGCCAATGGTAAATTGACGGATCTAACTGCGGATTTAATCAATTCTAATCAAATGGCCTTGGTGCTTGGTGATGTATTAAGTCGAGCCAAAAAAGTGAAGTTGATTGCTATTGAATCATTACCGGTAGCGACTATCACGGGCAATAGTAATAATCAGGCCGCTGAAAAAGTACAAGATAAAACGAAGCCAAAAATAACCAGTGCCAGTGCTAAAGGCCTGGATCTTGATGGGGCAATTAAAGCGGATGCTATTTCAAGTAATATTGATACTGTGTTAGCCGCTAGTGGCTCTGAAGTGCTACTTTATCGCCATGGCTTACGTATTACCATGACGGGTGCATTCTTTGATATTCAAGCCTATCTTGATTCAATTGAGCAATTACCGAAGAAATTTTATTGGGAAGTATTTGATTATCAAATGCAAGAATATCCAACAGCTGAAGTGGTAATGGAAATCTATACCTTGAGTATCAATAAGGAGTTTATTCGTGGTTAAACTACTCTTGCCGATATTCATTTTATTAAGCTCAAGTTTCGCGCAAGCAGGCCAAGGTGTGATTAATGGCAATGTGCTTGATGATCCAACTGGCCCTTGGGGTGCGGCAGATCCCGTTGTGCGTAGCCAAAGCAAAGCAAAGGTGCAGGTCCCCCGCTTACAGGCTATTTTTGTGCGAGATAATACCCATATCGCCATCATGAACGATAAAGAAGTGGTAGCTGGCAGTTGGGTATCGGGCTTTCAGGTACGTCGCATTACCGACGATTTTGTGTATTTTATACGTAACGATAAAGAATTTAGATTGTCATTATTCGGCAGTAAAATTAAACATTAAGGCTCAGATTTGATTATGAATAAGTTGTATCTTGCAATTATTTTAGGTGTGTTTTTAACGGGCTGCGAAACAACGCGTAGCTCGCTTGAGCCTGTGGAGATAAAAGCATCAATCCAAGCAGAACTTGCTCGTGCAGATGCACAACAACAAGCTTGGACTGTTCCTGATGATGTTAATGCTGAATTGTTACCTGAGTTTGATGGCCATGACGCGTTAAACC
>Ga0209395_1002797_pt1 | contig 22319 bp, 23 predicted proteins | sample GOMGulsemesocosm_3_FD_184635 | JGI IMG/M metagenome (GOLD analysis project Ga0209395, IMG submission 184635) | Methane-oxidizing microbial communities from mesocosms in the Gulf of Mexico - GOM9D Gulf of Mexico (SPAdes) (version 2) | ecosystem: Environmental > Aquatic > Marine > Cold seeps... | reverse complement strand
TCGGGCATAATATTAGCTATTAAAGTGATAATTATCGCCATTATACTCGTAAGTGCGTAGGGTATACAGCGCATATTTTCCTATTCCTAGTATTTATAGAAGAAAAAAATCTATTATGACTCAAACCATGACACCTAAGCATTCGATGAAAGAACAATTAACTCTAGTTGAACAAAGAGTTGCGCAAGTCCTCGACTTAGCCAAGTCGTTAGGTGCAGACGCTGCCGAAGCTTCAATTAGCAGGCAAGAAGGGTTAAGTGTTGGTACACGCTTAGGTGAAGTAGAAAATGTTGAATTTACCAATGATGGTGCTCTAGGCATTACCGTTTATCAAGAAGGACGCAAAGGCAGTGCTTCAACTGCTGATTTGTCAGAAGCCGCATTAAAGCAAACTGTACAAGCAGCTGTTAATATTGCTAAATATACTTCAGTTGATGATTGCTCTGGTTTGGCTGACAAAGAAATGCTTGAAATGTCGCCGATGGATTTAGATCTTTATCACCCGAAAGTATTAACAACCGATCAAGCTATTGAATTAGCAAAAGCATGTGAAGATAGTGCTTTAGCTTTTGACCCTCGTATTACCAATTCCGATGGTGCTTCACTTGATAGCTTTGAAGGTTACAAAGTGTATGGCAATACTCATGGACAAATTGTCGGTTACCCTAGCTCCCGTCATAGTTTAAGTTGTGTAATGATCGCCTCAGAAGGTGATGATATGCAACGTGATTATGCCTACACAGTAAACCGTGATTTTGATTTGATGGATAATGGCATAGGAATTGGGATACAAGCTTCTAAAGAAGCGTTATCGCGCTTAAATGCCAGAAAGTTGGCCACAGGTAAAGTGCCTGTAATGTTTCGTGCTGATATCGCTAATACTATTTTTGGTCATTATATTGCTGCAATCAGTGGTGGCAACTTATATCGAAAATCGTCATTTTTAATGGATTCAATCGGTAAGCAAGTATTCCCTGAGTTTTTAAACATTAGTGAGCGCCCACATATTCTTAAAGGCTTAGCTAGTAGTGCTTTTGATAGTGAAGGTGTGAAAACTATTGATCGTGAAATTATTGTTGATGGTTGTTTAGAAACCTATTTATTGACCAGTTATTCTGCGCGTAAGTTAGGTCTTACAACAACAGGGCATGCCGGCGGAATTCATAATTGGCAGATAAATGCTAAAGGTTCTGCTAATGGCGGTGATTTTGATGCTATGTTGAAAACTTTAGGCACAGGATTTTTAGTCACCGAATTAATGGGCCAAGGTGTTAATGTCGTTAATGGCGACTATTCTCGTGGTGCTGCGGGTTTCTGGGTTGAAAATGGTGAAATTGCTTACCCAGTATCTGAAGTGACTATCGCAGGTAATTTGGCTGATATGTTTAAGGGCTTAGTAGCCGTTGGTAGCGATATCGATTTACGTGGAAGTATTTTAACGGGGTCGTTATTGATTGAAGAAATGCAAGTTGCTGGCAATTAAATTAAGCGCTGATCAAATATAGTAAATCAAAGAGCCGTGGTTTGAGTGCCTCGGCTTTTTTTGTTTACTAAGAAAGAAATAACGTAGCGGTTCCTAAAAAGGCAAATATTCCAACGACATCGGTAATGGTTGTTAGTATCACACTGCCAGCCAAAGCGGGATCAATATTTATTCGCTTCAAAAATAATGGAATAGCAACGCCTGCTATACCTGCGGCAGTTAAATTCATCAGCATTGCAAAAGCTATCACACCACCTAATAATAAATTTTGCTGCCAAATAGCAACGACACTGGCGATTAATACCGCCCAAATAATGCCATTAAAAAAGCCAACGGCGAGCTCTTTATATAAGAGGATTTTAGCGTTTGAGTCTCCTACATGTCCTAAAGCGATCCCACGAATAACTAAGGTTAAGGTTTGGTTACCAGCCACACCACCCATACTTGGTACTAAGGAATTCAAAACAGCTAAGATAGCCAATTGACTTAAAATACCTTCAAACATACTCGAAACAGCAACAGCTAATAAGGCGGTGATCAAATTTACACCTAGCCAAATAGAGCGCTGTTGGGTACTTTTTAAAACTGGTGCAAAGGTATCAGCTTCATCGTCTAAACCCGCCATACTCATCATAGAATGCTCTGCGTCTTCACGAATAATGTCAATAACATCATCAATAGTAATACGACCTAACAAACGGTCTTTATTATCTACTACCGGTGCAGAAAACCAGTCAAAGCGTTCAAATAATTGTGCGACATCACTATCAGACATATCAGCTTGAATCGCCTGAACATCATTATTGATTAGCGTGGAAATGATAATCTCTGGCTTAGCGGTAACTATAGCGGCTAAAGAGACCGCACCAATAAAATGATTCTTTCTATCAACGACATAAAACGAATCGGTTGCTTCGGGGAGCTCACCACGTAAACGCAAGTAACGTAATACCACATCAACGGTGACATCCGGCCTTATGGTGATGGTATCTGTATTCATGATACCGCCAGCGGTATCTTCTTCAAACGACAATGCGGCTTCAACTCGCCCACGATCTTGGGTGTCCATTGCGCTTAATACTTCTTGATAGACACTGTCGGGCAGAGTTCGCAAAACCTCAGCTAGATCATCAACATCCATGCCTTCTGCGACTTCGGCTAATTTCTCAGGGCGAATATTTTTTAGAATACCTTTACGAACTTCTTCATTAAGTTCTTCAAGCACTTCACCATGATTGTCGGCGTCGATAAGCTGCCATAAAACGGCACGACTTTTAGGGTGTGAAGATTCTAGTATTAGGGCAATATCATAAGCAGGCATGTTCTGTAATAATTTTCGAACATGTACAAACATACCGCTACCAAGTGCTTTATTGACTTGTTGCAGGCGTTGATGGTTTTGATCTAGCTTTGAAATTTCCGGCATAAAATTTTCCTGTGCCGCAGTAAAACGAAAATTATATTATTTTTATTATAGCAAGGTTACCTAAAATGGTTTCAGGTTATTTAGGCTAAATATACTTAATGAATAATAACTTAACTCTTTTTTTTAATCAGTACTTTTTATTATAAATCTGTTTATTCATCTTCATTAAACTTATTCGAAAATAGCTGGCAAACGTCATTGAGTGCTTGTTGGGCATCGGTGCCTTGCGTGATCACTTCAACAGTTTTACCAAAGCCTCCTGCCAGTAGCATTAGTCCCATAATACTATTGGCATCTGCTTCTTTTCCTTCTAAGGAAATAGTTACTTTAGCATTAAACTTTAAACACAATTGGGCAAGTTTAGTTGCAGCACGAGCGTGTAAACCGAGCTTATTACTGATGATTAATGATTTTTTATATCTGGGCATAGAACATCATAATTAAGTGCTTTTTATTTCAATATCTCGATGATGTGTTTGCACATCTTCACGCTCTTTACGTAAATTGTTGGCGAGTAATTCAGCAATGTAAACAGAACGATGTTTACCGCCGGTACAGCCAACAGCAATGGTTATGTAACTTCGATTATTTCGCTCTAAATGAGGTAACCAAGTCATCATAAAGCTATTGATTTGCCAGATAAACTTAGTGACTATTGGCTGACTGGCCAAAAAATCTTGTACGGGTTGATCAAGACCCGTATAGCCCTTAAGCTCTTTCTCCCAAAAAGGGTTAGGTAAAAAGCGTGCATCAAAAACATAATCAGCATCTTGAGGGACACCGTGTTTAAAGCCAAAGGATTCAAAAACGACCACCATTTTAGAAGAGGTTTTACCTAAAATACGCTCACGGACTAAATCAGCCAATTGGTGTGGTGTTAGCTGGCTAGTATTTATATATAAGCCGGCACGAGTTGAAATGGGGTCAAGTAGTTTTTTCTCTAATGAAATTGCTTGATCAAGTGCGATGTTTTGCTTGATCAGTGGATGCAAACGTCGAGTTTCACTAAAGCGACGAATCAAATCAGAATCATCAGCATCTAAATAAAGAATATCAAGTTCAACGGCATTAGGTAGATAGTCTAGTATTTCAGAAACGTCAGTGGGATCATCTGGTAAGTTACGTACATCTAGACTTACTGCAACGTTTTCATAATCATTAATGACAGTATGTGTTAATGCGGGCAATAAATTTACGGGAATATTATCAACACAATAGTATCCTAAATCTTCAAGTACACGTAATGCGACACTTTTTCCTGAGCCAGAACGGCCACTAACTACCATGAGTTTCATCTATTGTTTCCCTGAGTAAAATCTTAACTATTTGCAGTTTTTATTATATCGAATAGCTCTTGTGAGCTTTGACATTTCCTAACTTGTTTTGCAATTTGTTTGTTGCTAAAAATTTTTGCAATACTTTGCAAAGTGTCTAAATGCTGCTGGCAATTTTCTTCTGGGACAAATAATGCGATAAAAATATCTACTGCGCGATTATCGATAGCATCAAACTCAATGGCTTGTTCACTTGTCAATAAAACGGCAACAATTTGTGTGGTGTTAGCCAGACGACCATGAGGAATCGCAATACCATTGCCAATGCCAGTAGAGCCTACTTTTTCTCGACTGATTAAGCTTTGAAGTAATTGATAGGTATCTAGGTTATCGAATTTTTTTGCGGCAGTTTCACAAATAATTTCAAGGAGTTTCTTTTTGCTAGTCCCTTCGACCGCACAAAGTGTACAGTCGAGGGTGATAATATTTTGCAACTTCATTATGCTATTTACATTCTTTAGTTTGGGGAGGTTATTATTCAACATTAATGTTGATTCATTTTACCTTTGTACTTCAATATTTGACGATCAAGCTTATCAACAAGGTTATCAATCGACACGTACATATCGGCATTTTCGGCTTTAGCATGGATGTCGGTGCCACTCACGTGAATACTTGCCTCAGCAATTTGGTTTAATTTTTCAATTGTGAGGACAATATTAACATTATTTATATGATCAAAGTGTCGAGATAATTTCGCCATCTTAGTATTAACATTTTCTCTTAAAGCTTCGGTAATTTCAACATGGTGACCAGAAAGATTAATTTGCATAAGCTTAATTCCTCATATTTTAGTTAAAGTAAACTTTTTCGTTGATTTGACGGTGGAATTGACAATGACTCACGATATTTTGCAATGGTTCGACGAGCAACATTTATTCCTTGGTCGGCTAGCAATTCAGCCATTTTACTATCGCTTAGTGGTTTGGCAGGTATTTCAGCAGCGACTAATTTTTTAATTAATGCTCGGATGGCAGTTGATGAACATTCGCCACCGTTTTCAGTACTCACATGGCTAGAAAAGAAGAATTTCAGTTCAAAAATCCCTCTAGGCGTATGCATATACTTCTGCGTTGTAACTCGAGAAATAGTGGATTCATGCATATCGACAGCTTCGGCAATATCATTTAATACCATTGGACGCATCGCCTCATTACCGTGTTCAAAAAAGCCGATTTGACGCTGTACAATACAGTTTGATACTTTTAGTAAAGTATCGTTGCGGCTTTCTAAACTTTTAATAAACCACTTGGCATCTTGCAAGTTTGAACGAATAAATTGTGTGTCTGCAGATGACTTCATTGAGCGTGTCATGGAAGCATATTGTTGATTAACAGAAAGTTTTGGTGCAGTATCCGGATTTAATTCGACCACCCAACGACCGTTTTTCTTTTCAACAGATACGTCAGGAATAACATATTGATCATCACTTTTGATAACACTGTCGCCAGGGCGAGGATCAAGTGTTTGAATAAGTCGTACAACTTCACGTAATTGATCTTCTTTTAAGCGAGTTTTACGCATTAACGTACGGTAATCGCGATTACCGAGCAGATCAATATAATCACGCAGCACTAACTTACTTTCGGCTAACCAAGGTGTTGCAGGGGCGAACTGATTAAGCTGAATGATTAAACATTCAGAAATAGAACGAGCGGCAACGCCAATGGGGTCGAAAAGGTTAATACGTTTTAATACGACTTCAACTTCATCAAGTTCAACGCCTTCAATGGCGACACTTTCTAAAATATCATCACTAGATACTGTTAAATAGCCGGCATCGTCGACAGCGTCAATAATGGCTGTGGCAATTGCACGGTCTGTATCAGTAAAAGGAGATAGCTGCATTTGCCAGCGTAAGTGGTCTTGAATCGAGTCTTTGGTTTCACCTTGGTAAGTGTAATCTTCTGAAGCAGGTCCTGCGCTTGAGCTTGCAGTTCCAGCGGTGTAGTTGTCGTCCCACGTGGTATCCATGCTTAATTCTTCAGGAATATCGGTTTTACTCATTGCTTCCGTGGTACTAATTTCGTCCATAGTCGGCGTTGAATCTTCTGAACCGTCAGAATTAGGCGTTTCAGCCACATCCCCAGAACCTGATGTGTACGCTTCTTCAAGGTTATCTTTCGATTTTTCTTCAGCATTGTTTTGGGATTCATCCATTTCTAATAATGGATTGCTTTCCAAGGCTTCTTGAATTTCTTGTTGAAGCTCTAACGTCGACAATTGCAGCAATTTTATTGCTTGCTGCAATTGTGGCGTCATGGTTAATTGTTGTCCTATGCGGAGTTGTAAAGTAGGGCGCATTTAGGTCATTAACTTCCTATTATTTTAGTGGAGTGCTCTTGTTATTAAGTACAAAAAAAACATTCTCAATGTATAGACTACTATAACGTGAATTGTTCACCGAGGTATACATCTCTTACATGCTGATTTGCAAGAATTTGATCTGCATTACCTTCAGCAATAAGTTCGCCATGACTTACTATATAAGCATGTTCACATACATCGAGAGTTTCTCGTACGTTGTGGTCGGTAATCAAAACACCTATGCCACGTTCTTTTAAGTGTAGAATAATTTTTTTAATATCACCTACAGAAATTGGGTCAACACCTGCAAAAGGTTCATCTAATAAAATAAATTTTGGCTCAGCAGCTAAAGCTCTCGCTATTTCCACACGGCGACGTTCACCGCCGGATAAGCTCATGCCTAAGTTATCTTTGATATGGCCAATATTAAATTCTTCAACCAGGTGCTCTAATTTTTCTTCACGCTCTGCTTCACTTAAAGATTTACGCGTTTGTAATATCGCCATAATATTATCGTAAACACTGAGTTTTCTAAATATTGACGCTTCTTGAGGCAAGTAACCAATGCCTTTTCGCGCTCGCTCGTGCATTGGCGCTAAAGTGAGGTTTTCATCATTTAAAATAATCTCGCCACTGTCACTTTCTACGAGACCGACAATCATATAAAACGAGGTGGTTTTACCTGCACCGTTTGGTCCAAGTAAACCCACTACTTGACCAGCTGAAACCTGCAAGCTAACATTTTTAACAACTTTTCGGCCTTTGTATGCTTTGGCAAGCCCTTTAGCTGTTAGTGTACTTTTGTTCATAGTCTATTCGTTTTCCTGAGTGAGAACTTTTTTCACTTTTGACGGTACTTTTTCTTTTGGTTGAAAAATAGTTTTTGTGCGTTCGTTGGTTTTACTTTCGGCATTTACAAATTGGGTTTCAATATTATAGGTAATTTTGCTGCCACTAACGACACTGTCTTCTTGGCGTAATGTCGCATCGCCTGAAATAATAACTATGTTGTTCGTTGGATCATATTTTATTTCATTCGCCTGTAAGCTGAGCGGCGTTCCATCGGATAGAGTATGGTTAAAGGTTGCAGGCTTTCCTTTGGCAATATAGGTTTTTCGTTTAGCACCTGCTTGGGTAAATACTTGTGCTAAATCGGCGCGAATAATGAGCGTTCCTTGAGTGATAACAACGTCATCAATATAACTAAATACCTTATTCTTAAGGTCTGCGGCCTGTCTGGATGCATCAATTTCAATTTTTTGCGTGATATCAAACTTCTCTGCAGCACTTAACGAAAATGCGGTGCTTAATAATATGATGCATAACAGGCTATTCTTTAACAATTTCATAAATGGATTTCACATGTTTAGTTAATGTCATTTGGTTGGTGTTTAAGTCGACAATTAAACCCTTACCGTCGATGGTAAATCCCTTACCGATAATTCTAATTTCTTGTTCAGAGCTTATGATGTTTGTTCTTAAATCAAGTTCAAAATACTTTCCTTGAACTTCTTGCAACAAACTAGTGGGATCTGTCGCTTTTAATCGCACCTGATGTTCCAATTTTACCCGGTTATTATTATATAATATGCCCTCATTTGCGGTAACTTTCCATGTTGGTGCGTTATTTTTTGGATGCAGGGTGTATTGAGGAAATTCAAAGTTGGTTATCGCTAAGGTTGCGTAGTGTTCCATTCTTTGTGCATCAACCACATAAGCTAAACTTCCTTTGGCTTTATAAACATTGCTGTGTAAATTTTCAGCAATGAAGTCGGGAGTGATCGTTTCATCTATTGTTTGAAATTGTGGTGTCGAGGCATTTCGCCACTCTATAATGCCATACACCGCACCTGCAAGAATAAAGAAAGTTAGCGTTAGGCTATAGAGTCTATTCATATACTAGCACCGCTAGCATTTGCTAGTGTCTCTTGGCTGAGCATAATTAAATCACAAATTTCACGTACTGCACCGAAGCCACCCCGATTAAACGTGGTGTAATTGGCCGTAGACAATATGCTTGGATGGGCATCGTTGACCGCGATGCCTAAACCAACGTAGCTTATACATTCAAAATCAGGCATGTCATCGCCCACATAGGCTATTTGGTCAATGGACAGCTTGAGTTGTTCTGCTATTTTTTTCAATGCCGGTAATTTGTTCTCTTCACCTTGGACAATATATTTTACATTTAAAGCTGACATACGAGTTGCGACAATATTTGATGTTCGTCCAGTGATTACGGCAACATCAACACCACTCGCACCAAGTGCCTTTATGCCGTAGCCATCTTTAGTGTGAAAAGCTTTTAATTCTTCCCCGTTGTTACCTAAATAAATTCTACCGTCAGAGAATACTCCGTCAATATCACAAATCAATAATTTGATTTTTTTCATTGCAGAAAAAGCAGGTTCAGAAATTTCACCATATAAGGTTTGCATGTTAAATAACTCCTGACTTGAGTAAGTCATGCATATTCATTGCGCCAATAGGTACATTGTCATTATTTACAATGATTAAGCCATTAATTTTTTTATCTTCCATGATTTTCAAGCCTTCTGCTGCTAGCATATCTTGGTGTGCAACCATCGGATTCTTAGTCATTACTGATTCAATACAGTCTTGATGAATATCGATATGATCATCAAGAATACGACGTAAATCGCCATCAGTAAATATCCCTTGTAGTTGATTGTTATCGTCAATAACGCCAGTCATACCTAAACCTTTTAATGACATTTCAACTAGAGCATCTTTAACTTTAGCTTTTATATTGACCGTAGGCAAACGTGGCCCACTGTGCATAATATCGCTAAGGCGTAGTAATAAACGTTTCCCTAAACTACCACCAGGATGAGACAGCGCAAAATCGTCAGCGGTAAACCCACGAGCATTTAATAGTGCAACAGCTAGAGCATCGCCCATGACTAATGTAGCTGTAGTGCTTGATGTTGGTGCTAAACCTAGCGGGCAGGCTTCTTGTGAAACAGCAACGCAAACATGAGTATCACCTAGCTTTGCTAAAGTAGATTCAGGATTACCTGTCATAGAAATAAGTTTGGCGCCAATGCGTTTTATTACCGGAACTATAGCTAAAACTTCACCTGTTTCACCAGAATTTGAAATGGTTAATACAACATCATCACGGGTGATCATACCTAAATCGCCATGACTGGCTTCACCTGGGTGTACGAAAAAAGCGGGGGTGCCAGTACTTGCTAAGGTTGCGGCAATTTTTCCGCCGATATGACCAGACTTGCCCATGCCAACAATAATGACTCTGCCTCGGCAATCGAACATGAACTGGCAAGCCAATTCGAAACCTGGGTCAACATATTGAGCTAATTCTGCAATAGCTTGCTGTTCAATGTGAATAACATCTAAGGCGAGTTGTTTAAAATTATTCATCTGTATTTCACTATTTATTTTCTGATTAAAGTAAACGTTAGTTTTTTAATTGGCTAAAAAGTAATACTTGATAAGCGACAAATACACCAATTAACAGTAATCCTTTCATGCGGGTAATACGAAAGTTACCTTTATTTCGGGTAAAGCATAAGAAAAATAATAAAACGGTAACGCCTAACATGTAGGGTGCGTCTCGCGTTGCTGCGTCTGAATCTATCTCGCCAGGTGCAATTAACCCAGGTAAAGACAGTACAGCAAATATATTAAATATATTTGAGCCAATAATATTACCCAAGGCTAAATCGTCTTCTTTTTTTATAATACTCATAATACTGGCGGCAAGTTCGGGCAAACTGGTTCCTATAGCAATAACGGTTAAGCCAATAACAAGGTCACTAATACCAAAAGCTTTAGCAATAAAAACCGAGGAGTCAACTAAATAACTTGCACTTAATGGCAGTAATACAATACCAATAATAAGCCATAAAAATGATTTTGGTTTACTAACTGCATCGGGAACTTCTTGTTCCGCTTCTATGATTAACGGATCATCCATAGGCTGTTTTTTAGAAGCTCGTAAAGTTATCACCAATAACGCAACAATATATACAAAAAAGCCAATCATTAATGACAAGCCTTCATTAAAACCTAAATAGCTATCTGACAACATCCAATAGGCTAGTGCGGTTATAAAAAGTATAAGTGGGATTTCACGCTTTACTGTAGAAGAGGAAACGGTTAGCGGAAGAAATAACGCGGTAATACCAAGTACCAAAGCAATATTGGTAATATTTGAGCCAATGGCATTACCTATAGCAGTATTAGGGTTGCCGTCTAAAGCAGCGGTCGCTGCTATCATCATTTCTGGCGCTGACGAACCCATAGCAACAATGGTTAAGCCAATGATCATCGGAGAAATGCCAAAATTTCTTGCTAGCGATGAAGCACCAAAGACAAATTTATCGGCACTCCATACCAAGGTTACGAGGGAAAGAAGTAAAATTAGAATTTGGATGGTCATTAATGGCTCCTATATTGAAAGGCTGAATTGTCGCGTGTTGTGGCTTAAAAACAAAGAGAAATTATCAAAACAGGGTAAAAAAAGTAAAAAAAATAAATTTTTTAAACTCTCTTCTTTAGAATAACCGCTTAGAAAGAAAAATTAAAACGATTCCTACTAAGTTTTATAGCAAGTTACGGCTAAAAGAAAGCGAACTTACACTTTCTTACGTTTAAGCACGTTTTCTTACGATTTTTATCCATTTTATTTACTCATTTATGATGAAGTATTTTACTTGCTAAGGTAAAATTCGTGAAAATTAAATATGAACTAACAGTGACGTTACTAGAATCCTATGCCTGAAATCTTGGTAGACATCCAAAACATGAGCTTTAAGCGTGATGAACGGGTAATTTATGACGACATTAGCTTGTCTATTCCTACAGGAAAAGTAACCGCTATCATGGGGCCAAGTGGTATTGGTAAAACAACTCTACTACGTTTAATCGGTGGTCAACTTAAGCCTACGGCTGGAAAAATTTTATTCGATGGGAATAATATTCCTACTTTGTCGCGTAGTGCTTTATATGAAGTACGAAAACGTATGAGCATGCTATTTCAAAGTGGCGCTTTGTTTACTGATATGAGTGTCTACGACAACATAGCCTTCCCAATGCGTGAACACAGCGATTTGTCTGAGAGTCTTATTGAAAAAATGGTTTTAATGAAGCTTGAAGCGGTTGGGCTACGCGGTGCTAGGGATTTAGCACCGGGAGAACTATCTGGTGGTATGGCGCGTAGGGTAGCATTAGCTCGTGCGATCGCTCTTGACCCAGAACTTATTTTATACGATGAACCTTTTGCTGGGCAAGATCCTATTTCCATGGGCGTTATTGTTCGCTTAATTAAAGACTTAAGTGAAGCATTAGGCTTAACTTCCGTTGTGGTTTCTCATGATGTTACTGAAGTGATGAGTATTGCTGATTATATCTACATCATTGCCGAGAAAAAAATTATTGGACAGGGCACTCCAGAAGAAATTCGTCTGCAGACATCACCTTTAGTGCAACAATTTATTCAAGGTGAAGCAGACGGACCGGTACCATTTCACTTTCCAGCAGCATCTTATCAAGATGAATTACTTGGTAAGGAGCATTCACTGTGAGCCAAATTCAAGCATTAGGACAAAACTTTATTAGCTTACTCTCGGGCTTAGGGCGAGCTGTTGTATTATTAATGTCAGCTTTATTACATGTTCCGAATGTACGTAAAGGTTTTCCATTATTAGTGAAACAACTTTATTCTGTTGGTGTGTTATCGCTAATCATTGTGGTTGTTTCAGGCTTATTCATCGGTATGGTTATCTCCTTACAAGGTTATACTATACTAGTTGGTTATGGCGCTGAAGGTAGTTTAGGCCCGATGGTTGCGTTATCACTTTTACGTGAATTAGGACCTGTAGTTGCCGCATTATTATTTGCCGGCCGTGCGGGCTCTGCATTAACTGCAGAAATAGGCTTGATGAAAGCAACAGAGCAGTTGTCGAGTTTAGAAATGATGGCAATAGACCCGTTACGCCGAGTGATTGCGCCACGATTTTGGGCGGGATTTATTAGTTTGCCTTTGTTAGCCGCAATATTTTCAGCCGTAGGTATTTTAGGTGGTCATCTTGTTGGCGTTGAATGGTTAGGTGTCGACAGCGGTACCTTCTGGTCGGTTATGCAAGCACAAGTCGATTTTGAAAAAGATATTCTTAATGGGATAATCAAGTCAGTAACATTTGCTTTTGTAGTTACTTGGATCGCGGTATATAAAGGTTATGATTGTGTGCCAACATCCGAAGGTATTAGTCGAGCCACTACATCTACTGTGGTGCAGTCGTCTTTATTAGTTTTAGGTTTAGATTTCGTACTAACGGCATTAATGTTTGCTAGTTAATTTTTTAGTTATTTTATAGTTTAGGTTTGGTGAAAGACATGGTGTCGAAGAAAATTGAATTAATGGTAGGATTTTTTGTTGCATTAGGTATTGCAGCTTTATTAATGTTAGCGTTGAAAGTTGCTGATAGCGGTATCTCAGGGAATAGTGAAACATACCAACTTTATGCGAAATTTGATAATATTGGTGGCTTAAAGGTACGTTCAGCAATAAAAGTTGGCGGCGTTGTTGTCGGTCGAGTAAGTAATATTTCACTTGATGCTGAAGACTACACCCCTGTTGTTACGTTAGATATTTATACGCAATATAATAACTTTTCAGAGGCAACATCAGTTTCTATTTTAACCGCAGGGTTATTAGGTGAACAATATGTCGGCTTATTGCCGGGGTTTATTGATGAATCTGTAGACACATTAGTGCCTGGGGATTATATCGATGACACTAAACCCGCATTGGTATTAGAAGAGTTAATAGGACAGTTTTTATTTAGTCAAGGAAGTGACGAGTAGTCAAATAAAGGAAAAATAAATGAAAAAATTATTTACAATTATATTAGGGCTTACTTTCTTAGTAAATTTCAGTGCTTTGGCAGATGATCATGTCGATAAGAAAAATCCTTACGCGATGATAGAAACTGTCGCAAAAATTACGTTTAAGCGCTTCTCTGATGAACAAACCGAGATTCGTAAAAACCCTGATTTATTGAAAAATATTGTTCGTGAAGAATTAATGCCTTATATCCATTATCAATATGCGGCGTTCAAAGTGATAGGTAAGAACTTCAAGAAAACAAATAAGAAAGATCGTGCAGACTTCGTTTTGGTTTTTAGAGAGTATTTGGTTACCTCTTACGCACAAGTTTTTACCTTATATAAAAAACAAAAAGTCGAATTTGCACCAGAGAAGGATTTTGCTAAAGAAAATGTTGTGGCAGTAAAGACTTCTGTTTTAGATCCCAGCAGACCAGCTATTGATATTTCATTTAGGGTGAGAATAAATAAAAAAACCAAAGAGTGGAAAGCCTACGATATGGTTGCAGAAGGTGTTAGCCTGCTTGATAGCAAACAAGCAGAGCTCAGTGGTTTAATACGCCAAAAAGGCTTACCATATGTGACTAACTTGCTTAAGCAAAAAAGCGCTAGACCGATTGTTTTTAAATAGTCTTATTACACTGTTTCTTCGAATACTAGGAAATACTATGAAGCAAATTGAATTTGTTCAAAAAGACTCAAAAGTGGCTTTTAGTGGAGAGCTCACCTTAGCTACTATTACTAGCTCATTTGAAAAAAAGTCATACAGCTTGCTCAAACCAGGTAAATTAGCACTCGACCTATCGAATATATTAAAAGTGGATACCGCTTGTTTAGCCTGGCTACTGGCTATGATGGAACAAAGTGTAAAGAACAACTGTCAATTAACGATTGATAATTTACCTAATGATTTAATTAAATTGGCAAAACTAAGTAGTGTTGATTTGTTTTTGTCAAAAAGCTGATGACTCAGTTGTCAGTAACCGGAGAATAATGTGGAAGTTTCAGAAATAGAAAAATTACTTAACGATGCCCTTGATCTTGATGAGTTACATGTTGCATTTGACGGTTCACAATGTAAAGTGATCGCCGTAGCAGACTTTCTTGGTGAATTAAGCCGAGTTAAAAAACAGCAAACCATTTATGCACCTTTAGCTGATGCGATCAAAGACGGTGCAATTCATGCGGTATCGATTAAAACCTTCACAACGTCAATTTGGCAGCGTGAAAAAATGTTTAACCTTCCGCTTTAATTTTCAATAACTAAATAAGAATATTCCATTGGATGCATTTAAAATAACAGGTGGTACCGCCCTTAACGGTGAAGTAACCATTTCGGGCGCGAAAAACGCCGCTTTACCTATATTAATGTCAGCACTTCTGTCGAAAACACCTGTCACTTTTAGTAACGTTCCTAAACTTAATGATATTGAAACAACAATTAAATTATTGAGCCAATTAGGCGCTAAAATTGAATGGTTGGCTGATAATCAGTTAGTTATTGATGCAAGTACGATTGATCAATGTCGTGCATCGTATGAATTAGTTAAGACGATGCGTGCTTCTATTTTGGTTTTAGGACCATTATTAGCACGATTTGGTCATGCCGAAGTTTCTTTGCCAGGTGGTTGTGCCATAGGTGCAAGACCAGTGAATCTACATATTCATGGCTTGAAGTTAATGGGCGCAAATATTGATGTTGAAAATGGTTACATTATTGCGCGCAATAATGGCCGTTTACAAGGCGCGACCATTTTTATGGATACCGTTAGCGTTACCGGCACTGAAAATTTAATGATGGCGGCTGCTTTAGCACAAGGCACCAGCATTATAGAAAATGCAGCTCGTGAACCTGAAATCGTTGATTTAGCAAATTGTTTGAATGCGATGGGCGCGAAAGTTTCTGGTGCAGGAACCGATACCTTAACTATTGAAGGTGTTGCTGAGCTAACGGGAACGCATTATCGTGTAATGCCCGACCGTATTGAAACGGGCACCTTCTTAGTTGCTGCAGCAGTGACGCAAGGAAAAGTTAGATGTTTAAATACTGATCCTAAAACATTAGAAGCGGTAATCAGTAAATTACAAGAAGCAGGTGCTAAAATTACTACTGGTGATGACTGGATTGAATTATCGATGAACCAACGTCCAAAAGCCGTTAATGTACGTACAGCTCCTCATCCTGCATTTCCAACCGATATGCAGGCACAATTTGTGACCTTAAATGCTATTGCTGAAGGTATGTCTACGACAACAGAAACAATTTTTGAAAATCGTTTTATGCATGTTCCAGAATTACAGCGTATGGGAGCAGATATTAGCCTTGAAGGTAATACCGCGATTTCTCGTGGTGTTGGGTCATTAAATGGAGCACAAGTGATGGCAACTGATCTACGTGCCTCAGCAAGCCTAGTGATTGCCGGATTAGTGGCAACTACTGATACACAGGTTGATCGTATTTATCACATTGACCGTGGTTATCAAAACATTGAGGGTAAGTTACAGGCACTTGGCGCTAATATTACGCGTATTAAAGCCGGCTAATACTTACTCTGTAAAGTCCTAATTGAACCTGTTATTGGCAGGTTTTTTTATGCCCATAATTTGAATATATAAGTGGTGATGTTAATTGATGAAGATAAGCAGGCTTCGGGGAGAACGAAGCCTGCTTGATCAAAATGAGCGTATGGAATAATAGTTCCAAAAATTAATACTATATAGCTAAAGCGCGCAACACCCCTGTTTAACACTTTGAACATTCTTGTATTAACTTCTTCTTAATTACACTCAATTCTACATGTGCTCTCAGTGGTCACCTGAGGCACTCTTGATGTTAGCAGGTTGTCATTATTAAGTAATAATAATTGAACAATTAGATAATTAACTCTCATGACTTTTACTGTCATACTGTAAAGATAATATGACATTAGTGTAATTTATATACTTGACTGAAAGTAGGTTGAGATATTAAAAAGGTGGTAGGTTTTTGATTAAATGTGATTTAAATGAATTTTAGGTTTTGGGGGGGAGTGTTTGTTCACATTACTAAACCGTTATACTTCTGTTATCAATTTGTGATACTTCCATATGTTTAAATGGGCTATATTACATACTATCTTACTAATATAAATCAGGTCTTAATGATGTTTCGTACTAGCTTAACCGCCCTATTTATTTCACTTCTTACTGTATCATGCGGTGGAGGCGGAAGTGCAACCTCTAGTTCACCGGAAACACCTACTACGGTTATAGAGACACAACCTACAGTTTTTACTGGAGTATTTTTAGATTCAGCAGTTGAAGGTTTAAGTTATAAAACGGAAACAAATAGCGGTATAACAAATGTTTTGGGAGAGTTTAGTTATCAATCGGATGAAAATGTAACCTTCTCAATAGGTGATATTCAATTGCCTATTGTTGCTGTAAATAGTGTGCTCACACCTTTAGAATTGGTGCAAACTGACAATATTAATCATCCATCAGTTGTGAATATATTACGTTTATTACAAAGCTTGGATGAAGATGGTATTGCAGATAATGGTATTAAAATTCCAGAAATAGCACTCGAATTAGCAAAAGAATTAACGGTAGATTTCGCATCAATAGACTTTGAAAGCCAAGTCGCTAGCTTAGTCCAAATGAGTGGTGGCGTAAATCAGCAGCTTATCTCAACAGCAGATGCCATTTATCATTTTCAGGTGACTTTAGCGTCTTTAAAAGATCAAAGTATAAATAATTGCCCTAAAACTCACAGTAAAGTTGGTTTTTATGGTTTTTTTGACACCAGAGCACATAACGTATCAGGTAGGGCAGAATTTATTGATGATTGTACTATTCGAATTACTGAGTTTTCTTATGATGGAGGTGGACCAGAAGTTTACTTTTACGGTGCTATTGATCATAAGTATAGCGAAAATTCTGCATTTGCAATAGGACAAAAAATCAATGGTATTGTCTACAATAATGACGAAATTATTCTCAGAATTCCTGAGCATACAACACTGGATGATTTTACTGGTATTAGTGTATGGTGTTCTGATTTTAGAAAGAGCTTTGGACAAGTCACATTCACACCTTAATATATGAATAAAGCATTGTAACCAATAGGCTACGATGCTTTGTGTTCTTATAATGTATTAAAGTCGTCTTCATATTTAATCACGTTATCATCTTTATATTTTTTAGCCAAATCAACCGCTTTTTTATAATAGAATTTGGCTGTTTTTTTGTCATTCATCGAAAGATAAATAGTACCAAGTTCGTGCTGTATTTTAGCGTTATTTGGGCTAGTTGCAGCCATCGTTTTGTAAACATCAACTGCCTTATTATATTGTTTATATTTTAGATAATATTCAGCAATCAAGTTAGAAGAACTTAACCTTAAATTTGGAACCATATCCGATTCATTAAATTCCTTCATAAAGAGCTCAAATTGCGTAAAGTTATCAGCTCTAATCGCATTTCGAATAATGACAAACATAGCCCAAGGCTCTGGTTTTTCAGAAAAACCAAATCGCTCGGCTCGTATTTTATTGTAAGCATAGAAATTGTTAAGCCCGCCTGCTTTTTGGAAAAGTTCGAGGCTATCAATCTGGAAAGATGCATAGCCGTAGAAGTAGTTTATTAATCCTTGATATAATGTTGCATGGGCATTTGTGAGGTGTTGTTCATCAGGAATGACGCGATAGGTCCAACGTAATGAGTTGCTAGCTTTTTCTTTTAAAAGTGCGTTTAATTTATCTGTGCCGCTAATAACACCTGATTCACCTGCAGTGACGGTAAAATAGAGGTGCGATTTTAGCTCTGTATTAAGTTTGCTTTCTAGTTGTTCTAGCCTGCTTTGTTTGGCAAACCATGTTTCGTCAACAGGATAAGGGCTGGAAACAATATGACCGGAGAACAAGGTTGGTTTTGTTATTAATGACTCAATTGCATAAGCACCTGCGAATTCCCAGCCAAATAGAATGCGTTCCGCAGTGGTGCGGTAATTTTTATCTACATGGGGAACTAGCTCTTTTTCAATAAAATCCAACAATGATGATTTGGTGAAATGGGAAAATCGATCTGGATATTTATTATTGATACCGACAACAATGAATTCAGGGGTCATTTCTACCGTACTTCTTGATGATTGAGAAAGACTGACCCCAAGTGTGAATAAACGCTGTCCGTCTAGAATATACAGCACAGGATAATCTTTTCCGCTCGTATCATAGCTTTGCGGAAAATAAATTTGGATATCTCTAGTTTCAGACATCACTTTAGAGGCTATGGTAAATTTTTTTCCAATAACGTTATCCGTTGCTTTTGTTTGGATAGGCTGTGAATAAACGATTGGTGACACCATTATTAGCATCACTAAGACAAAATATATCTTTTTATAAATAGCGCTCATGAAGTAGACCTATATTTATGGGGAAGAAGACATAAACAATCATTTGAGTATGTCTATTAAGGGTTATGTTTAGTCTGCATTGATAATATTGGTTAATCGACTTAATCTTTGCTCGAAAGATGCCGTGCTAACATCATCTTTACCATTCGCCATGGCAATCGTTTTTTCCAATTCTATAATTGCTTTGGGATAATCTCTTACTAACTCATAAGCCTCAGCCAAACTGTCATGGGCATTGATTGAATCGGGCTTCGCTTGAGTTATACGCTTTAATATTGTTATCGCTTCTTGATTCCTTTTTTCGTTAAGTAAGCTGTAACCATATCTATTTAAACTATCTTCTTGTTTGGCTGATATCGGTTTATTGAAAATATCTGTTAAGCGTTGTTTGACTTCTAAGCGAGATTTACTCGCTTGTTCTAGTTGTTGATCTTTCTGATAAAGTGTTGCTAAACGATCGACTGCTCTAACTGAGGTTGGCATAGCAATAGCGACATGCTTTAAAAAGGTAATAGCGGAAGCATTGTCGTTATTACCCAGAAAAACATTGGTTATTATGTTGGCATTGTACATTTTATATTGCGACTTCCAGACCGGCCATAAGGCAAAGGCTTGTTCAAATTTTTTCGCCATCACTTGATGAAAAATTGTATCGTAGACAGCAAATTGAAATTGTTTTTCACTCGTTTCAACTTGGTATTTTTCCGATCTGTTATTAAAGTAATTTATTAATGATTGGTGATTAAAGTTCGCCGTTAATATTTGCTCTTTATTAGGTTTCCTATAATCTTTGAAGTGGCTTCTTATGCTGCTATTAAGGGCGGGATAATAGACAGAACCATGAGACTCTTTTGGGAAAATATCAAGAGTAACCTTAATGGCTTTACCTGCTAAGTCTACTAATTTTTTTTGTAGTATTTTTGCTTCGTTTTGAAAAACCCCTCCGCCCATGATTATTTGTAAATCACTATTGCTAACTGGAAGGTTTTGATAACTTGTAATCGCTTTTTCCAATTCTCCATTGGCTAAAATCGGATCTATTGCAGCATAGCTGTTAAACGTGTCGCTAATCTTTGGTAGGGCATTAATAACAAATAATGCGGAATAAGATTGGCCAATTAAGATGTTATTGTTAGCTGTTCGGTAATTATCGTTAACGTAGCTTGATAGCTCTTTAGTCAAATAGTTTGTGAATGGCTCAGGGTTACTAGAAACATTACTGAACCATTGGTTTTTGTTAAAAGGGATACCGACAATAATACTTTCGGGGATATCATCTTGCTGCATTAATCGTTCAATTTGAGTCACTGAATGAAAGTAGAGATCTTTCATGTAAGTTAAGGTTTCGTTATTTGCATCAAGTAAGTAGATCACCGGGTAATTACGTTTATTTTCTTGGTAGCCTTCAGGTAAGCGAATGAAAAACTCTCGCTGCTCTTTAAGGTTATCTGAATAAAAGGCAATTTTTTCACCTAAATTTACTTTTATATCTGGCACTACGCTGCGACTAATGTCGTTAGCAAAAGTAAAATTACTGATCAGCAATAATGGTAGTAGCGCCAAACCCGTTATTAAACGAGTGAACGTTTTAGCGATTACAGTCGTTAGTTTCACTAACGATGGTTGGGTAAATAGTATTTTCACATTATCCTCTTCATATTATTTGATGCGTATTCTAGATGTTTCAGAATTCCATACGCTTGATCCTGCTGTAACCGTATTGTGCCAGGCAGGAAAATAAAAACCCTACAGATTAACTGATAAAAAACTGATGGTTTGCTGATGATTTAACAAATGCGCAGAATAACAGTGCTTTGCGAGAATAAATCACTGAAAGCATAAACCATTGGGGCTATACTGCTTTGACTTTATATAAACCTTTACTAGTGACGGATAAGAACATTAATGAGTGATTTTTGGGTTGGTAACTTTAGGGTGGATGTATCGCGCGCGCAAATTATTGTCAAAGATGACATTGTCTCGCTTGAACCTAGAGTGTTGAAAGTATTATTAACTCTTGCGAAAACTCCTGGTGAAGTTGTTACTCATGAAACCTTGCTTGAAAGTGTTTGGCCAAATGTTGTTGTTGCCCCCAATGCCGTACAACGATGTATTGGACAACTGAGAAAAGCGTTAGGGGATGATGCTAAACAACAAAAAATGATAGCGACTCACCCTAAGGTTGGCTACAGCCTTGTCGCGAAGGTTCAATGGTCAGAAACCAACTCAACTGACGAAACCTTACAACCAAATAGAAACTCAAAAAAGTATCATCCTAAACATTGGTCACTGGCTATTATACTCAGCTGTACGTGCTTGTTAGCTCTGTTTTTGTATTTATTACCTCCTGAAAAGTCGTCACTTCCAATCAATCGTCTAACCCCTATCACCAGTACCGATGAAAAAGAGTATTACCCTAACTTTTCTCCTGATGGCCGGTATTTAGTATTTAACCGATTTGTTAGTGTTTGTGAGAATGAGCTTTGGGCAAAAGATCTACTTGAAAATCGCGAATTTAGGCTAACAGAAAACTCCGGTTTTTATGGCTCTGCTGATTGGTCACCAGATGGTAACCAACTAGCCTTTTCTAATAGGGAAGGTTGTGACCCACAAGAAGAAATAAAGCAATGTCGAAATATTAGCGCAGTATCTTTTTTGTTGGCTAAAACCAAACCTCAAGTACCTCGAGAGATACTTGCTTGTAACCAGCAAAATTACGGTGCTATCAATTGGTTAACAAACAATAAGATTGCATATATTGACTCTTATACTCGACAAGGTGCCGTAAAATCATTAGCGATTGATAGTGGTGAGATTGAGTTACTTTACACCGACGAGAAATATATTGCGCAAGCATTGATCTATTCTGTTCGAAATAAAAAGCTCGCCATTACTGTTCATGATCAAATGCAAAATACATCGCTCATATTCTTTGATACCGAAACTAATAACTCAGAGCAAGTACAATTAAACGTGCCTGCTGATTATCGTGATTTCTTATGGTGGGACCCTACTTGGCACCCTCTAAAAGATACATTATTGGCTTCTGCGGAAAGTAGTTTATTTGAAATAGATATGGCTGGGGAGTTTACTGAGTATCCAGTAACGAGTGTTTCAGACATATATAATCCTGCTTATCATCCCGACGGCCATAAAATCGTTGCTGTTATGGGCGGGGTTGATTACGATGTTGAAGAATATAGTTTCCAAGTAAAGAGTGTGATGCAAGACAGTACTTCGCCATTACCACCAACAATATCTATTAAAAAGCATCAAACCATTCACCACTCAACAGTGATGGATTATCAAGCAAAATATCAACCACAAACAGCCAACATAAGTTTTGTTTCTGACAGAAGTGGCGAACAGCAAATATGGTTTTCACAAAATGAACAACTTAAACAGCTTAGCCATTTTGATAGCAATAGCCATATTGATTCCTATGTTTGGTCATTAGATGGTCAATCCTTGGCATTAGCGAAAAGAGGAAAACTGCAACTG
>Ga0209395_1002795_pt1 | contig 22338 bp, 23 predicted proteins | sample GOMGulsemesocosm_3_FD_184635 | JGI IMG/M metagenome (GOLD analysis project Ga0209395, IMG submission 184635) | Methane-oxidizing microbial communities from mesocosms in the Gulf of Mexico - GOM9D Gulf of Mexico (SPAdes) (version 2) | ecosystem: Environmental > Aquatic > Marine > Cold seeps... | reverse complement strand
GTTTTGATTTAAAAAGAGTTAATAAAGCAGGAGCAAAGTTTGATCCTGAAAAAGCAAAATGGTTTAACCAGCAGTATTTTGTAAATCAAGAGGATAAAACTATTGCTAAACAATTTGAAAGTATTGTAATTAGTAAATCAACTGGATCTTATTCTAATGAATACATAACTAAAGTAGTATCATTAGTAAAAGAACGTGCTGTTTTTGTAAATGATTTATGGGATTTGAGTAACTTCTTTTTTGAAGCACCTACTGAGTATGATGCTAAAGCATTTAAAAAAGCGATTAAAGAAGATACACCAGCGTTAATGCAAGAATTAGTAACTGTTATTGAAGGTATTGAAGACTTTACTTCAGAGAACACCCAAACAGTTGTGAAAGGATGGATAACTGCTAAAGAAATTGGTTTTGGTAAAGTAATGCAACCTTTAAGATTAAGTTTGGTTGGTGCTATGAAAGGACCAGATGTATTTGATATAATGATTTTATTAGGTAAAGAAGAAAGTATTAATAGAATACAAGCTATATTGAAATAGTAATACGGTATTAATAAAAATAAAAAAAGCCACTAATTAATTAGTGGCTTTTTTTACGAGTTAAAAGATATAAATTATCTCCTTTGTGTTTAGAAATATATTAAAATACCAAATTGGAACATACTAACATTTCCTTTAAAATTTTGAGTTTTTCCTTCAATATCATTTAATTTATTTAAAATATTATTAAACCCATACTGGTAGTGTCCAAATATTCTAAAATGTTCCATTCCCATAGATAAACCAGCAAGTCCGTTAATATTTACACCACTAATATCAGTTAATTCCTTTGCAGTAACATTTGCTTTTTCAATAATGTATTCTTCTTGGTCTTTTTTTGATAATTTCATTTTACTGTTTACCATTAAAACCGGACCTAATTCTGCAGTTAGTTTAAATTTTGACTGCATATTTCTATTGTTTCCAATAATTTTATAACCAAATAATATTTGAATCTGTGCGTTTAATAAACCATATTCAACATCTTGTATTTGACTACTTAATTCTTCTCTTGCTTGAATTTTTATGTTATTATTAGAAATATTCATTCCTAACTGAATATCCATATTATTATAAAAATCTCCTCGTGTAGCGATACCACCAATAAAACCTGAAGAAGCAGAGGTGATAAAATTATCTGTTTTAATATCAAATTGTGTAAGTCCTAATTTAAGACCAAACATATTGTGTTTTCCTTGGCCACCTCTTCGTTGAGCTGATAAATTTAAACTGGTTAGTAATATGAATAAAAGTAAAGATGTAGTTATAATATTTTTCATAAGTTGTAACTTTAGGGGGCAAATGTAGACTTATTTTTTACAATGCAAACTTTAACTAATTAATATAATAACGTAATTATGACAATTTTTTTCGGCCTTATCGCCTTTTTTGGATTTATAATCCTAATCTCTTCTTTTTTTACAGTAAAACAACAAACAGCAGCGATTGTTGAACGTTTCGGAAAATTCCAAAGTATTCGTCAATCAGGTTTGCATTTAAAAATTCCTTTAGTAGATAGAATTTCAGGAAGATTGAGTTTAAAAATTCAACAGTTAGATGTAATGATAGAAACAAAAACAAAAGATGACGTTTTTGTACGCTTAAAAGTATCTGTACAGTATAAAGTTATTAAAGCTAAGGTATTTGATGCTTTTTATAAATTAGATTACCCACACGATCAAATTACGTCTTATGTATTTGATGTTGTACGTGCTGAAGTTCCAAAAATGATTTTAGATGATGTATTCTTAAAAAAAGACAATATAGCTGTAGCAGTAAAATCTGAATTGAATGAGGCTATGGTGGAATATGGATATGATATTATAAAAACGTTGGTTACAGATATTGATCCTGATGCTCAAGTAAAAGAAGCTATGAACAGAATTAATGCTGCTGATAGAGAAAAAACTGCTGCACAGTATGAAGGAGATGCACAACGTATATTAATAGTTGAAAAAGCGAAAGCAGAAGCAGAAAGTAAACGTTTACAAGGACAAGGTATTGCCGATCAACGTAGAGAAATTGCACGTGGTTTAGAAGAGTCAGTAGATGTATTGAATAGAGTTGGGATTAATTCACAAGAAGCATCAGCATTAATAGTAGTTACACAACACTATGATACTTTACAATCAATTGGTGCAGAAACAAATAGTAACTTAATATTATTACCTAACTCACCACAAGCTGGGAGTAATATGTTAAATGACATGGTAGCAAGTTTTACTGCAAGTAATGAAATTGGGGAAGCAATGAAACAAGCTAAATTAAATAAGAAGAATTCAGATAACTAAAACCAATATTAAAATGAAAAAAGCCGCCATCGCATTATTTGTAATTGGAGTAGCATTTACATCTTGCAAAAACAACGAAAAAAAAGCAGAAACTAAAGACGCTCAAGAAGTTGAAGTAGTAAAAGCTGCAGAAATAATAACCTATAATACTGTAAAGGATGGTAGTATGTTAAAATGGAGAGCTGCTCATTTAGTAGGAGTTCAAAAACGTTTTGGAACAACAATGTTGAAAAGTGCTTCAGTTTTATTGAATGATAATGTAGTTACAAACGCAACTTTTGTGGTAGACTTAGCTTCATTAACAGTTGACAATTTTGATGACACTGAACAAAAAGGAAAATTAGAAGGACATTTAAAAAGCCCAGATTTTTTCAATATTGAAAAACATCCCACGGCTAAATTTGAGTTGACAAATGTAGAAAAAACTACAGGAGATTATAATTCAAAAATAACAGGTAATTTAACAATATTAGAAATATCAAAAAGTATAACTTTTAATGCAAATATTGCCGTGTTAGATAATTCAGTAGCCATTAATTCAGAAGATTTTTCTGTAAACAGACAAGATTGGGGATTAAGTTATAATACGGAAGGAGACAAAGGAGTTCCTGCAGATTTCCTAATAGCAGATGCAGTAGGTTTTACCATAAATGTAGCAGTAACAAAGTAAGTAAACCAACTAATAGTTTTAAAATATTTTATAAAAACTCGAATCCATAGTGGTTCGAGTTTTTTTATTTAAAGAGCCTTTCGACTATCGATCAAGACAAGCTAAAGTAAACGAAAAGTATCGAGCGAAGTTAAGGTGCTCGATACTCATTATCACTCGTAAAATTCACTCCAAAAGACTAATTTTTTCTAAATGTACATGGGTTTTATACCATATGTTTTTAAGATTACATCAAGGTTAACCCCAGGAATGCGATTAACTTATTAAGCTTGTTTTGAACAAAAAAAAGTATTGGTTAATTCATCCCTTGTGTGCTTGCATCAAGGAAGTTGATTTTGTACTTTTGATATATGTTTAATGATGTAGCATCGGCAATCCCTATCGGGATAATTTTAGCACTAACCATTGGGCCTGTTTTTTTTGTATTATTAGAAACAAGTGTTACCAAAGGTTTTCGTTCTGCCATGGTATTTGATTTTGGAGTAATTGTAGCGGATATCATATTTATTTTTATTGCTTTTTACAGTACTTCTTCTATATTAGATAAGGTAAAGGATGACCCTAACTTATTGGTTTTCGGAGGTGTTTTATTATTTATTTATGGATTTATCTCTTTTGTAAAAACATCAAAATCCTACCGAAAAATTTTCAGAGAACACCACAGTATAGTTATCAAGAAAAATTATTTTGAGTTATTTTTAAAAGGGTTTTTATTAAACTTTATCAATATAGGGGTATTAGGTGGTTGGATAGCTGCTATTATTTTAGCAAAGTCAATTACAACAACCAATAATGGCGTTGCCATTTTTATAGGTACCGTATTACTTTCCTATATTACTGTAGACATGTTAAAAATATTTTTAGCAAAAAAACTAAAACATAAACTCACCCCTAGAGTGGTATTTAGAATGAAAAAAATAATCAGTTTGATTATTCTTTTTATTGGTTTAGCATTAATGCTACAACGACTATTTCCTAATAAAATGGAGAAAATTCAAGATAAAATTGAAAAAATAACATTCCCTAAATAACAGAATTTAATACTGTTAGCATATTTTTTTTAAAATAATTAAAAATTGTGGGTAACAAAAATCACTTTTAAGGAACATTATAATAGTTACACACAAGTAAATCTTCATAGTGTGATACATAGTTTGGGTAAAAAAGGCACTTTTAAGTGCCTTTTTTTTATAAAGATGATTTCTCTGAATGGATATTCAGATTATGGAAGAATTAAATAAAAATCAAAATTAAAAACAGAAACGAATGGTGACTTTATTAATACTATTATTGATCAGATTATTTTAATGAAATTAGAATTTAACTAGTACTAACAAATAGTAAATGTCTGAAAAATTAGCTAAAATAGATTTGAAGGAAGAGTTTGATACTATAGATATCAGCAATATATCATGGAATAATTATAGCGATATCATGATAGCTTTGGAAACAATGATAATTATTTTAAAGAAAGAATATAAGCCTCAATACTCCAAAAGCCATAAAGCGTTGCTAATAAAAAGATATGAATTACTATTCGAGAATATTAAAAACGGCTACCCAAGGTACAGAGGGAATGAAGAGTCCTTAGATGAAATAGTAATACTAAAAGCGCTTAATATTATTTGAATATAGATTGCATAAAAAAAGCGCATTATCACTAATGCGCTTTTTTTATATCATAAGCCTATGAAAAACAAACTTCCAAGGTGGTACAGAATAGTAAGGTGGTATTTAAACTGTTTGTCATTTTATAAAAGCCAATTTTTAAATCATGAACACCTCTAAATTAAATAAAATTGAAGTGAGTAAATTAAAAGACTTGACGATAATGGAAACATACACAAACCTTTATTTTAAGCATTAAAAATCGTATTATTTATAGATGTTGTTAACAACAGTTTTTTATCTTTTTAATGAGAAATGTCCAGTAAAAACTGTTCCATTACCAAGGTCAACTTTAAACCAATAATCATTAGAAAACATTTTTTTTTCATTATAAGTTCCGTCCCATCCTAAACTGCTAGCTGATAATTTTTTTAATAATTGTCCGTATCTATTGAATATAAATATGTTTGAATTTGGATATTTTTTGATTCCTTTAATTTGCCAATAATCATTATAACCATCATTATTTGGGGTAAAGAATTTTGGATAATCAATTACTGATACTACTTCGGAGTCTTCTCCACAACCCTCTTTGTCTCTAACAAAAACAGTATAACATCCACCTTGGATATTAGGAAAATAATTATTGTCTTGATAATTTATACCATCTATAGAGTATTCAAAGTTACCATCCCCTAAAGCTATTATCTCTATAAAGTTATTTCCTAATTCCCCATAATTTACTTGTTGTATTTCAGGTAGTACTGAACGTATTAAAGTAAATAAAAAGGAATTTTCACAAATAATACCATTTTCTACTTGGGTTACTGTTAAATTGTAGCTTCCTTCATTTGTAATTTCTGCATTGTGTGAAGACGAAATTAAAGTTCCATCTTCATAATACCACTCATATGAATTAAAATTAGAATCTATCGTTAAATAAATAGATGGTTCTAAATTACAAATGAAATACTCTTCATCTAAATTGATTTCAGGTAAACTATTTATGATTAAGTCAAATGATGTTTCAGAATAACAAATTGGGTTTGAAGCATCTTCAATTCTAATGTTTATGGTTTGAGAAAAAGGTTCTATATTTTGAAACAATACTGGTAAAGGGCTTGGAAGTGGGTTATTATTGGAATCATAATATTGTATTGTTAGTCCTGTTTGATTTCCGATAATTTGTTCTTCTATAGATGAAGTATTAAATTCAGAATATCCATCTCCTTGGTCACATGCATATAAATTATTAGGTTGGTTAATATTAGGTTGGCTTACACTTTGTAATTGAAGTATAGTCTCTTCATAACAGTTTGTGGTTGTATCTGTAACTCTAACAATTATATTTTGATTATTTGGTTCACTATTTGTAAAAGGGTTAGGTAGTGGGCTAGGTAACTCAATTCCATCTTCTGTAAAATACGTTACAATCATCCCAGTTTGACCATTAAGAGTTTGGTTTTCAATATTAGAAATGTCAAAGTATTCTGAAATACCATCACCATTATCATCACAACCATATAAAATTGATAATTGATTTGCTTCTGGATTACTAGGAATAAGAAGGTTGACAATAGTTTCTGAAGAACAATCCGTAATTGAATTTGTTATAACAGCTTTTATATAGTCTTGATTCACTATAAGATTTATAAAATTAGAATAATTAGTTGCAGAAATTATACTATTGTTACTGTCGAATAACTCAACCATTAAGTCCGTCTGTCCGTTTAATAAATCAACAGGTAAACTACTTAAATCAAAAAAGGTATAGCCATCACCGTCATTGTCACAGGCATAAATATCACTTGTTGATACCATTTCAGGAAGAGGGTTTGTTATTAAATTAAATGTAGTTTCAGTAAAGCAACAAAGATTACTACTATTACTTACCCTAACTGTTACTTCTTGTGAGTTAGCTTGAGAGTTGGTAAAAGGGTTTGGTAAAGGGCTTGGTAGCTCATTACCATTTTGATCGTAATAGGTAACTATAGTTCCTGTTTGCCCACTTACAGTTTGTGCTTCTATATTTGATGTGTCAAAACTAGATGAAATTCCAGAGCCCAGAGTGTTCTCGCAAGCATAAATATCATTAACTGGATAAGCAATAGGTGGTTCAGTAACAGAAATAGTTTCGTTTATTGTATAAGTAGAGCCGTTACTTTGTGTAATAGTTGCACTAATAGAGTATTCACCAGTAACAGAAAAATCATGTGTAGGAGATATAAGTGTTGAAATATTATTAGTTCCTGTTATAGGGTCTCCAAAACTCCATATAACAGAAGCAATATTATCTATGTTGTTTAAATGAAATGAATTATAAGTCTCGTTACAATCATTAGTGTAATTTAATGAAAATGGAGCGTTAATATCATTTTTTTCTCCTGAAATGTTGATGTAAAAATTAAAATCAGAACCAGGCCATGTACTACTAGTATTAATATATTCTGAGCCTGCACTGCAACCTCTATACCATGATATTCCATTATCTATAGCTGTACCTGCAATATGTGCAAGAGCATCACCATATTCAACACCTTTTTTAACTTCAACAAGTATTCTCTCTACATTTGAGGGAATAGTTATAGGTGTGTCAAAATCAACTGTTATTATTTGGGCATCATTACTATAACTATAACCAATAATGGGTAATTGCTGTACTTGACTACTTCCAATTAAATTTGCAGATGAAAATGAATTAGGAAAGTTTGCATCAATTTCGTAAATGTTAAATTGAATATTTGCAAGCCAAGTGGAGTAGCTTATCCCAACTTGTCCCTGATTAATTATAAACTCATCTTGACTTGAAACCCCAAATTGATTTAAAATAAAATCTTTAGCCCAGTAAATATTGGTTGAAGTACATGAATGATCTGTTGTTTTAATAACCTCACAAGAATTATGAGTTAATGTTGTTTGAGCATTAGAGTATAAATTCCAGACTAAAAAAAGGAAAATTAATAATTTAAGAGGTAAAGGTTTGTTCATTTTTTTGTTTTTCTTCTTAGGCCAAATATACCAAGCTACAACCTTTTAAAAAATGACTATCATCAGGTATTTTCGCCTCACTAATTATAGTGATTAAAAAAGCACATTATAACTAATGCGCATTTTTTTACCTTATCCCTATGAAAAACAACTTCCTAGGTGATATTTAAACTGTTTGTGGTATCGTGTACTTTAATTAAAAATAATTCCATAAAAAAAAAACAACTCGAAAGAGTTGCTTTTTTGTTGAGGTGTCGAGCGGATTCGAACCGCTGTAGATGGTGTTGCAGACCACTGCCTAGCCGCTCGGCCACGACACCCTAGTGTGAAGGCAAATGTAATAAGATATTTTTAATTAGCAACGTTCTTTACTTAAAAGAATAGTAACTTTCTCAACATTACCACCTATTGGTGGGTTTAATTTAGAAACTGCCACTTCCGCATTGGTAACTAAAGTACTCTCTTTAAATACTCTATCTAAAATTCGTTGGCCAACCTCTTCTAATAACTTTGAACGAATTGCCATTTCTTCTGCTACTATTTTATTTAATAATACATAGTCAACTGTATCATTTAAATCATCTGATTTTGCTGATTTTGTTAAATCGGCAGTAACGGTTACATCAACTCTATACTCGCTTCCTATACGCTCCTCTTCAGTTAAACAACCATGAAAAGCGTATAGTTTTATGTTTTCAACTTTTATAATTCCCATAGTATACCTTTTAGTATTTATGTTATTAGTTTAAAATAGCTGCAATACCAGGTAATGTTTTTCCTTCCAAACTCTCTAACATAGCCCCACCACCAGTACTTACATAACTTACTTTATCACTCAAACCAAATTGTTTTGCAGCAGCGACAGAATCTCCTCCACCTACTAATGAAAAGGCTCCGTTTTCTGTTGAAGCTACAATTGCATTACCTAAAGCTATAGTTCCTTTTGAGAATGTATCTAATTCAAAAACACCTAAAGGACCATTCCAAAGTATTGTTTTTGAATTCGCTAATACATCAGCAAATTTAGCGCTAGTTTCTGGTCCAACATCTAATCCCATCCATCCATCAGGAATTTTTGTAGTATCTACTAATTGTGTATTGGCATCGTTTGAAAAATTGTCAGCAATTAAAGCATCTACGGGCAAATGAATTTCCACTCCTTTTGCTTTCGCTTTTACTAAAATTGATTTTGCTAACTCTAAATATTCATCCTCAACTAATGAGTTCCCAATTTGTCCACCCAATGCTTTTATAAAGGTAAAAGTCATTCCTCCACCAATAATTACATGATCAACTTTATCTAAAATATTTTCGATAATCGTAATTTTAGAAGATACTTTAGCACCTCCTAAAATTGCAGTAACTGGTTTTTCACCAGAAGTCATTACTTTTTCAATACTTTCAATTTCTTTAGCCAACAAACTACCAAAACACTTGTTTTCTCCAAAATAGTTAGCAACAACACTCGTAGAAGCATGTGCTCTATGCGCAGTACCAAAAGCATCGTTTACATAAATATCTCCTAACTTTGATAATTGCTCAGCAAAAGCTTTATCTCCTTTCTTCTCTTCATCATGAAAACGTAAATTTTCTAATAAAAGAATTTTACCTTCTTCTAAATTTGCAACAGCAGCTTCTGCTTCAGCTCCAACACAATTTTCTACAAAGTTTACTTCCACACCAATAATATTTTCAATAGTAGAAACAATGTGCTTTAAAGAAAACTCATCCTGAACTCCTTTTGGTCGTCCTAAATGTGACATTAATACACAGCTACCACCATCTTCTAAAATTTTAATAATAGTAGGCTTTGCAGCTTCAATACGTGTAGCGTCTGTAACTTTAAACTCATCATTTAAGGGTACGTTAAAATCTACGCGAATTAATGCTTTTTTTGAGTTGAAATCAAAGTTATGTATGGTCTTCATCTGTGTTTGTTTATTATTTTAATCCCACCAGTGGGTTTAATTATTCGAACGAAAAATAAGTTTTGCAAAGATAGTTTTTTATGTGAATGATTGAAACTACTTTTTAAGTTTAGATAATTCTTGACACCGACTATTATTAGATTATATTTGTGTGATGGATTTCACAAAAGTCATAGGACAACAACATTTAATAAGTCACCTGAAGACTAGCGCAGATAATGGACGCATTCCACATGCGCAATTATTTGTTGGTCCTGAGGGTTGTGGAACACTAGCTACTGCAGTAGCTTATGCACGCTATATCCTTTGTGGAGCAGATAATAATGCGTGTAATTTAAAAATGGATAAGTTATCACATCCTGATTTACATTTTGCTTTTCCAGTGGCAACTAATGATAAAGTAAAACGACACGCAGTAAGTAATTTGTTTTTAGAAGATTGGCGAACTTTTGTAACCGAACAGCCTTATGGTAATTTATTTGACTGGTATAAACTCCTTGGAGTGGAAAACAAACAAGGACAAATAGGGGTTGACGAAGCTTTGGATGTGGTGAAAAAATTGGCATTAAAATCCTATGAGGGTGGTTATAAAATCATGATTATTTGGATGGCAGAAAAAATGAATAATGCTGCAGCTAACAAACTTTTAAAATTACTAGAAGAACCACCAGAAAAAACAGTTTTTTTATTAATTACTGAAAATGAAGATCAAATTATAAACACTATTCGTTCGCGCTGTCAGGTATTGCATTTTCCAGCATTGGCTGAATCAGCGATAGTTAATGAATTGGTTGCGGATTTTCAAATAACACCCGCTGAAGCCACAAAAGTAGCTCATCAATCGGATGGGAATTACAACAAAGCAGTTGACATATTAAATCAAGATTCTGAAGATATACAATTTGAAGAATGGTTTATTGCATGGGTACGCGCAGCATTTAGAGCAAAAGGAAATAAAACAGCTATAAACGATTTAATTACATGGAGTGAAACTATTGCTAAAACAGGTAGGGAAACTCAAAAACAGTTTTTAAACTATTGTTTAAATTTTTTCCGTCAAGCTTTATTGTATAACTACACTGCAACTGATTTGGTATTTTTAGAAACCCAAACAAAAAACTTCTCTTTAGCTAAATTTGCTCCTTTTGTACACGGAAACAATATATTGGCTATTAATGAAGAGTTAAATGATGCTATTTACCACATAGAGCGTAATGGAAACGCTAAAATTATTTTAACGGACTTATCTATTAAACTAACACGGTTACTACATAAAAAAGCTTAAAAATTCAAACGAAACACAAAGTTTGGAGTAAACCCTAAACCATAATTGGTTTGTTCAACAATTCGGTAATCATAAATAGGGGAGGTTATTGGCTCTATATCATCTGCTCTAAAAGTCTTTTCTAACTCATTTGCTCGATTATAGATATTAATAACTGAAGCACCAATTCTAGCTTTTACTGACTTTTTATTATTTAAAAAGAAATCATACATAACACTAGCGTCTAATTTATGATAGGTGTTTAATCGAGAAGCATTTAATGGTTCATAAGTAATTTCCCCAGATTGATTATCAATAGCTAAGGTATTAGTATATGGTTTTCCTGTAGCAATATTCCATCCCAAGGAAAATTGAAATTTTTTATACGTAAATGTATTCGATAAAGAGAATATATGAGTTTGATCAAAATTTCCGAAATACTCCTTTCCATTATTTAAATGGTTGAAGAAATAATTGGTTTTACTCAAAGAATAGCTCAACCAAACGCGATAGTTTTTTATGCGTTTTTTAATTAAAATATCTAGCCCTAATGATTCACTTTTACCTACGGAAAAAGTTGCCTCATTTTCATTTTCAAAACTAAAAAAACCTTTTAAAATAGTAATCCCTTTAATTTTTTTATAATACCCATCAATATCCAATTTCCATCCTTTATGTTCATATAAAGCACCTAAGGAAAATTGTTTGTTATTAATAATTGGCCTGTCTTTATCAGCCAGTACCCATAAACTGTTTCCTAAACCTAAATCATTTTGTGTAGATGAGAGTACTTTACTAATCGATTGGTTTTTAATTTCTAGAGATGTTTTTATCCCCCAAAACCGATTTAATTTATAATTTAAGTACAATCGAGGTTCAAATAATTTTTTATCAATAGTAGAAACTTGACTAGCGCGAATTCCAGTTTGAATGGTCCATTTGTCCTTCTCATATAGATATTCAGTAAACAGAGAATGGATATTTAATTTATCACTGTCTTTTTCCTCAAAAGGACTATGATTACCATCATTATCAGCATAATCAGAACTAATAACATAATCAATTGAATTAGAAACTAGATCGTAACCAAATCGAAAAGTGTTGTTTTTATTTTGTGAATAATGCAATCCAATTGTAGCCCCCAAATCTTCAATGTCATTAAGGTTGTTCGTTGTATATAAATCCTGTCCGTAAGTATCTTGATATCCATATTTTGATTTATATGAAGAACTATAAGCACTGGTTTTTAAGCTTGTTTTATTAGAAAGTGTGATATCCCATTTAATACTAAATCCCTTATTTGTTAAATCTAAATCATCAACTGAATTCACCCCAGCCTCTCCAATATCTGGGTTTATTGATGCATAATCAAGCTTATTGACCACAAACAAACTACTAAAACTTATGGTGTGTTTATTATTTGGTTTCCAAACGCTTTTAAAATTATAATCGGTGAAATAAAATTTATTTTCAAGTTCAACAAACTGACTATAAGCATATGTTGAGGTTTGTCCTTCGTCTATTTTTGTGTTTTGAAACACTTTATTTCTCATTTTTTGGAAAGTAAATGTATTGAGTATGTCGGAATAGGAGCGACGTACAGAAGTAGTTAAGCTCAATTTATTTTTAACTATTGGAGCTTTAATATATGCATCAGCCTGTATTAAATTAGCACCAATTCCAATATGTAAACTATCATGTACTTTGTCGGATGAACGAATATCAATTACCCCAGAAATACGATCACCATATTTTGCACTTGTACCACTTCTAAAAACACTTATCGTTTCTGTAATATATGGGTTAAAAGCAGATATTTGCCCAAAGAAATGTCCTTGATGATACATTTTTATCCCATCCCAAAGCACTAAGTTCTGATCAGGAGTTCCGCCTCGAATATGTATATCAGAAGCTGATTCAGTAGGACTAGAAATACCGGGTAACAGTTGTAAGCTTTGCAAAACATCAGGTTCTGTTAATCCAGGAAGAATTCCCAACTCATCAGGGCTAACTGTTATAGAACCATCATTTTCAATTTTATCAAAACCTGTAGTTAGGTATTCTTTTGAAATTAACACCTCATCTAAATCCGTAGTAGCAACATTTGGGTCAATTAGGGGTCTTTTTATAATGATGTTATTGTCATCTAAAAACTGAAAATCAAGTGCCGCTTGTTGTTTTATGATGGTAAGTATTTCTTCAAGCGTACTATTACCTGAAAAACGAATAGTTTTGTTTTTAAGAATAGCACTGTTAAAAGCAAAACGCACAGAAAATTTGGTTTCTAAATCAGATATTACAACTGATAACGGTTCATCTAAATAGTCCAATTTTTGTTCTTGAGCTACTAGATGAACCGTTAAAAAAAATATGATTACGAATACTACTTTTTTCATTTATACTTTTGAATACGAACATTTCTGTTTGCATCAAAGGTATACCGAATTTCCATAGTATCAAAAACCGTCGTTAAAGCTTGTTGTAAATTAGTGTGTGAGAATCTTCCAGTAAAGTAAGCTGTTTTTAAATTCTCTTTTCCTAAAACTGTAATATTATACTGGCGTTCTAGTTCTGTTACTACTTCATAAATAGCCACTTCATTAAACGAACTTTCCTGAGCTGTCCAACTTGGTGTTACTTCAGTAGTTTTATAAGGAGTCGCGATATTATCTTGAATACTTATGGCGTTACCAGGGGTTAATATGTGGTTTAATTTTCCAGAAGTTACTTTAACCTTACCCTCAAAACAAGTAACATTATAAAAGTAATCTCGTGAGTTTACAGTAAACTGAGTTCCTAAAACTGCAACGGCACCCTCTTTAGTTATTACTGTAAATTTAGAGCCTTTTTTAACTTTAAAATAAGCCTCACCTGTTAACTCTAAGGTTCTGTTATTGTCCCAATTAAAGCTTTTAAACGCAATTTTTGAATCAGCATTTAACATAACGTCTGATCCGTCAGGTAATTGAAAACTGGTTTGTTCAGCTAATTGAGTTTGATATGTATTTTGTTGAAAAAAGAAGCTATAGCCTAAAAACAAAACTACTGCTGCGGCTGCTGCATATGCCCATTTAGGGATAAGTGTACGTACTTTAGTAGTGTTCTTTTGGTTTTGATTACTTATTTTATTTAATGTTTCTGAAAAGTTTTTTTGTTGATCATAAGTAGGAGTTTCTAACTCTTTCGTGACATCAACAATAAATTTATAATCCTTATATTCATCGGTTTTCTTAAACTCCATGAGCTCCTCATCAGGCATTTCACCTGCTAGCCATTTTGCTAAATATGTATCGTTATTTTGATGTTCCATTGCTATATTCCGAGGGTTTCATATATTTAAAACAGTATTAAAATAAAAAACCCTACTTTTTATTTTTTAAATTCTTTAATTTCCGATCGCAAACTTACTAATGCACCATGCATTCTTTTTTCTACTGCCTTAACAGAAATACCTAACATTTCAGCTATTTCCTTATATTTTTTATTCTCTATTCTGTTTAATAAAAAAACCTCACGTTGCTTTTCAGTTAGGTTTGCAATTGCTCTATCCAACTCTTCTTTAAACTCTTTTTCTCTGTAAACAAACTCAGGGCTTTCATGTGTAGCTATTGAAGTTACCGATTTTTGATGCTTTAAAATTACTTTTTTATGAGCTACTTCATTTAAAAAGGCATTGTTTGCAAGCGTATATAAATAAGATTTTGCTTTTTCAAAAGGTACTTTTGCACAATTATTCCAAAGTTTTACAAAAGCATCTTGAGTTAAATCTTCAGCCTGAGCAGCATCCCCACATTTGTAGTAAATGAAGTTACGGATGGTTTTGGAGTGAGTATTAAATACTTCTTCGAAAACACGTTGCTCACAAACAGATTTTTGAGTATCGGGCATTTATAAGGTATTGTTTACTTAACAAACTTAGACATTATTTATGTAATAGTATTTAAACATGATATTTTAATGATATCGTTGGTTGTACAATTTAGCTTCGATAGGTTTTTTGAAGTAGCTAAAATTATTTAGAACTAAAGGAAGGGTTTTTAGTTTTTAACTTGTTTTATATTATATAAAAACATCACAAATGATGATAAAAGGAATAGTAGTAATGTTTGTTAACATAGAAGAAGAAAGAGACGCACAAAAGAGCATTAATAAACCTATTTATAGTGAAGAAAAAACGATGAAAGAGGTGTCACCAGAAATTTGGACAATAGTAAAAAAGTAAGGGTCAATACCGCCAACAGGTTTAATTTCCCGAGTCTCGATTTGGGATACCTCAATCGAAAAAGGTATTGGTTAATTTATAGCTAGTGAGCTTACACTTGAGTTTATTAACCAAATTTGTTATAAAAACATACCTTTGTTATTAAAAGAACCATTATGATAAAAAGAGCTTTTGTAGTGCTACTATTTCTAAGTGTTATTTCTTGTAAAAAGGAAGCTATTTCTGACAAATTAGTAGAAGCTTCGTGTGGACAATGTCAGCTTAACATGGAAGGGAAAGGTTGTGATTTAGCGATAAGATTGGATGATAATAGCTATTATGTAGAAGGAACGGATATTGATGAACATGGTGATGCGCATGCCTCCGATGGTTTTTGTGAAGCAATAAAAAAAGCAAAGGTGTCAGGAAGTATTGTAGATGGAAAATTTATTGCTTCCTCATTTAAAATTATACATGAATAAGTTAGACTATAACAAAAAAGCCGCTATAGCGGCTTTTTTGTTATAGGAGTTCTTTGTGAACTATTTTGTTTCTGAATAAGTTTTATTCAGGTTGTCAAGTATTGTTTTTGTGATGTCATTTTTCTCAGCGCCATACTGTACACTACCTACTTTGTTTTTACCAAAAATATATGCGTAACCGTTGGCCTCACCATATGCAACAATTGCTTCGTCAATTGTTTTTAACAAACCATCAATTTCACTCTGGCTTTGTTGAGCCATTATTTGTTCCTCTTGTTGTATTTGTTGTTGTAAGAACTGACTTTTTTGCATATACGGACCATATAACTCTTGTTGTTTCTCCTTACTTAAATTAGCGCCTTTAGCTTGCAATGCCGTAGCTTCATTTTTCAATGTCTTTCCTATAGAATCTTTCTTTTTCGCTAAAGCTTCAACTTTTACTTTATACTTATCTTCAATATCAATTCGTTCCTGATATTCTTCAATTAGTTTTTCATTGTTTACAAAAGCTGTTTTTTCTTGTTGACAAGAAAATAAAACAACAGACACGATAGCTACTAGAATTCCTTTTTTCATTTTTGAAGTATTAATACGATTTATGTATGGCGAATGTAAAAAATAATTACAATTAGTACAATAATAATTTCCTGAAAAAACTTCATTAAAATACTGTACTTTTGTCTTTTAGAATTAAAAAGATAAAATAGATGAAAATAGCCATAGGGAATGACCACGCAGGAACAGAGTATAAGTTTGAAATTATTAAACTTTTGGAAGCTCGAGGTATTTCGGTTACTAATTATGGAACCAATGAAAACTCAAGTGTTGATTACCCTGATTTTGTACATCCTGTAGCTAAAGATGTTGATGCAAAAAATGTTGATTTTGGTATTTTAATTTGCGGAAGTGCTAATGGTGTTTCAATGACCGCTAATAAATATAGTGGTGTTCGTGCAGGCCTGTCTTGGACAAAAGAAATTGCTGAATTAATCCGATTACACAATGATGCTAATATTTTAGGTATCCCTGCTCGTTATACTTCCATACCACAGGCATTGGCTATGGTAGAAACTTTTTTGGATACGGAATTTGAAGGAGGTAGGCATCAAACAAGAGTGGACAAAATAGCTATTTCATAATGCTTATTTGGAAAACAATGCCTTTTACATCTTTTACGGTAAAAGAGTTATACGAAGTATTGCAATTACGAAGCGAAGTTTTTGTGGTTGAACAAGACTGTGTGTACCAAGATATTGATTTTAAAGATCAGAAAGCACTGCATGTTTTAGGCTATAAAAACGAAAAATTAGTTGCCTATACACGAATTTTTAAACCAGGGGATTATTTTGAAGAAGCTAGTATAGGTAGAGTAGTAGTAGAACAAAATGAGCGTAAGTACGGCTATGGACATGACTTAATGAAAAAAAGTATTAACGTTATAGAAACACAACTGGGTACTAATACCATTCATATCTCTGCTCAAACCTATTTAGAAAAATTTTACAATACTCATGGGTTTGTACAAACAGGAGAAGGATATTTAGAAGATGGAATCCCCCATATAAAAATGATAAAAAACTAAACAAGTATTTGGCTTAATTCATTTTTGATAAGTTTAATTAAAACAAAAGAGGCTACCTATAGGTAGCCTCTTTTGTTTATTTTTGGAAAACCCACAGTTGGATTAATTAGCGTGAAAACGTCTTTTTTTCACAATGTTTTTAATGATAATTTCTACACGTCTGTCATATTCAGCTCCTTTACCTAAAGGAACAGTTCTACGCATTCCTTTATAACGCATACGTTCTTTTGCAATTCCTTTACGTCTTAAGTAGCTATAAACAGCTTTTGCCCTAGTCTGAGATAAGTTTTGTTTTTTTGTTTTTCTGTCAATTGCATCTCTACTGTAACGAGTACAACATACATGCCCTTGAATTTCAATATATAAATCAGGACGATCAGTTAAAACCTTTGCTAACTTACGTAAGTGAGGGAATGATTTTTCAGTAATCCAAGCATACCCTTCTTGAAAGTGAATATTTTCTAAAACAAAACGATCACCAATATTTAATGGCTCAACAATTTTGTGTTGAATAAGTGTTTCGTCTACTCTTGGTTTAGGAATAATGGTTTTAATATCAATAGTTACTTTTCTATTTAACCCTCTAACAATATCTGTTTCTACTTGATCAAATTTCCTAATGATTACCTCACCCTTCCCTTTTACAACCTTAAAAAGCGCCTTGTCTATACCTAAACTAATTAAATGGTTTTTTACATTTTTAGCTCTTTTTATGGATAAATTCATATTGTATTTATCAGAACCTCTATCATCAGTATACCCATACATAATGATTTCAACAATTTTTTCTCTACCTAGTTTGTTTATAAAGGTTTCTACTTTAGCTTTTTCTTTATCATTTAATTTATAAATAGCTGTGTCAAAATAAACATTAACATCTCTATGTTGTTTTTGCGCTGATAGTGAAAAGGAGAAAAAAATAGAGAATAAGAATACGTAAATTATTTTCATAGTCATTTGGGGATTAGTCACAAATCTAATAAATAGTAATCAAAAGAGATGCCAAATTACTTTAAAATGGTTTTGTGTTTACCTGAATTTAAAACTTCAAGCCCTTTATTAATAGCTTTATGATGTGTAAGTTGGTAGTTGTATAAGCCTTCTTTATAAAAATAACGGGTTACCAATTGATCCGTTATTATACCAGACAACTCTTCTTTATAGGTAGTAAGTGCAGCTGTTTTAGCAGTAGTGATACTGTTTTTTAATTGTTCAATTTCAGTGTCAAGTACCATATCATCTTTCGTGGCTTGTTTTTCTAATGTTGCTAAAACCTTTTCAGTGTTGGTTTGGTATTTAAAATCACTGTTTGAAACATATTGTTTAAAAGAGTCATAGTCATCGGCTGAAAATGAAAAATTAGCAATTGAGTTGAATGAGTTTTTATAATAAAAATCAGTACAAAAATTAAAAATTACTTGCTCCCTAACTAATGCTTTGGAAATACTACTGTATTTACTTTTTGCAACTTTAATGTCTGGGTTAACTCCTCCACCATCATATACGGTTCTTCCATTTTTTGTTTTAAAGGCGTTATAGTTTTTTTCATCAGTACGTACGGCTTTTCCTTTTTTATCTCTATTCCAATAATCTAATGCTTGAATACAACGTCCTGAAGGAGTGTAATAACGTGATATGGTTACTTTTAATTGAGTACCATAGGTAAGCTTTTTAGGTCGTTGGACTAAGCCTTTACCAAAACTTCTAGACCCTATAATTACTGCGCGATCTAAATCCTGTAAAGCTCCTGAAACGATTTCACTTGCTGAAGCACTAGTCCCGTTTACCAGTACGATCAATGGAATTTCGGTATCTAAAGGTTGGTCTTTTGTTTTATAGATTTTATTGTATTTTTTTACTTTGGATTTTGTGGTTACAATTACTTCGCCTTTAGGGACAAATAAGTTTACTATTCGTATAGATTCACGAAGTAACCCACCAGGGTTTCCTCTTAAATCTAAAATTAACTGTGTTGCACCTTCAGCCTTTAATTTTACAATTGCCTCTTTGGTTTGTTTATACGCTTTACTGTTAAATTTACTAAGTACTATATAACCAGTTCTCTCATCGATAAGTTTGTAAAAAGGAACAGCATCAACATCAATTGCTGATCTTGTTAATACTGTTTGTAGCTCTTTTCCCTGACGTTTATATACAATGTTAACAGTTGAATTTTCCGCTCCTTTCAAAAGAGCTGCCGTATCTTCCTTAGAATCGATTACTTTAATATCACCAACTTGTATAATTTCATCCCCCGCCTTTAAGCCGGCTTTGTCTGCAGGATAGTCTTTAAAAGGTTCTGTAATAAATAAACGACCCTCTTTTCGGTATATAGCAGCACCAATTCCAGTGTATTCTCCGGAGTTATTAATTTTATAAGATTCAACATCCTGTTCATTGTGAAATTGAGTATACGGATCAAGATCCTTTAACATGCTTTTGATAGCAGTATCCATTAATTCCGCAGGGTTGGTTTCATCAACATAGTTCATGTTGAGCTCTTTAAACAAAGTGGTAAATATTTCTATTTGCTTGGCAATTTCAAAGAAGTCGTTTTTAAATGCAGTTGTTGTTACCAATAGTAATATTGCTATTACTGGTATGAATATTCGTTTTTTAAATAGTGTTTTCATAATGTAGATTGTTATGTGACTTCTCTATACTGACGATAACTTTCGGGATTCTTCGTTTCTCTACGAAAATCACTCGAATAGACGATTGACGAATAATTATTCCCCTTTTTTTTTAAATACGTCAATTCTAGTGATTTTCAATAGAAAACTGTATCGAGAATAGTATTTTGAATTAACCCCCCCCCTCACTTTAATCCTCGAGGAAACTTGACTATGAGTTTTCTTTTTTAGCTAATTTCTTTAAAAGACACTCCATTTTGGAGTTTATCTCTTCAATAGCTGGCATATCTTTACTAAGATACAAAAACATACAGACATATTTTTGGTTAAGACCATCATGTATGATGTGTTTGTTGAGTCGATACCCTTCTCGAAGTAGTCGTTTTATTCGATTTCTATCTACAGCTTTTTTAAAATTTCTTTTAGAAACAGAAACACCAGCTTTCACTAAAACCTCATCTTCAAAATTAAGTTGTTTGTACACCAATTTTATAGGAAATTCCGTCAATTTTTTTCCAGAGCTAAAAAGTTCCTCCAAGAGTTTTTTGCTTTTTAGTTTTTCTATGGATGGGTAAGTCTTATTCATAATGTAAAAATAATAATCCCTTTTATATCTCACTACTCAAATTCGCTTTATCTGAATTTATAACGTAAACCTATGGTCATTGATGGGGTTCTAATCAGTAGCAAGATTGTAATGGTTATAGCCTACAAAGATGTTTGCTTTTTTTAGATGATAGTCTACATTAATTTTACATTCATTGTTTCGGAGTTTATTAAATCTTGTTGCCAAGATAGTAAAACACTAATTGGTTTTTTTACGAATATGCGCGCTCCTATCCCATAGCGAAATCCAATAGAATTGATGTCATTAGCTAGATAGCTTACCCCTAACTCCACCAAGCGCTTATAAACTCTTCACGGACGCGATAATAATTAAAAGTAACTCCACTTAGGTCTAATTTTTCTGTTTTACCAAAATTCCTTTCATAAAAATGACTGTGTCTGGCTGTAACTTCTATTAAATCAGAAAATCGATATTCTAAATTAGTATGTAATCCGAGTATTCGATATTTGCCACTTGAATAACTCATTGATGCTTGTAATAAACTTCTCCTATAACTGTCATCATTTTCATCAAACTCTAAATATTCTCCATAGTAATTATTTTCATATGGAATAGGGTTAAACACACGAACTTTTTTTTGCCAATTAGTAGTGTTTTCCCACTCCATAAAAGAGGTTTCGCTATTAATTCAACAAATAAAAATGCTACAAAGGTGTTTTTTTTAGGCATGCTTTCAATGGAGGAATTATTATAAGAAATTGTGTTTAATTTTTTTGTGAAAGATTTTCTTTTAGGTTTTTTTAACCTACTCTGACTAAAACTTGAAACTGAAAAAACAAACACATAAAATATATAGAAACCGCATAAATAATATTTTTACACCTTACTACAAACAACGTTCCAACATTAAATGAATAGAAATTAAAAAGCCCTTGAAAATATTCAAGGGCTTCAAAAGGCATCAGTTTATTCAATAATTAGATGAATAAATTAATTCACAATAATCTTTTTAACAATGGCTGAATTGTTAGTTAATATTTGTGCAAAATATACTCCTGAACCGATATTTTGTAATTTGATTTCTAAGTTGTTATTAAAGTATTTTAAGTCAATAATCTGGACAAGTTTTCCTGAGGAGCTAAATATTTTAGCTTCAGTTAAAGTCTGTTTACCTGTATAGCCAAGAGTAAAAACCCCGTTATTTGAATTAGGGTAAATAGAAATTTGATTTTTTAATAAAAGATCTTCTGCGATCCCTAAAATTTGTTCATAAAGCTGTACTTCTGCAACTTGAATAATCCCCTCACCAGAATTACATTCATTATCTGTGAAATTTACTCTGTAGTAAGAGTAAGCAGTACTATTTGAAAAAATAAATGTTCTTGCAAAAAACCTAGTTGAAATACAAGGGATTACTCCAGTAGCAATGCTTGTAAATACTACCCCATCATTGGAACCTAAAACTTCATAATCTTGCGGGTCTCTACCTTCAGCATCATTTGCCGTTGTTATTTCAATAGAAGTAGCAATGTTACTTGCTCCACCTAAATCTACAGTAAATCCAGTTCCGTCAACTTCATCAAAATCTAATAACTTTGTATTTGCATCACCATCAATAATTTTATCTACTCCTTCAGCTGCTGGAGCGTTTATAATATTGAATGAGGAAACAGTCATTGTTGGATTAAAAATGGCAGTTTGTGCTTGTAAAAAAGCGGAACCTAATAAGGCAATAAATAGTAATCTTTTTCTCATAATAAAAGGGTTGTTTTTTTGCAAAAAAACAACCCTTTTATAGAAGCGGTAACAATCAAGGGATGTAATCATCCGTTTTTGGGACAAACAATATTGTTAGGCTTATTTCTTGTAATTATTATTAGTTCTATCTATATCAGCCATCAATTGTGAAGGATCTATAGTAATTTTACTCACTGTTTTTGATGCTTCAAAAGTGTAAGTTGGGTGTGCCCACGCCCAATCAGCAGCAACGGTTCTTTTTAAATTAGGATAAGCATTTGATTTTTCAGCTCTTGTCATTTGTAAAGGAATATAAACATACTCTTTTGTTCCATCAGTATATTCAACAAT
>Ga0209395_1002794_pt1 | contig 22339 bp, 18 predicted proteins | sample GOMGulsemesocosm_3_FD_184635 | JGI IMG/M metagenome (GOLD analysis project Ga0209395, IMG submission 184635) | Methane-oxidizing microbial communities from mesocosms in the Gulf of Mexico - GOM9D Gulf of Mexico (SPAdes) (version 2) | ecosystem: Environmental > Aquatic > Marine > Cold seeps... | reverse complement strand
CGCAGCGTTTCTTTAATATTGTCTTCGGTTAAACGTCCACGACCACTTATATTTTTAAGCGTGGCGGACAGGCGATCGGTGAGGTTTTCAAACATAAGAAGATTAACCAGTTAATAGTGTTTCAAAAAATTGCCGTCATTATAGCCTGCCAAATTGAATTAGGGCTAGTGCAAAGATGCGTTTAGTTCAAGAGTCATCAATAAAGTTTGTCCTCTTGCTACAAAAGTTGCCACCCTTTTCAGGTTTCAATGCAATTTTCTTATTAAAAACATGATTTTTTATTTAAATGAAGTAGCAATCAACAAGAGATAATCTTACAACCTGCACGTTATATGTATGGAGGGGTGGTGGTGCAGCAGTAATGAGTGGACGTCTTATTGATAACTACTTGACTATAAATAAGACGCCACAAAAATCAATTACTCACATTACTATTAAATAATTGAGATCTAGATTCATCTTGTGCAAATGCGGCAAAAATTCGTTGTTTTTGCCCCTGTGTAAACATAACTATTTCAGAGTCATTAACACTAGTTGCCATAAAGTTCATGAACATGTCATTACTGCCACATGACGCTCTAGGGTGAACAGGATGGGAGGAAAAATGACTGCTGGTATTTGGCGTATCGCTAACGCCATCATCTTTATCACAAGAGTCGCCAGCCCCAATATGTAACAGGTTTAGCCAGTGACCTATTTCATGCGTGGCAGTTCGACCCAAATGACCTTGACTACTGCTGATTAATGGTTCAATAGTACCAAATGCTCGATAGTCTACGGTCACACCATCTGTTAATGGATCCCCTCCGGGCAATTGACCTGTTCCATAAATTGCTGCATTTCCATTGCGATCAGAACTATCATAAACCCAAATATTTAGGTATTTGTTTGTGGGCCAAGCATCATGACCTCCCTGAGCGGTATAATATTTACCATCAGAAAAAAGCCCACCTGTCTTATCCAAGGTTCTCGTAATACCTGTTGTTTGTGCTCCATTAGGATCAATGGTTGCTAGCTTAAATTCAATGCCCGTATCTGCGATGGCATCTTGAAATTCAGCAGGCACTTTATTTAAATCCAGATTTTTTTTGCGAAAATCTTGGTTCAGCACGTCAAACTGTGAAAGTATTTTTTCCTCTGAGATATTAGTGACATGATCTGTATTTTCTAAATACAGTACATGGACCACAACGGGAATTGTCACTATAGCTTGGCTGCCTTCGATTGTAATTTCAACGGTCAATTTCGCGCTCAATTGCTTCGTATCTGTGGCCGTAATTTCTAGCTCATAAACATTGTCATTATTTTCATCGTGAGGATTAACAAACTCAGGCTTAACCACAAATGATAAGGCACCGTTAGCCCCATCGATTGTAAAATCAAGTGCATCGCTGCCACCGCTGATACTGTAAGTAACTTGATCACCATCGTTATCAGTCGCCACTGCTTTATATCCGGTTTCAAGGACCCCGTCAGTGCGACTAAACAAGGCGTCAGATGTAAAAACAGGAGCTTGATTTACTGGCTCATTTTTCTCATCGCCGCTTGTGCTGCCTCCACAAGAAACAAGGCCAAGAAGGAAAAATGTCGCTAAACTGTTCCTGCCTGCTCGTTGCTCCATAAATTTACCAAGTGCCTTACCTACTTTATCCATTACTGTTTGTCCCTGTTTTATAAAACGCACTACTAATGCAGAATGTTCTGAATAATTTACAAAAATCGACCTCGGAGTATAACTTAAACGACCATCGTTAACCCGACAAAATACGCTTACAATCAGCCATATATACAGTTTACCAAGGTCATGATTGTTAGAGTGCGTAGTGCATTTTAGATAGCGCATGATACAGGGGGGCTAGTTACTAGAGTTTTTTAAAAGTACAGGCTAAGGGCTCATGAATAAAAATAGATTAAATGCTCATCACCATATCTATGCGGTGCATGCCCTGCCCCCAGCCATTTTTGATTTCGGTGATTGCTTGGGCATTAAACTTAGCAAAGAATGGCGCAGAAAGGTGGCTAGCTGCAATAGTCACGGTCTCAATGCCTTCTTGTTGTGCCAACTCTTTTATATGATTCATGATGTGACGTCCAATGCCTTGTCCTTGGGAGGTAGGTGAAAGTAAAATCCAGTTAAGAGAGCTAGACATGCTGTCGACTTTGAGTAAGCCAAAAGCACCAACGATTTTACCGCGGATCATGCAGATTTCATATCCACTGGGGATAAGTTCCAAAAACGCACAATAGTCTTCTCGTTCATTTAATGCGAAATATTGAGGACAATTCTCGTCAAATAACGATAAACACATTGCTTTATAACAAGCTTGATAAGAAAGGAACTGTACCGGATTCATCGTTTTTTCATTATTTTTTAGCTAAACCACAAACCCGTTATGCAAACGGGCGCTTCATCGTCGCATAAATAGAGCTGCCATAAGATCTCTTCAGCACTATTTTCATAAACCACCTTCCACAGTAGCTGATGCTCATTAATGCGTTTCAAATGCCCTAAATACTCAAACGATAACATCTTACCCAACGGCTTAATCGCTTGGTTCACTGCTTCTTCAAATTTTTCAGGGCCTAACTTGTCTTTCATTTCTGGGGAAAAGTACTTCGTTAATAACTGATAGTCATTCGTCTCATGGGCCGTCAGCACACCATTCATTACGCAGCGACCAATACATTCTATATTTTCTTCATTTAACGTAATTATCATTATGAATCCATCTAACTATTCTAATTGCTCGATGATTATTATTGTAAACATAATCACACTAACAGCCGTAAATGTTTCAAAGTATGTCAAAAACGGCGTTATGTAAATCATTGTAAAACAAACATCCCTCTTGTCCATTTTATTATATTCTGAGTACATCATTAAAATTTACTGTGTTTATGTTATGAAAACCTTAAAACAATTATTACCGCTCATCGTGTTAATCGCCTTTGGACTTGCTGCCTATATCGTACTGTCTACACCGCCAAAGGCCAATAAACGAGGTCCCAAAGTGGCCCCCTCATTAGTCGTTGAAACACTTCACATAAAACCACAACAATATCAGGTTAACTTAACGTCCTTTGGTAAAATTTCACCCACAATTCAAAGTCAATTAAGTGCTCAGGTAACGGGACAGATAGTTGCTGTTAGTGAGCATTTCAAAGCGGGTCGTTTTTTCAAAAAAGGTGATGTATTAGTCACTTTAGATGACCGCGATTACACGATTAGAGTGCAATCGGCTGGCGCTGAGCGTGCACAAGCTCAAGTTGCCCTTGACGAAGAACAAGCATTATCAGCACAAGCACTACGCGATCGTAAGAACCTTGGGACGTTAGGTCAAGCCAGCGATTACGCCCTACGTAAGCCCCAAATGGCCGCTGCTAAAGCTAAATTACAAGCCGCAGACGCTAACTTAAAACAAGCGATGTTAGAGGTAGAGCGTACTAAGATTATTGCCCCTTATGACGGTCGTTTACTCAACAAAAAAGTATCATTAGGCCAAGTGGTCGGTAGCAATACCGTACTGGCTGACATTTATGCAACGCATAGCGCGCAAGTTGAGCTGCCTATCAAAAACTCACAACTGGCGCTTATTAACTTACCGAATAACCACGTAGCTGCTGATAAACAAGATGCATCCTTGGTCACCATTTTTAATAACGACGGCGGTGAGCCTCAAGCATGGGCAGCAAATTTAGCGCGTACCAGCGGTTCAATTGATGATAATACACAACAGGTCAGCATTATTTCTGAAATAGCAAAGCCCTTTGCTCAAACGGATAAACGCTCCCTTAACATAGGCCAATTTGTTACTGCATCTATTACAGGCAAACGCTTAAACGATGCCATTGTTATTCCTAATGCCGCTATTTATCAAGGTAGTTATGTGTATCTCTATGTCGACGGTAAATTACAACGTAGAAACATCACAATCAGCTATCAAAATGAGCAAGATGCATTAATAAAATCAGGCGTAATCAATGGTGACCAATTGGTTATAACTCCTCTGGGACAGGTCAATTCTGGTACGCCAGTTAAGTTACTCGGTGAGAAAAAGAAGCAACGTACCAAGGGTAAAAGAGACAAAAGAAATCGCAAAAATAGAGCAAGAAATCAGGAGCAACAATCATGATTGCTTGGTTTGCTAAAAATGGCGTTGCCGCCAACCTTTTGATGATATCCATATTAATTAGTGGCTTTTTAATCCTTAAAACACAGATCCCACTGGAAGTGTTTCCAACAACAGAGGCGCGCTCGATATCAATCTCAGTTAGCTTGCGCGGTGCAACCCCTGAAGATACCGAAAAAGGTATTGCTATATTAGTTGAAGAAGCGGTACAAGATCTTGACGGCATCAAGCAGCTAACCAGCCGTTCTTCAGAAGGAAGCGCCAGCGTGCGCGTTGAAATGGATAACGGGGCTAATGCTCAAAAACTGCTCAATGAAGTTAAAAGCCGTGTTGATGCCATTAATAATTTTCCTGGCGGCGCAGAAAAACCTGTCGTTCGCTTGGCGCAGCGTACACGTGAAGTCATTAGCGTTGTAGTTTCAGGGCCGCAATCTGAAAAAGAAATACGTCAATTAGCCGAGGGCGTTCGTGATGATATTTTACGCCTTGAGGGGGTTACTCAGGTACAACTTGATTCAGTACGCCCTTATGAAATTACGATTGAAGTTAATCAAGATATATTACGTCAATATAACATTTCTTTAGCGCAAATATCCCAAGCCATTAATAGTAGCTCTAAAGATTTGTCGTCAGGTAATATTAAAACATCGGGTGGCGACGTACTCATTCGTTCATCAGGCCAAGCGTATCGTCAAGATGAATACGACAATATCATAATATTAACCCAAAATGATGGCAGTTTAATTCGTTTAAAAGATATTGCTAAAGTAAAAGATGCTTTTAGTGATAGCGAGTTCTCTAGTCGTTTCAATGGCAAAAACGCGGCATTTATAGATGTGTATCGCATTGGTAACCAAAGCGCGATAGATATAGCCGACAAAGTTAAAGCATACCTCGACCAAAAATCACCATCGATGCCCCAGGATGCAGAGCTTTCTTATTGGCGTGATCGCTCGGTTATTGTTAAAAATCGTTTAAATACGCTAACAACTAATGCTATTCAGGGCGGAATTTTAGTGCTCGCCCTGTTAACGCTATTTTTGCGTCCAGCCATTGCATTTTGGGTATTTATTGGTATTCCGGTAAGCTTTATGGGCGCGTTCTTCTTAATGCCATTAATGGGTGTTACCCTTAATATTTTCAGCCTATTTGCATTTATATTAGTGCTAGGCATTGTTGTCGATGACGCTATTGTCACCGGAGAGAATATATACGCACACATGCGTCATAGTGAAAATGGGTTGCAAGCCGCTATCAAAGGAACACAAGAAGTTTCTGTGCCCGTGACCTTTGGTATTTTAACAACGGTGGCGGCGTTTATGCCTCTTGCGTTCATTGAAGGTCGCCGCGGCGAAATTTTCGCACAGATACCCATTGTTGTTATTCCTATTTTGTTATTTTCACTGATTGAATCAAAACTTGTACTACCATCCCATTTGAAACATTTGTCACTGCGAAAAGATAAAACCAGTAGTGGTGGTTTCTCAAAATTTCAGCAACGTTTTGCCGATGGTTTTGAACAATCAATTATCAAATATTACCGTCCAATTTTAGCCATTAGTTTGCGTAATAAGCGCACTACCTTGGTCAGTTTTATTGGTGTGTTAACAATAATTATTAGTTTAATAATGAGCGGCTGGATGCGGTTTACATTTTTCCCTCGTGTAGAGAGTGAAACAGCTGTTGCCTCATTAGCAATGCCAGCTGGCACACCTTACTCTGTAACCGAGCATTATATTACTAAGATGACGGATGCCGCATTTACCTTAAAGAAAAAATACTATGAGCGTGAAGGTATTGACCTCATCTTGGATATTAATGCAACGGTAGGCAGCAGCGGCCGCAGTGAAGCCTCTCACCTAGGACGTGTTATGTTTCAAACAGTTCCCCCTGAGCAACGTGAGTTGAAGATTGGTTCTAGTCAACTTGTCCGTGAATGGCGTGCGCTCATTGGTGAAGTTCCAGGCGCACAAAGTCTGACCTATCGCGCAGAAATTGGCAGAACATCTGACCCTGTTGAAATTCAATTTGCAGGAAACGACTTTAGGCACTTAGCCGAAGTATCGGAGAAAGTAAAAGCGCAACTAGCCTTATACCCTGCTTTATTTGATATTAGTGATTCACTATCAAATGGTAAAGAAGAGCTGCAAATTGAGCTTAATGAGCAAGCCTATGCACTGGGTTTAACGCGCAGTGATGTCTTAGGGCAAATTCGCGCTGCCTACTTTGGACTGCAAGTTCAGCGCATTCAGCGTGGCCGCGATGACGTGCGTGTTATGTTAAAACTGCCAAAATCACAGCGTCAATCTATTGCGGGTTTAGAAGATCTACGGATTGTGACGCCGCAAAAACAAAGTGTGCCGCTGAGTCAATTAGCCACCTTAACACCGAGTAAATCACCGACCTCGATAAACCGAATCGATCGTTACCGCACTATGTCAGTTAGCGCTGATGCCATAAAGTCACAGGCCAACATGGCCGCAATTCAAACTGATTTACGCCTCTTTATTGATGAATTACTTGTTCAATATCCCGGCATGACCTATAAATTTGAAGGTGAGGCTCGTGAGCAACGTGAATCATTTGGCTCAATGACCATAGGGCTATTCGTCATGCTATTTGTCATCTATGGATTATTAGCGATTCCATTTCAATCCTATTTACAACCGTTAATTGTAATGTCAGTAATCCCCTTTGGTATTATTGGCGCTGTTGGCGGACACTGGATTATGGGCATGAACCTAACAATCTTAAGCCTAATGGGTATGATGGCTCTGGTTGGCGTTGTGATTAATGATTCACTCGTCTTAGTTGATTATATTAATAAACATTATCGCCATGGAAAGATGAGTTTAATGGATGCGGTGCTTAACGCGGGTGTCGCTCGATTTAGACCTGTAATTTTAACGTCACTCACCACATTTATTGGTCTAATGCCCTTGTTGTTTGAAAAATCAACTCAAGCACAGTTTTTAATACCTATGGCCGTATCACTCGCCTTTGGTATTATTTTCGCCACCTTGATTACGTTAATATTAGTACCGATTAATTACGTTATGGTAGAGAAAGTACGACTGGCTTTTCAGCGGTTTGTTAATAGCTAATACATGAAATACTTTACTTCGACGTCATTTAACGCCACAAATAATGACTAGGATGTGAGGTGGTAATTGACCGTGCTATCAGAGGTTACTCCCTAGGGGTAACCTCTTTTTTTATACCTATTGCAAACGACGCTTCATCAACAACAGATCCTTTTTCTTTTCAATTAACGTATCGAGTGTACCTTCATAACTAACCGTTTTTTGAATGTTTGGCCAAGTGATCTTTTTGTTAAGCAGTGATAACGCGCAAGTCAGATTGATATAATTGAAGTACAAAATGAAACGTTGCAACATGTCTGGCGATGTTGGTGATAGCCCTAATTTATTGGCTGTGCGCGGATTTAAAATATAGCTGGTCGCTTTAATCGTTATTTGAGTTGGTTGCTTGTTTTCATACTGACTAATGAGATTTAAAAGACCATCAACATACGCACTAAAAACCTGCCTCTTTCGCTCTCTAACACTATGTTTTTTATTGAGGACAAAATAATAATCAAACAAACTTCCGCTATGTAATACTAAGCGATTATTGCGAACTTTTTCACCAATAAGTAGCACAGAATAATACTTCAAACTCCCAGATTTAACCCCACTAGGCACATCGCCAAACGGAGCAAACACACTCAATGACAACGCAAAGGTAAAAAGAATTAAAAAAGGTAATTGCGCCAACATTAGCAACAGAGCAACCACAAGATTAAGTGCTAAAAACGCACCAACCATTTTTAATTGAAAAACACGCTGTTGGCGAGGAGTGAGATTATAAAAGCGGTGTTCCATGATATATTTAAATCCTAATTAGTAGGCTTATTTTAGCTCTAAGGTTATGCCTTTACACATGTTTAAACTGAATTTGATCTTGCTCTTCTTTTGACAGTAATGAGCGAATATGCAGTTCTATTTCTTGCGCCGTACCTACAACATAAAAGTCCCAACCATTGCCGTTACCGTCAATAATGACGGATAAGTAATCATCTTTAATGGTCAATACAGACAAGCGAGACGCATCTAAATCGACCCCTTTCTCTTCACATCCACTTTCTGGTTTATTTTTAAACGTCAGTAATTGTTGATTTCGTGTTATTAGATTATCTAACTTGCATTGTTGCACATAACTTTGCGAATATTTTCTAGCAAGTGAGATACACGAAAAACCCAATACAAACAAAAGCAATACTGGCGTATATTCTCGTTGCCCCATGTAATAGCGGTAACACAAGAATAATGCAGCAAAAATTGACAGGCTCCCTATCGCATTTAAAACCATACGCCAAATAAACTGATACTTTTTCAAAAAAATCACCTTAAGATTTAAAATAAGCGGTAATTTAGTCATATTTATACCAAACATCAACAGAGCATAAACTAATCGAGTCAAATTTAAGCACTATTGAGCACATTCAACCATGTCACACCTTTATTAACTTCTGATGATGCGACGACAACGGGAAGTATTTCATAAGGAAATAGGAATAAACGCATCCGCCTCAGTTCATTTATAAGCACAATATTTACTAATTTATAACAAATAACACTCGTCATCTTTAAACAAGCCATGTACTATGAGTTACACGTTTAGACGTCTAAACGTCCGTAGTTAGTTTAAGTTTTAGGATTATTCGTTATGGTTTTACACGCTCGTACACAAAAAAGTCAATTACAAGAAATACTTAAAAATCGTATCATGATCCTTGATGGGGCTATGGGTACGATGATTCAAGCTCATGACTTTAGCGAAGAAGACTTTCGTGGCGAGCGATTTAAGGATTGGTCTTGTTCTATTAAAGGTAACAACGATTTATTATCCCTAACACAAACGGACGCGATCAAAGATATTCATCGTCAATATTTTGCAGCGGGCGCCGATATTGTAGAAACCAATACATTTAATTGTACGACCATCGCCATGGCCGATTATGAAATGGAATCATTGGCACGTGAGATAAACCTTGTATCAGCAAAAATAGCGAGAGAAGTTGCTGATGAATTTTTAATTACCGAGCCACACAAACCTCGCTTTGTCGCGGGTGTTTTAGGGCCAACTAATCGAACCTGTAGTATCTCCCCTGACGTTAATGACCCTGGTTTTCGTAACATTACGTTTAATCAACTCGTTGAAGCTTACAGTGAATCTACGCATGCGCTTATTGAAGGTGGCTGTGACATCATTATGGTGGAAACCATCTTCGATACACTTAATGCAAAAGCGTGTTTATTCGCTGTAGAAACAGTATTTGAGGAATTAGGTTTCAAATTACCTGTCATGATTTCAGGTACTATCACCGACGCGTCAGGCCGTACATTGACCGGGCAAACCACCGAAGCTTTTTATAACTCTCTCCGTCATGTTGACCCTATTAGTATTGGTCTTAACTGTGCCCTTGGTCCTGCCGAACTGCGTCAATATGTAGAAGACTTATCCCGTTTAAGTGAGTTTCCTGTGAGTGCTCACCCTAATGCCGGCTTGCCAAATGAATTTGGTGGCTACGATTTAGATGCCATTGAAATGGCTGGGTATATCGAAGAGTGGGCGCAAAGTGGGTTTCTTAATATTGTCGGTGGTTGTTGTGGTACTACGCCTCTGCATATTAAAAAAATCAGCGAAAAGTTAGAAGATGTCGCTCCTCGCGTTTTACCCGAAATAGAAATTGCGTGTCGAATCTCGGGACTTGAACCTTATAACATTTTTAAAGACTCTCTTTACACTAACGTTGGTGAACGAACTAATGTGACCGGTTCAGCGCGCTTTTTGCGCTTAATTAAAGAAGATGATTACACCACAGCGCTCGAAGTAGCACTGCATCAAGTTGAAGCTGGTGCACAAATCATAGATATCAACATGGATGAAGGCATGCTTGATTCTAAAGCTGCCATGGTTCGCTTTTTAAATTTGATTGCTTCTGAGCCTGATATTTCTCGCGTACCCATCATGATTGATTCGTCAAAATGGGATGTTATTGAAGCGGGGCTTCAATGCGTGCAAGGAAAATGTATTGTTAACTCAATTTCCCTTAAAGAAGGCGAAGACATTTTCATACATCAGGCCACCCTCATAAAACGCTACGGCGCAGCGGCCATAGTGATGGCATTTGATGAAGAAGGTCAAGCAGATACCTATGAGCGTAAGATAGAGATTTGTCAGCGTGCATATGATGTATTAACTCAAAAGGTAGGTTTCCCACCCGAAGACATTATCTTCGATCCCAATATTTTTGCAATAGCAACAGGGATTGAAGAACATAATAATTATGCGGTAGATTTCATAGAGGCGACTCGTTACATTCGCCAGAATCTGCCCCATGCGGGCGTGTCAGGTGGTGTATCAAACGTATCTTTCTCATTTCGTGGTAATAACCCAGTACGTGAAGCCATTCATGGCGTATTTCTGTATTACGCCATTCAAGCTGGCATGAATATGGGCATTGTAAATGCCGCCCAATTAGCTATTTACGATGACATTGAAAAAGAATTAAAAGACGCGGTGGAATATGCCGTGCTTAATCACGGCGATGATGCCACAGAAAAATTATTGGAAGTTGCCGAGAGTTATCGAAACGCTGGTTCAAAATCTAAAGTTCATGTTCAAGATTTATCATGGCGTGAGCTGCCTGTCGTAGAACGTTTGGCGCACTCTTTAGTTAAAGGTATTACCGAATATATAATTGAGGACACAGAACAAGCCCGCTTAATGTTCTCCAAACCCATTGAGGTGATTGAAGGTCCCTTAATGGACGGCATGAACATTGTCGGGGACTTGTTTGGCTCTGGTAAGATGTTCTTACCGCAAGTGGTTAAATCTGCCCGCGTGATGAAGCAAGCTGTGGCTCATTTAAACCCGTTTATTGAACTTGAAAAAACACCGGGGCAATCGAACGGAAAAATAGTCATGGCCACTGTAAAAGGTGATGTACACGATATTGGTAAAAATATTGTTGGCATTGTTTTGCAATGTAATGGTTATGAAGTCTTTGATTTAGGTGTGATGGTTAGTGTTGAAGATATCATCAAATGTGTCAAAGAAAATGACATCGACGTTATCGGATTATCAGGACTTATAACCCCGTCTCTTGATGAAATGGTGCATAACGTCAAAGCCTTTAAACGTGAAAACATTAATATTCCTGTTTTAATTGGCGGCGCGACCTGTTCTAAAATTCATACCGCTGTCAAAATAGCACCTCATTATGAGCATGGCGCATTATATGTCGCTGATGCATCTCGTAGTGTTCCTATTGTTACCAGGCTTATTAACAACAAAACACGCCAAGTATGTATTGATGAGCATTATGCTGAATATGACATCATGCGTGAAAAACGCTTACAACAAGGCAACCGTAAAACACTGGTTAGTTTAGAAGCTGCACGAGCAAATAAATGTACCTTTGATTATGAGAAAAACCCTCCTAAGAAACCTCAGGTCATCGGTAAACAAGTTTTTGACAACTACCCGCTTGAGAAGCTAGTTGATCGTATCGATTGGACACCATTTTTCCGTTCGTGGGAGCTTCACGGTAAGTACCCAAATATCCTCAAGGATAAAGTCGTAGGTGAAGAAGCCGTCAAATTATTTGCTGATGCACAAGTAATGCTTAATAAAATTATTACAGAAAAGTGGTTAACGGCTAAAGCGGTGATTGGCTTATTTCCTGCCAATAGTGTTAACGATGATGACATCGAAATTTACAATGATGAATCGCGCAGTGATGTATTAATAACGACGCATCATTTACGCCAACAATTAGAGCGCGTTGGTGGTAATAATAACTTTGCATTATCTGATTTTGTTGCGCCCAAAACATCAAATGTTGCCGATTACATGGGGGGGTTTGCTGTCACTGCCGGCATTGGTATTGATGAGCATGTTCAGCGATTTGAAGAAGAGCATGATGATTACAGTGCCATCATGCTTAAATCTTTAGCTGACCGACTCGCCGAAGCTTTTGCAGAGCACATGCATGAACGTGTTCGTAAAGAATTTTGGGGGTATGCGAGTGACGAGGTATTAGATAACGAAGCATTAATCAAAGAAAAGTATAAAGGTATTCGACCGGCTCCGGGTTATGCGGCCTGTCCAGATCATACTGAGAAAGGGTTATTGTGGGAGCTATTAACGCCAGACCAAGACATAGGTTTAAACCTTACTCAAAACTATGCAATGTTCCCTACCGCAGCTGTTTCAGGATGGTATTTTGCCAACCCAGAGTCACGTTATTTCGGTGTCAGTGATATCAAACGTGATCAAGTAGCCGATTATGCTAAGCGTAAGGGTATGAGCATTAGTGAGGTTGAACGTTGGCTGGCACCAAACTTAAGCTATGATCCTGAGTAAAATCAGACATTAAAAAATCCCGCTAACAAACACTACTGTTAGCGGTTTTTTTAATCTTGAGCAATTTATGCTATTTCAACATCCGCCTCTTTAGCTAATTGCGGACACACTTTTGATAATATTCGACGAGCCAATAATTCATGGCTGCCAAAGTCTGTCCATTCCTGCACAATTAATTGCGTATTATAGCGACGACAAATATGTGGTAAGAATGTGTCATGACAATCTGAAATCAACTGAAGATATTCTTGTGATGTGCCAGCTTCAGCATCACGGGCTCGCTCTAACATGCGCTCATAAGAGATAACGGGATCTGATTTTAAATAAATAACGGCACTAATTTGAGGATAATCTTTTAACTTGTCTTGAATGTCATAGTAGTAATCAAGATCTTGGCCATCTGGGCGACACGCTTCAGCGAGGTTAGCTTGGCAAAAGACTAAATCAGAAAACAGCGACCGTTCAATAACATAATTATACTCAGGATTTAAATGCTGACATATATCTGCACGTTTGTTCGTGATATAGCGTTGAAATTCAATCCGCTTGGTAGGGTCAACCGTAAAGGCTTTTAACAAACGTTGGAACTCAGCATCTGTATCTACATCTTCAATAATCAATTGCCACTGCTGTGTGCTATGAGTATTAAGCTCGTTGATTAGTTTAGGCAGTAATGTAGATTTACCTACGCCAATATTCCCTTCGATTGCAATAAGATTAAAATGTTGTTGTGTAGACATAAGGCGCTGCTTAACCAGTATCAATTAAAATAGCCGGTCAAGATAACATATCAATCACCCAAAACGGTGAAGTCGATCATGCTTTGATATCTACACTTTCAAGTGGTTAAAATTCAACCTTAATGTGTTTATTTTCCAAACAAGATAAATGCTCAGATAACAGTTGATATAATTTAAATTGGTTAACGGCTCTGTCTAAATTGTGTGACTCGTGACTAGTATTAAAATATACATCATCATTTAAATAGTCAGTTAAGAATCGACAACCAATAATAAATGGCATTAAACGTGCACCAACCAATAAAGAGTCTTTTTCTAAATCAGACACGTCTTCATCTAAGCCACTGAGATAACCTGAGAGTAAATGATTAAAGATATCAGACTTTATAGCCATCTCATCAATATTACAGGCATCTTCAGCTAAGGTTGAGCAGCAAGTTCGCACCATATCGCCAAAATCATGCATGAGATAACCAGGCATACAGGTATCAAGGTCTATTACTGCAAGGGGCTCTAACGTGCTTTCATCAAAAAGTAGGTTATTTATTTTTGTGTCGTTATGGGTAATTCGCTGCGGCAATTGTTCTATGAGTTTATTCACTAACTGAATAAACTCAGTTTGTGAGAAGTATTGCTTAATTGTTGTTTGCGCCGCCATTAAACGCTGTTTATTAGCACTTTGGGCTGCATCACACAATTGTGACAACCGAGCGACCAAATCATGAAAATCAACAATGATAGGTTTCATATCCAGTGGTGATATATCGCGAAGCGCCATGCTAAATTGAGCAAATGTTCGAGCGGCTTGTTTAGCTTGTTTACCGTCATCGATCGTTTGAGGCGAAATACACTCTTTTATAAAGGTTAGAGCGCGCCAGTATTGACCAGATACGCACACCAAATAATCACCATTTAAACTTGCTCTGGGTTTCATAACCTTTAACGTGTAATTAGCACCTAAACTATCAAGGTGACGACTAATTAACAGGCTATTATCAACGACATTTTGAGGCTGTGGGAAGACTTGTTGATTAATGCACTGAAGCACAAAACAGTCATTATCTCCTTCAATCAGCAAGGTTTGGTTAATAAGCCCTGCGCCGAGCGGTTTAACACGATAATCAGCTGTATTTTTTACAAAACAAGACAATACAGCCTCATCACACTTTTGACTCATAAATAATCTCTCTTTAGCATTGCGCAGAAAACGTTAGCGTTAATGTTTAATATATCGGTGAAAACAACTCAAGTTGCGTCAAATATAAACGGCAATCGAGTTCAAGCTGAAAATAGTCAGGTTCAATGTGCTGACATAACTTATAAAAGGCTTTGTTATGATCTTTCTCTTTTATATGTGCTAATTCGTGAGCCACTATCATCGATAAAAATGGTGCTGGCGCTTGTTTAAAAACTCGTGCAATACGTATTTCATTTTTAGATTTCAGCTTGCCACCTTGAACTCGGCTCACAAAAGAATGTGTACCAAGGGCGTGCTGAACAGCATGTATTTTATCATCATAAACAACTTTAGAAAGCGGAGATGATTTCTTCACATATTGTGATTTTAGCGATTGGGTGTATTGATAAAGGGCTTTATCATTTGTTATGTCATGGCATTGTGGATATCGCGCTAGTAGATAATCTTTGAGGCGATTAGTCTCAACTAAGGCGTTAGCTTGTTCAACTATTTTCATCGAATAGCCTGACAGATATTTCAATTGCTTAGACATAGTTCTACAATGTTCACTTAATATTTTCTAAATTAAAATTGTTGATCATTATGGCTAAATCACCTGTCGATAAACTTCTAACCAATCACCCTGATCTCACTCACTCTAACGACGTTAAAGTCGTTTCTCATGTTCAACGGGAAAAGGACGAGTGGTACATCAATACACTCATGATAGATAACATCAGCGTCCCTTTTACCTATAAACGCAAGAAGCTTTATCGTTCTTTAAAAGGGGCTAGAGTCAATTTAACCTACTACCCAGCAACCCAGCAATTAGCTGGGTTGGACATGGAGATCATGAAAGTTGTACGCGTTAGAACAGCCTAACTTTCATGGGGCAGCGCAATGTTAGCTGCTCAAATAGGCATAAGCACTAATAAATGCCTTTTCTTGGAATGGGCGCAGTCCAGTGTGTTTAAATTCAATCGGTGGGGCCGTATGCTTCAACCATTGTTTTTGCACACCCACTGGGATCAATTCAACGTCTAAACCTTCACATACTTGTAATGCTGCTTCTAATTTAAAGGTAGCCATTTTTGCCGCATGTTTACCATTAGAAATGCGTTCAACAATGACAACGCGATCAACTTTATAATCTTCCATCAACTTTTTAAACGCAAATTGAAATTCGCGAAGTTGTTCGCCATCTGTCACTTGATTTACTGTAAAACGTTGTTGACGACAATCTGGGATATCAAACACATCGTTTTCTTTCTGTAATAAGCAAATATTGGCGTGATTATCTTTTAAATCTACAGCGCATATTCTCATTGATCTTTACCTTGTAATAATTGGAACGCTTTTAATGGCGCTATTATACCCATTCACCGCCAATAAACATCCTTATTGTTTAATTACTGAGAAGTTAACACTAATATCATCTAAACTTACTTGAGTTATACGGTCAATCACCGCTAACAAATATGGCAATAACAACCAAGTTTAGTTAAAGTAATACTAATAAAAGTACTAACACACCGAGTCAATCACTGAATTCTCGGTTGCAGATATTGTTAGTCAACAGTGCAAAGTAAAGGAAAAAACATGTCAAGTATCATGGATTCAGTCAACCAACGAACGCAATTAGTGGGCGAAAATCGCTTAGAATTGCTACTGTTTAGTTTAAGTTCAATCCAAACCTTTGCAATTAATGTATTTAAAGTTCAAGAAGTTGTGAGTCTACCTCGTGTGTCGATCTTGCCAGGTTCTCACCCGTCAGTGGTTGGTGTCGTTAACATGCGCGGAACCACTATCCCTGTCATAAATTTACCTCAAGCGATCGGCATGAGGCCCCTAGAAATCAATAATAAATGTAATCTTATTATCACTGAATATAACCGGACTATTCAGGCATTTTTAGTGGGCGAAATTGATCAGATCGTTAATACCACTTGGGGAAATATCCAGCCGCCACCAAGAACTGCTGGTCGCGGGCATTATTTAACCGCAATCACTCAGATTGAACGAGAAAATCGTCATAGCATTGTTGAAATTATTGATGTCGAGAAAGTGTTAGCAGAAATTATTACCTATGACACTAAAATTTCAGAGGGTGTGTTAGATGAGCATATTGCAGAGCACTTACACGGAAAACGAGTCCTTATTGTAGATGATTCATCAACTGCTCGCAGCCTTGTTAATCAAACATTATCAGCTGTAGGTATCGAGGTAATTGAAGCCTATGACGGCCTGCAAGCATTAAACTTGTTAAAGGGTTGGGCTGATGAAGGAAAAACAATAACAGACGAAATTCTCATGATGATAACTGATGCTGAGATGCCTGAAATGGATGGTTATAAGCTCACTTTCGAAATTCGTAATGATCCGAGAATGAGCGATCTCTTCATTGCACTAAACACTTCGTTAAGTGGTAGTTTCAACGATGCTATGGTTGAAAAAGTCGGTTGTGATCGCTTTATTTCAAAATTCCAACCGGATAAATTAGTTGAAGTGGTGCAAGATAGAATGCGTCAAATTATTTAGTCTAATCAGTTTATTAAAACAGCCATACACAGGTATGGCTTTTCATGCATATAGTTTTTAACGAATATCTCTTGCCCCAAAAATCCTGTCACAACATCAGCCAACTTACATTTACAGTATTTAAGTTTCTAATAAACAGTTTAGTTATTGTATTGCTTGCACTTCAACCGTGTTTTTTTTAAGCTTCAAAACGATTTAACAAGCAAATGGTTAATAATAATGATAAAAAAAATATTTGGTTGCCTTCTTTTAAGTACAATGTGGTCAACATCGCTCTGTGCAACACAGCTATACACCAACTTTAAGGGGTATCACACTCCCGACCGAAAACTCAGCACCTTTAGTGCCATGGCAATAGACAAGCATAAAGTACTTGCTACGGGTTCCCCTAGTCAACTCAAAAAACGATTTCCGGATGCCAAGGTAATTGACCTTGGCGGTCAAACAGTACTGCCTGGCCTTATTGACGGTCATGGCCATGTGACAGGACTTGGTTTAAATTTATTACGAATTTCATTACGTAATTCACCCAATGAAAAAAATAGCGTCGCTCAAGTCATTTCATTTGCAGCTAAGAACCCTCAGTTATCATGGATTAGAGGTCGTGGTTGGAATCAAGAATTATGGCCAAGTAAGCAATTCCCCACTAAAGAAAGTTTAGACGAAAAGCTATCTCAACGACCGGTATGGTTGCGCCGCGTTGATGGGCATGCAGGTTGGGCGAATAGTAAAGCACTAGCAATGGCCGGCATAGACCGCCATACAATAGCACCTTCAGGTGGTGATATTGTCAAAGACAAAAACGGTGAGCCAACAGGTATTTTAATTGATAATGCGATGGATTTATTAGAATCTAAAATTCCTGAAAATTCGCTGACAGATGTTAAAAATGCCATCAACCGAGCCGGTGATCACTTACTTAGTTTAGGCATCACCAGTGTGCATGACGCTGGTATTGATAGTTTAACCTATCAAGCTTATAGCGGTTTAGCTAAAGACAACAAAATGCCCCTTCGTGTTTATGCGATGTTAGATGTAACTGACGAAACTTACCCTGCGATGCTGGCCAAGGGCATTGTGGATAGTGCAAATGATAAGCTTGTTATTCGCAGCGTTAAAATCTCTGCTGATGGCGCCTTGGGTTCACGTGGCGCAGCCATGTTGAAACCTTATAGCGACGATAAGGAAAATAGTGGATTATTGCTCCATTCCCCCGCGTCACTGCAAAGCAATATGAGTAATGCGGTTGAACAGGGTTTTCAGGTTAATGTTCACGCAATTGGCGATAAAGCGAATCATTTGGCCCTAAATTATTTTGAACAGCTTAATCAACACAAAGGTTCTCGAGTATTACGCCATCGTATTGAACATGCGCAAGTTGTAAAAGTCAGTGATTTATCCCGTTTTAAAATACTCAATGTGTTGCCATCAATGCAGCCAACGCATGCCACAAGCGATATGAATATGGCACAAGATAGGGTTGGTCACGCACGTATTAAAGGGGCATATGCTTGGCGTACTTTATTGGAGTCGGGGGTGCGAATTGTCTCGGGGTCCGATTTTCCCGTTGAGTATGCTAACCCATTTTATGGATTGCATGCCGCTGTGAGTCGTCAAGATCGTAACAATAAACCGGCCTTAGGCTGGATAGAAAATGAAGCAATGACGCTGCCACAAGCACTAAACTCGTTTACCTTAGATGCTGCGTACGGTGCGCATCAAGAAAAGGTGCTAGGCACCCTTGAACCGGGTAAATGGGCCGATTTCATTGTCATTGATCAAGATATTTTCACACAACCGGAAACGGCACTATGGAAACCTAAGGTTTTAGGTACTTGGATTGCCGGCAAGCAGGTTTACTCATCCACTAAATAGAGCGTTTTTTGCCCGTTAAGGCGTGATGATACTGGATTTGTACACCTGATTCCCCTATAGTCACGCCATCAAAAATTAGAGATATAGCAATGTTTAAAGACAACGCGCTGCTAGCACAATTAAAGCAAAATATTCATGAATCACTGCCTAAAATTGAAGGCCGTGTGAAAGCTACTGATAAAAGTTTCGGTTTTTTAGAAACAGACGATGGAAAAAGCTATTTCATTGCGCCGCCTAACATGAAGAAAGTCATGCATGGTGACATAATATCGGCAACGGTAACGACTGAAAAAGGCAAAGACCAAGCTCAACCAGTAGCGCTTGTAAGCAGTTCATTATCTTCATTTATTTGCCGCGTTAATCTAAATAAAAACAAGCTAACAGTCACACCACCGGCACCCTATAAAGGCAGTGCAATTACGGCGACATTAGTTGGCGATCTCTACATTGACCACGGTGACTATGTTATTGGTCAACTAACGGGCCATCCACTCAATGAGGCCCCAAATAACACGCTTAAAGTAGCAATCACTGAAATAGTTGCGGCGAATGATGATCCCTTTTTACCCTGGTTAGTAACTCTCGCCAAACATAAAATGAAAGGTGCAGATGTTCCAGCCTTTGCGCCAGAAGATAAAACGCAGTGGCCCTTGCTTAGCCCTGAACAACCTCGAAGTGATTTCAACGACGATTTATTTTTTACGATTGACGGTGAAACAACTCAAGACATGGATGATGCAATTTGCATCAACACATTAGAGAACGGTGATTGGCAACTTAAAGTGGCTGTTGCAGATCCCTCAGCGTATGTGGCTAATGGCGATGTAACTGATGTTGCAGCGAAAGAGCGTGGTTATACACATTATTTGCCTGCTCGCGTAACGACTATGTTACCCGAATCACTCAGTCATGATATTTGCTCTCTTAGACCCGATATGACGCGTCCTGCCCTGGTTTGTACCATGATTATTAATCAACGTGGACAGTTGCAACCAGACGCGAAGTTTAATCTCGCATGGATAACCTCTAAGGCGAAATTAAGTTACCAACAGGTGACCAGCTTCATTGATGGCAACGATGATGAGCAATTAACAGCCGTTGATCAATTAACAACGGCGTTGAGTACGTTAAACCAAATGGCCTTTGCCCGTAGTATGTGGCGTGGAAAAAATACTCAGTTATTTGATAACCAAGCCGATTATCGCCTGCAGCTTGATCGCGATAACCAAATTGTTAAAGTGAATATGAGTTATAACGATGTTGCCAACTCAATGGTTGAAGAGTCCATGTTATGCGCAAATATTAGCGGCGCAGCCTTACTAAAAAACAACGGCAACAGTGGTATTTTTAATACGCACCCAGGTTTTGATCACGAAAAATCATCTAAGCTTTCACAGTTATTAGCTACTCATGGTTATATCTACCATAAAGAGCATCTGCTTACCGCTGCTGGTTTTTGTCAATTACAACGTGAATTAACCTCAACCAGCGATAATTATTTTGCGGCGCGCCTGCGAAAGTTCCAGCAGTATGCCAACATTGCCCATCAAGCTGAATCTCATCATGGTTTAGGTGTCGAGCAATACGCCACATGGACATCCCCGATCCGTAAATATGGTGATTTAATGAATCATCGCCTCATAAAAGCTATTTGTTGTGGCGGAGAAGTTGCACCACACCCGACGATTGAGGATGCCCTGCGCCTTAAAGAGCAACGTGACAACCAACGGATGATTGAGCGTGATCTAAATTCATGGTTATATGTTGATTTCTTGCGTACTGCTGCGGAAAATAAACAACGATTTAAGGCCCAAATATTTAATGTTAATCGCGGCGGAGTTATCGCGCGTTTAATCAAAAATGGAGCCTCGGTTTTCATCCCATTTAATAATATTCATGACGATCGAAAAGCCCTAAAAGCTGATACTGAAACGGGAATTGTCACGGTCAATGATCAGATTGTTTTAAAATTGACGGATATAATAACGCTGAGTGTAACGGATGTTAATAAGCATAAGCTCAACATTACAGGTAGCCTTTTACCACAAGATAGCTAATTGAAAGCCTGTTCATCATGTTTGATAGTTTCAACTATCAAACATGATGAACAGCTTGATAATCAACCATAAATGTCGCACACTAAATTAACCCTAACTTAGAATTAGAGTGGCGTATGGATAAAGCAGTAACCGATAGTCAATGGACCAATGGTACGCTCGGTCAACAAGCAGATGCCAAAGAACAATTAATGATTCGCGCCAAATCTGGCGAGCCCATGAAAAACTTCTCTTTATCAAATGGCAATTACAGCCATATTAACCTTGTAAACCGCGCCTCTAAAACTGGATATCAACTTCATAATGCTGATTGTTATCACAGCGATTTTAATCACGCGCATTGTTTTAAATTAGACTTTTCCGGCAGCTCATTAATGAAGGCAGACTTTTCTCATGCTAATTTACATTGTGCTAATTTAACTGGCTGTAACTTGTTAGGTACTAATTTTCAAGGCGCTAAGCTCGAACACGTCATTTGGGGCAAGACAGCAGTTCAAGAACAACAAGCAAATAAAGCAGAAAAGCTGGAAGATAAAATAGATTTATATCAACAAGCTGAGGAAGTGTATCGCAATCTACGTTTGGTCTCTGAAAAACAGGGATTATTTGAAATAGCTGGAAACTTTTTTCAACGTGAAATGGTCATGCGCCGTAAGCAAATGCCTTTATTATCTATTAACCGCATTATCTCAAAAATAGTCGACATGTTCTGTGGTTATGGCGAGCAGCCTATCAGAGTTGTTGCCTTTACTTGGTCTGTGCTCATCTCTTTCACATTGTTGTTTTTTCTAAGTGGCCTAAGTTATCAAGGACAAGAAATTGGTTATAATGGACAAGCGAGTTTAGCGCAAAATATTGATGAATTATTGTCCTGTGGTTATTTTAGTATAGTTACCTTCACAACATTAGGTTATGGCGACATAACCCCCACAGGTTTTTCTCGGGTGCTTGCTTCTGTCGAAGCACTTTTTGGCAGCTTTACGCTGGCATTGTTTGTGGTGGTTTTTGTTAAGAAAATGACAAGATAGCAGCTAGCTTTAGATTGCCTTAGCAGGTTAACCAAGGCGCAGTGTATTTAACTAAGCCTTGGTTATTTTGTCACTTAAGTCATAGTTCTTATCAGTCACAATGGCTTCCAGCACTTCAATTCTAGTTAATTGATTCGCTAGAGCTCTATTTACAGCTTCATCAACAACCGATTCTAAATTTATTTTTTCAATTTTCAACGCTTCTATTTCTAATTGCTTCATTGACTTTTTGTGTGCATTAATAGCGATAATAATAAAAAAAGGCACTGTAAAAACAACACCAGCAGTTAAAAATACCCAAAGATTTACAACCATATATAAACTCTCAATTGTTAAAAAAAAACCGTAAATTTAATTATAA
>Ga0209395_1002792_pt1 | contig 22353 bp, 18 predicted proteins | sample GOMGulsemesocosm_3_FD_184635 | JGI IMG/M metagenome (GOLD analysis project Ga0209395, IMG submission 184635) | Methane-oxidizing microbial communities from mesocosms in the Gulf of Mexico - GOM9D Gulf of Mexico (SPAdes) (version 2) | ecosystem: Environmental > Aquatic > Marine > Cold seeps... | reverse complement strand
AAGTGCGTTTCGCTCCGGTAGCTGTGCTGCTTTTTCGGCGTCATACCACCATGTACTTAACCCTGAAGCATAACGTGGTTTTAGAGCAGGGCGCGAAAACTTATCCCAAAACGCGACGCGGTAGCTATTGGAGTGGAATTGCGGGATAACAAGATGCTGCCAAAGTAATACTCGATCGAGCGCCATACCATAGCCTTGTAATTCAGGCAGGTTTTGCTGGTGTTCAATAATTTTATCGATTAAATAATCGGTGATATCACTGCTAAAACCGGTATTGTTATAAGTGCTATCTAAGTATTGGGATTGGAAAGATAAACGTAAATCAGTGCTTGGATGTACGCCCCCGCCGAGTCGGTGTACGATCATATCGTAATCTCGATCACGCAACCTATTGGTCGCCTGTGCGATATCCACCGTACGCAACGTTAGCTCAACACCAATTTTGGATAAATTCTTTTTAAAGGGAATGACAATACGTTCCATCGACGCTTGCCACATCATCATCTCAAAAGAGAACTGCTCGCCTTGATCGTTGAGCATTTTGCCTTTCTTTAATTGCCAGCCAGCGCTTTTGAACAGTGAGATAGCTTTGCGCATTTGCTTGCGGATACGACCACTGCCATCCGTTTTGGGCGGGTTGTACTCTTTGCTAAAGACCTCTTTAGGCAGTTGGTCTCTATAGGGCTCCAATATTTCAAGTTCACGGCCTTGAGGAGTGCCGCGGGCCATATAATCGGAGTTTTGAAAGAAAGAAAAATTACGCTGATAAGCGCCGTAGAACAAGGACTTATTGGTCCACTCAAAATCAAAGAGTAGCCCTAGTGCCTCTCTGATTCTTCTATCACTTAACTGTGCCCTCGTCGTATTAAAGATAAAGGCCTGCATATGTTGTGGGTTTTGGTTGGGGATCTCTTCCAATTTGATGGCGTTGCTCTCAATGTGTTTGCCAGTATAAGCGGTTTTCCAAAGCTTAGAGACATATTCGACATTGATATCAAATTCGCCTTTTTTAAACGCCTCAATCATCACGGTACTGTCTTTGTAAATATCGTAGCGCTCAAAGTCAAAATTTTGCAGCCCAACTTTGGTTGGGTGTTCTTTTGCCCAGTAATTATCATCGCGTTGATAAACAATGTGCTGGCCCATTTTAAACTCTTTAACAGTGTATGCCCCACTGCCTAATGGCGGTGTGTTTAACGGTTGTGAGAGATCCTTTTCGCTCCAAAAGTGCGCAGCAAACACCGGTAGCGACAACACATCCATCATGAGGTCTTTATTGGCTTTTACCAAGGTGAATTTAACCACTGTGTCAGAGATCACCTCAACGCTAACCTCTTTAAATTTCTTGGCGAAAAAGGGAACACCTTGCTCCATTAGTTTATTGAAGGTGAAAGCGATGTCGTCGGTACTGACCGCTTGGCCGTCTTGAAAGCGGGCGTTGGGGTTCAATGTTATTGCTACATGGGAGAAATCCGTCGCATAGCGAATAGTACTGCAGACCAGGCAATACAGTACATTATCTTCATCTAAATTGTTGACCATGATAGTGTCGTAAAGGTTTTCGATAAAGGGGGCCGATAAACCCCTTTGCGCGTGTTGATTAAAATTATCAAAACTGGCGATAGTCGCTGAGGTTAAATGCCCGCCTTTGACGGCATCGGGGTTCACATAATCCCAGTGGGTAAAGTCTGCTGGGTATTTTGGCTCACCGCGCATCGCGAGGGCGTGGCTGCTGATCGTCGCTTGCGCGAAGCTCAGTTGAGAAAACAATAAAAATGCGCACATAAGTATTTTTGATGACATTTGCAATCCCTTCGGTGTAAAACCCTTCGGTGTAATAGGACAGTAATATAACTTGTTGATTATAATTTGTAAAAAATTCTTAGTTAAGCCACTGACTATTATATTTTAGTCAATATTAGCCGTTTTACGAATTAATACAGCAGAACTTGTACGTTGCAGCGTGAGGGTGCTGTAAATATTGGAGATAGTGGGATAAATATGCGTTTTTACTGCGTAAAATCTCAAATATATTTAATAAATCAATTAACTAGGCTAGTGTTAGTCTAGCTTTATTGAATTTTATACAGATTAAATGGTCTTTGTTATCTAACAACATTCTAGCGAGAAATTAATTAATGTTTAAATCTTTTTTCCCCAACCCTAAGCTGTTTTTCTTATCGTTATTGTTATATGCCTCAATAGCTTGCGGTTTATGGTACAGCTTTAATGACCAAATAGCCGCTGCCGTTGGCCTAGATCTAAGTAATAAAGAGCCGGTGATAGGCTTAGGTTATTTCATCACTGATTCTTTCTTGCTTTTCTATGGCTACTACTTTTTGTGCACGGCATTGTTTGCACTATTTTGGTTTAAAATATCTAACCATAAATGGCAGTATTGGTCGATTATTGGTTCTGCTGCGATCATTTTTTCCACCTATTTTTCAGTGCAAGTGTCGGTCGCTATTAACCATTGGCGCAGACCTTTTTTTGATTTAATTCAATCGCTGTTAAAACCAACCGGTGACGGTGCAGAAGAAAAAACGACGTCACCTGAAGAAGTGGCGTCAGCGACTGGCGAGCTGCTTGATCTTATGCTGATTTTTGCAGAAATTGCTTTTCTAGCGATCTTTATTTATGTGGCAACCCGCTTTCTGGTTAGCCATTTTATTTTCCGCTGGCGCACAGCAATGAATGATTACTACACTTCACAATGGCAGCAACTGCGAAAGATAGAGGGGGCATCGCAGCGTATCCAAGAAGATACTATGAGGTTCGCGGCCATCATGGAAGGATTAGGCGTAGCGCTTATTGATGCAGTGATGACCTTATTCGCATTTTTACCGGTACTCTGGTCACTTTCACAATATGTATCTGAATTACCGGTGGTGGGTGCTATTGCTCATCCGCTCTTTTATGCTGCACTCTTTTGGTCTGTTTTTGGAACCGGTTTACTTGCTTTAGTCGGTATTAAGTTACCAGGATTAGAATTTAAAAACCAACGAGTAGAGGCTGCCTTTCGAAAAGAATTAGTTTACGGTGAAGATGACGACTCGCGTGCAGAGCCTATCAAGCTCGGTGAGTTGTTCTCAAATGTGCGTAGAAATTACTTTAGACTGTACTTCCACTATATGTATTTTAATGTGGCTCGTATGATGTATTTGCAAGCTGACAATATGTTTGTATTGATTCTATTGATTCCGACGATTGCAGTCGGTGCTATCACTTTTGGTGTCTTACAGCAGATATTAAGTGCCTTTAATCAGGTCAGTAATTCTTTTCAGTATTTAGTGAATTCGTGGACGACGATAGTGGATTTGCTTTCCGTCTATAAACGATTAACCGCTTTTGAGGCGGCGATTGAGCATAATCCTCTGCCTGAAATAGATCAATTTGAGCATCAAAAAGAAATAGTTTGATAGTGCTTTTGCAACACTCTAATTAGAGTGTTGCAAAGTAGGCTAGTGTTCATTTGGGTGACAGATAACGACTGAAATTAGCTAGTTCAAACATTGTAGATAGCCGATTTAACAGGCTTAAAATAGAGAGTAAAAGCAGTTTAACAGCGCAGAAAACGCTGCGCTGGGGCATTACAGCTAAACCAACTCAGCAGGTTAGTAGCCTATCAGGGGGATAGATAGCTGATTCGTAATCTAATTATTGAGGGTAACCATCTGTGCAGCAGATATCTTCGAGCTATTTATTCAAGTCACTTGAAATGCTTTCAATATCCCCGTAACCCGTAACCCGTAACCCGTAACCCGTAACCCGTAACCCGCCTTCTATCCTCTCGGAATCTTTATAGAAGCGCCAATTCTCAGTGTGCTGTTTTTTGACATGCCATTAAAAGCGAGAATATCTTTAACACTAAGTTTATGTTTTTTAGCGATATCCCAGACAGTATCGCCGTTGTCAATAGTATGTGTTTTATGGGCGAGACGGCGCTTTTTCTTCTGTACCGTTTTTGCTATCTCATTCAATCCAATGCTAGGAATGATCAGTGTTTCGCCAATGCGGATTCTAGAACTCGTTTTAGCGTTAGCGGATTTCAGCATGGCTGTCGGGATATTATAGCGCTGAGCAATAACTCCGAGACTGTCACCTGCAATCACTTTGTATAAGTGGCTGTTTAGGCGATCAGATGGATCGAGACTACTAAGCGCTACTTCAAACTGGGAGGCTTTATCAAAAGGGACTAATATTCTATGAGGGCCGTTTGGCGGTGTGGCATTACGATTAAAACCTGGGTTTAGCTGGTGTATAGTCTGCAGGCTTACTTCTGCCAGAGTGGCCGCTTTACTCAGATCAATTTGTCCGTCAAGCTGCACTTCTTTGAAGTGAGCTGTACTAGGGATTGTTGGAATCTTAATGTTATATTGATTCGGTGTATCCACCAATGCGGCAATCGCCAGAATACGCGGAACATAATGGGTGGTTTCTTTGGGCAGTTTTAATGACCAGTAATCGGTGGCTAAGCCTTGCTCTCTGTTTTTTCTAATGGCTTTAGAGACAGTGCCGCCACCGGAATTATAAGCTGCAAATGTCAGCATCCAATCGCCATCAAAGCGCTTATTTAACCTTGCAAGATAATCCAATGCTGTTTTAGTGGAGGTAATAGTGTCTCGACGCCCGTCATACCAAGCATCAATTTTAACGCCTAGGTAAGTGGCAGTGCTGGGAATAAATTGCCAGATGCCAGCGGCTTTACCCGATGAGTAAGCGGTTGGATCGTATAAACTTTCAATGACCGGTAACAGTGCTACTTCGCTGGGATAACCGCGTTTAATGACTTCTTGTAATACATAGTAGTAATAAGGTGATGCTTGTTTGCTCACCTTACTCATGTGTAGTGGGTAGCGATTATAGCGCGCTATTTCTTTCACAACTCGTGCATTAGCGTAGTGTTCGCTAAAAGCAAGATGGTTACGTGTCAGTTGCCAGAGATCGTTGTCATTATTAATTTTGCTCGCTTTTTTTTCAGCCAGAATAGGGCGCGAATGCTTGTCGTAATTCTCATAGTTACTGTTATAGCTAGTATTAACGGATGTCGTTTGACAGCCTGCTAATAGCCCTACAAAAAATAAACTGACAGATATCTTACCAAGCATTGAGCGGGCCTATAATTCTAAATTTAGCCGCGCATTGTATCAGGGTGATAAATAAGTTCAAGTTGACAGCTTAAACGGCTGTTTGCCAATCATTGTCAAAATGACAAATAATAAGTTTAAAAAGAATTTTTCCACACTCGAATAGTACTGAATACTTCCAGTTCACTATTCAGTGTTTGTTGGGCATGCTCTGTCGCACTACGTTGCACAGCACTGTTTTCGCAACGTAAAAATGGATTAATTAAAAACTCTGTTGCTAGCGTGCTCGGTAGTGTCGGTAAATTCTGCTCTCTCAGTATTGAACATTGCGCGATACTTTGTTCAATATCGCTATTGCCAGGTTCTACCGCTTGGGCGAAAGCTAAGTTACTGAGAGAATATTCATGGGTGCAATAGACTAAGGTGTTGGCTGGCAGTGTTTTGAAGTAGTGCATTGCCGTTAACATTTGCTGCATAGTGCCTTCAAATACACGTCCGCAGCCTGCTAGAAATAAAGTGTCTCCACAAAAAAGTTGTGGGGAGTCAGGATGCTCATAAAGGTAACTAATATGATCTAAGGTATGACCTGGAAGGCCTTTTATGTTGAATTGATGGTTTAAAATTTCAATGCAATCGCCATCACCGAGCGAATGGGTTATGCCGGGGAATGGACAGTCTTTAGGACCGTATACCGGTATTGAATACTTATCAGCTAATGCTGTTACACCCCCAGTGTGATCATTATGGTAATGCGTAACCAAGATGGCGCACAGATCTAGCTTTTTTTCATTCAGTACCTGGATGACAGCTTGTGCATCGCCTGGGTCAACCACCACTACTTGCTTTTTATCATTTTGTAGCATCCAAATATAGTTGTCAGAAAAAGCGCAAATTGGAGTGACGTTCAACATAGCAGAGTCTCGAAATTAAATAACTGAGATTATCACTGCTTAGGTGAAAGGTACAGGGCCTTAATAGCACGGCTTAGAGCATTTATCTGTGGTAGTGTGACGATGGCCTTGTTGGCAAACTTAGAGTGTCAGCTATCGTTCTTTCTAGCGCGAAAGCTGTCGGATTTAGTGCTACATAATGGTGGAAATTCAAAGTATGGTCATATTGTCCTTTTAATAGCGGATTATTCGTCTGAAAAGAGCAAGAAAATTGCTTAAATTTGCTTTTTATCACTACGATCGTCCAAGCTAGACAGCCTCCAAGATTGGTTGGGCATGAACAGCACATTTGGTGATGCTGATTCTCTCAATGGAACTTGCTAATAGCTTGATACTGGGCGCGGTATATCCCGATTATTTGCTGGTATTACCTTCGCTTACTGCATAGTACAAAGGTCTTTTCAGGAATTTGTGAAAGAGTGAAGAATTACTGGTAATATACGTTTTAACAAAAGGTAACTTATGCGATCTCAATGGATAAAAAAGTAAGTGTGACAGCGCAGGAAATTGATATTGAAGATATTCAGCAGTGGTTTAGTTCTGAACTAGGTTGCGAGCTGCTTCAAGCTCAAAAAAGGGCAATTGATCGATTAATTCCAAATTTGTTTGGTTATCACTTGGTAGAGCTCTCTATTGATCCTAACATGGCGCTATCTTCCCACAGCCTTATTGGTCATAAAATCATTATTGCTGAGCGGTTTCAATTAGGTTTGTCAGATAATGGAGTATTGTGTGAAGCAACTGAACTCCCTTTTGAGCACAATAGTATCGATGTCGTGCTATTACATCACACCTTGGACTTTACCGATAACCCACATCAAGTTTTACGAGAAGCTATCCGGATATTAAGACCGGGTGGCCACATTATGGTGGTGGGATTTAACCCTGCTTCATGGTGGGGTGTGCATCGTTTTTGTATTAAGAAATCACCAAAAGCGTGGCATAAAGGGCAGTTTATCTCTCAATCTAGGTTAGACGATTGGATGAGTTTGTTGGGTATGACCCAGCTGCGCATGTTAACAGATTATTATGTCCCTCCTTTTTCATCAAAAAAGTGGCGTAATCGCTGCGAAAAAATGCAGGCTTATGGGCGCAGGTCACTGCCGAAAAACGGCGCATTTAGCGTGACTTTAGCGCGTAAGGATGTTGAGGGGATAACGCCGGTAAAACATATTAAGTTTGCTAGAAAATTTTATACGCTGCCGGTCAGAAAGCCGGCAACAAGGGAGTTAATACGTGAAAGAAGTTAAAATATTCACCGATGGAGCCTGTAAGGGGAATCCAGGTCCTGGTGGATGGGGTGCTGTGCTTTATTATGGGGATATGCAGAAACAAATATTTGGCGGTGAAAAAAATACCACCAATAACCGTATGGAATTGATGGCGGCGATAGAGTCGCTGGCAATTTTGAAGCAGCCTTGCAAAATAATTTTAACGACCGATTCTCAGTATGTCCGCAAAGGCATTAGTGAGTGGATAAGTGGCTGGAAGCGTAATGGTTGGAAGACATCCGCCAAAAAGCCGGTTAAAAATGCTGACCTTTGGCAGCAATTAGACCAAAAGAGAGAACAGCATCAAATAGATTGGCGTTGGGTAAAGGGGCACAGTGGACATCCAGACAATGAATTGGCAGATGATTTAGCCAATCGTGGGGTTGATTCTATAACCTAAAATCAGCAGTTGATCGTTTAATAAGAGAACCAATTTATTGTTACTATTGTAACTTTATCGAACATATTGTCTTCACTTCTTGAGAGAAGACACTACACCAATCACGGCTGGCTAAATCGCACTGTAACTTCGTTATGATTTTGGTAAAGGGATTAACCATTCACTGCAAATCAAGCCTAATTACAATGCGATTTTTCTGCGCCTATAATGATGCCCATATCTACCGACTTTAGGTTTAAAATAGGCATATAGAGTTTTTAGCAATGAGACAAATAGTACTAGATACAGAAACAACAGGTCTTGAACCTGCTCAAGGGCACAACGTTATTGAAATCGGTTGTGTTGAGATGTTTAAGCGCCGTCTAACGGGCAATAACTATCACCAGTATATAAAGCCAGATAGAGATTCTGACGAAGATGCCATTAGAATTCACGGCATCACTAATGAATTTCTAGCCGATAAACCAAAGTTTCGTGATATTACGGCAGACTTTCTGGAATACATTCGCGGTGCCGAATTAATCATTCACAATGCTCCTTTTGATATTGGTTTCCTCAATGCGGAGTTAAAGCGTAATGGGTGTCGTGAAAAAGTTGAAGATATTTGCTCTGTTGTCGACTCTTTGGTGCTGGCAAGGCGTAAACACCCCGGGCAAAAAAATAACCTGAATGCGCTTTGTCGACGTTATGGCATCGACAACTCCCATCGAGAATTACACGGCGCTCTGCTTGATTCTGAAATCCTTGCCGATGTCTATTTGATGCTGACGGGAGGGCAGACAAACTTACTTTTAGGGCAGGAAGGATCGAGTGATAGTGAAGGCGAAAGTATTAGTGTTCGTAAACTAGAGAATCCGGCAAGCAACTTAAAAGTGATAGAACCCACCCCTGAAGAGTTGTCTGCACATAGCGAATTTGTGGCATTACTAGATAAGAAAACGGGCGGAGAGTCTCTTTATACCACGAGCAGCCAAGCAGCAACTGAGTAGAGATTAATCAACCGCAAGCTGGAGCACAACGCGCAGTTTGTAACGATCGATAATGACTTTTTCTTGTTGAACCTACTCTGTGTCACTTAATGATAACTTGGCACACAGAGATAGCTTGCAAAGTTTGCAGCTAATGTGAGAAGAGAGGAGCAATCGACGGTATTGAATCTGCATCGCCTTACTCTATAAAAGTAGCGCGGTGTAGATCAAATGGTTGTTGCAATATTTATTGCTTATTCTTCAAATAAGAAACAGCCAAATCGATGGCCTCTGCCACTTTGATATTCATTTCCTGTCGCTCTTCACGCTCTAAAAAAAACGCCATATCAATGTCGTGGCGAATATAGCGGGCAGGTAGTTGGGTCAGAGCAAGACAGGAAATGTCCGCGAGGTATTCTTGATCGTATTTCTCATTAAAATTATGGTAAACCAAATATTCAACGACTAAATATTCGTAAAAGTTGTGAATTTCTAAGTCCAGCTGCATGACACTCTCCTCTAAAAATATCTAGAATTAACTTAATCTTATCTAGGGCTATAAATATATGCGAAAAAATCGGATATTAGCGCTAGATGCCGTTTTTTATGATCATTTTTGCAATAGATAATGCTGATTATACTCTTTCTTGATGCATTGTTTGCATTATACAGAGAAACTTCTCATCCAGTATTTTTGCAGATGAACGGTGGTAATCACCTGGGCTAGATAATGCTTTTTCTTGGTATATTTCAAGTAAGTTAATAGGTTTTTGTAAATCTACTCGCCTTGCTAATGTAGCATTTATACTTTGGCTAGGTAAGCTTAAAATAGCATGCTCAATGGCATTGATTAGCTTGGTATCAAATAGTGCCTTGGACAGCGCTGTTTTCTGTTTCTCTGTGATACTAGTAACATCAAAGCGCTGTGCTATCTCAGCAACACTTTTAATGAAGGTTTCTTCAGAGCAGCCAAAAATATCAGTGATGTTGGAGACAGCGTGCGAATCTGAAATATTCATTGAATACGGCATTTTTATACCTCGACAATTATGAATGTAAAATAAACAATTGGCTGGAATAAGCATATATTAGGCCAGAAAAATAGCTTGAAAATTGAGGTTTTTTGTTTACTGTTCATTGTATTCAACACAATATTGTAACTTTTAGGTATATCCATCAATTAAATTCGGCAATTTATTGCCGGCTGATGCGAGATTATTTAAGCATAGACTACAATATCCTAAATTCGCCAATGGACTATGCAAAATGCGAATCAAGTGATTGTTCTCGTAGATTTACCGCAATCATTAAGCTCTGCCTAATTCATCACAGGATAATTATCAAATTAGGCATTGTTACAAGGTGTTTTGTTGCACTTAACATGCTGTCGATCTGCCGAATTTAGGGTTATCAAGATACTTTTCCCCTGCTCTTGAGGTGTAAAGTTTTAGAGTCATAAATGATCAAAAAGATCCCATGAATTAGCGACTAGCCAAAGTCATTGGGCTGCCAGAGGATCTCAATTTAGGGAACATGCGATTAAGTCCCCAAATCTTCTCTGTGGATAACTAAGAGGCCATATCCGCGAAAGAAAGCGAAGTGAATGGCGGGTCCTTTACAAGTTTTCTGACAAAGGAGAAGGCCTCTTAGATATCCACCCTGCGGGGCGTACAGGATATTCCGTGCTCTTTGTTAATGCTTTTCTCCGGGCAACCAGCCCGCCTGTAAGCATTGCCTCAATCACGAAAGATCCTGTACGCCAGAGGCGTTTTTGGACTTAATCGCATGTTCCTTAGGTAAATCGCTTTTAACCCAGAGCGAGCGTATTAGTCGTTGTTGGTATGGCGCAATATAAATATTTTAGGCTCAGCTGACATTTTTTGTACTGCCGAGTCGCTACATTTTTTGGTCTAATCACTGATACAGATGTAAATTAAGGATTAATAATGAATGCAGCCCAGTTACACAGCTCACTGTTACAGCATTTCGGTTTTAGAGAATTTCGCCACGGCCAATTGCAAACCATACAGCAGTTATTGCAAGGCAATTCTACGCTGGCAGTATTTCCTACAGGCTCAGGAAAATCGTTATGTTATCAGTTAAGTGCTATCTATCTACCACATTTAACCTTAGTGGTTTCTCCGCTACTTGCTTTGATCAAAGATCAGCTCGCCTTTCTTAAGGCGCATAATATAAGTGCTGCCAGTGTCGATTCTTCTGCGTCCGCGCAACAGAGCGCACAAGTGATGCAAGATATTCGCAACGGTCAAATTAAAGTGCTGATGATTTCGGTTGAGCGTTTTAAAAATGAACGATTTCGGCGGTTCATCCAAGAAATTCCAATTTCGATGCTGGTGGTTGATGAAGCGCACTGTATTTCAGAGTGGGGTCATAATTTTAGGCCGGATTATTTAAAATTACCCAGCTATCAACAGCAATTAAAAATCCCTCTGGTGCTGCTGTTAACGGCAACTGCCACCCGTGAAGTTAAGCATGATATGGCCAAAAAATTCAATATTGCGGAACAGGCGATAGTACAGACCGGGTTTTATCGCAGTAATTTAGATTTATCAGTTGAAGCTGTGCTCAGTGTTGAAAAAAACAATCGGCTGATCAAACTCATTAAATCGAGTCAAAGTGGCGAAGGATCAGCGGGAATAGTGTACGTTACGCTACAAAAAACCGCTGAGCAAGTAGCCGCCTTAATAGTGGCACAAGGGTTTAATTGCAGTGCCTATCACGCTGGGCTTGTCAGTGAAAAACGTCAGGCGATCCAAGAGCGATTTATGCAGGGGAAGCTTGATATAGTGGTTGCCACTATCGCTTTTGGCATGGGAATTGATAAATCAGATGTTCGATTTGTGATCCATTATGACTTGCCTAAATCGATTGAAAACTACTCACAGGAAATAGGCCGTGCGGGTCGTGATGGATTGCAATCTCACTGTTATACGTTGGCAAACCTGGACAGTATTAACACTTTAGAGAATTTTGTTTATGGTGATACCCCCGAGTTATCATCAATACAGTTATTGATTAATGATATAAGCCAAAATTGTGAAAATCAGCTTTGGGAAATGCAGCTATACACTTTGTCGATGGCAAGTAATATTCGTCAACTCACCTTAAAAACACTGTTAGTTCAGTTAGAAATATTAGGGGTGTTGTCGGCCAAATATAGCTATTTTGCCGAATTTAAAATCAAATTATTAAGCTCCGAGGCAGGCATTTTTGATTCTTTTAGTGAGCCAAGAAAAATTTTTCTCAAACAGCTCTTTTCCCATATTAACTTTAAAAGAGTATGGGGGACTTTGGATTTTGATGCGTTATATCAACGCCATGGCATTGATCGCTCGAAGGTGGTTGCCTCTTTAGAGTATCTTGCCAGTAAGCAATTTATTGAGTTGCAAAGCTCGCAAATGACAGAAGTCTATCAAGTAAATTTAGCACATCTGGAAAATATTCATTTGCCCGAGCAGTTGGCCCAATATTTTAAAGATAAAGAGGATAAAGAAATTGAGCGTATTCAATCTCTGGTTGATTTTTTTGAAAAGGACAGTTGTCTCAGTTTTAATTTAGCGAGTTATTTTGATGATAGACAGATCATTGAACAGGGGTTTAACAACTCAAACGATAGAGGGCGTTGTGGACACTGTAGTGCCTGTCGTAATCGCGTCATTAAGTTGCAACAAAGTGTGAATTTAAGCTGGCCTGACCGACAGCAGCTGCAAGGATATTTGCAAGGTTTTAGACAAGCGGTAATAAACTATCAACCAGCAGAACCTTCTAGTCAATTGTGTTGTCGTTTTTTATCGGGGATCTCCCTACCGTTATTTACTAAGATTAAAGCGAGAAAGCTAGCCGGTTTTGGCTGTTGCGAAGGGCAGCGTTACACCGCAATACTAGAGCGTATTCTCGAGTAACGAATGACTCCATACTATCATTAGCTATTCTGGTTATTTCTTGGCTCGCTAGATCATTGGTTTGCCGGTGATTGACTGTTATTCCTTCAAAAACTATGCATGCTTGAAGTATAGGGGCTCTTTCTTATACATTACTGAAAATCAATGTAATCTCATGGGATTAAGGTTTTTTCGTATTGGTGTTTTTGATGTGCTTGGGCTACTTTGATGGGGAGAAGCGAAACAATTATAGTTAGGGGAAGAGCGAACTATCCTGTACTCCCCCTAGGGTGGATCTCTAAGCCTCAACAGAGCTGAAATCTTGTTTCAAGCTGCATCTCCTTTGTCATAACGCTTGTAAAGGACTGCCATTGGCGTCCATTGTTGTACAGATCAGTGTGCCCATCTTTATGGGTATTGACCGCTTAGTTAGCCACAGGGAAGATCAGGGAGTTATTCGCTACTCCCTTAGCCCTAAAGCGTGAGTGAGGTGAATTATGCGTTTATTTTAACGTTTTCGGATGCTTAAAAAGTATCTTTAGGGTGGACACTTTTACTGGTTCTTGATTTTCTAAATCATACTGTCACTTAATTTTAATTTCTTTTTGGAAAGCTGCGAAGCGTCATTAATGACAACCAAACAAGTCTCATTTCCCATAAATTTCAAATCCTTAAATGATTTTTTGCGGCCGAAATTAGATACTTGAAATGATCGTGATTAAAGGCTTTAAAAATGAACAATTTTTTTCAAAAAAATCGAGTAGTGGATTCATAATTATTGGTTTGCTGTGTTTGACCTTATCTGCACAGGCTGAATCTGTTACTTGGAAAGTACAGAGTAATAAGTCTGCAAATAGTCCGCGTTTTGCCCTAGAAAAGGCGTTTGCTAAAGAAGTCGGCCAATTGACAAATATCCGGCTTATTATTGAAGTTCGAGCGGCTAATGGTTTTGTACCTATTAGATCTAGTTTTAACGCTGTGCGTAAAGATGGCCCCCAAGCTATGTTTATGAATCCTATGTATTGGGGCGGGGCGGATCCTGTATTTTATATTTTAGGTGATTTGGCTGGCGCTTGGCACAATGCCCAAAAGTATGAACAATGGCTTGAGCAAGAAAATGGGATTCATCATTTACGAAACGTTTACAGTAAATTCGGCTTAAAGCTGATGGCTTATGTCATTAGCCCGATAGAATCTTTTGTGAGTAGAGTGCCGCTTGTCGGTATCGATTCATTTGTTGGACAAACTATTCGTACCGCGCCAGGTATGTCTCATGATCTTTTAGTACTGCTGGGTGCACACCCTCGTTTAATTAGCTTGAATCAAGTCAAAAGCGCACTTAGAAAAAAAAGAGTAAGCATTGCCGATTACTCAAATATTATTGCCAATTTTAATGATGAACTGCATGAAAACAACAAGCATACTAATTATCCTGGATTTCATTCAATGCCACTCAATGATTTTGTAGTTAGCCAGCAGGCGTGGGAGAAGCTAGGGGAAAAACACCAGAGAGCTGTAGGTATAGCGATACAGCATTGGTCCGATGATTGGCGTAAATATTATTTACAAAGTACAGCGAAAACCCTTAAGTCGCTAGAGGAAATGGACGTTGCTATTCATCACTGGACGAGTCGCAGAGAGCGCAAATACGAAAAATTGCTGAGCAGGTCTGGGATCGCTATGCGCAAAAAAGTAACACTGCAAAATTAGTGCTCGAAGAATTAAAGACGTGGTTGAACCAAGCAGAAAACTAAGCCACCCTGCGCAGCGATCGGATATTTGTGCTCCCAGGCAGTAAACTTGATATACCTAGACATAAGCAATACTGTGCTTCGCGTCGAAAAGTAAATTTCTGTGGTGTTTGATTTTCGAACAAATTATTTGGTAAGTCGAAAGTTTTTGTACCAACCGGTTGCTTGTTGCTGGCTATTATCGGTATCTGTCATTATCGCAATTGCTTCGATTTTTTTATATTTTTGGTTAAAAGCACTCTCAAAGTCCTCCTGTATATTACGCTGGTGGTGCTGCCAAGTGCCGGCTAAGGTATTACCACTATTAAGTGCGATCATTTTGACCTTGCCTGTGAAAGGGTTGGGCCATACAGCTTCAATGGCTTGGTTATTAGACCAGACGTAACACAGACTTCTTTTTTGCCATGGAAATGGACCGGTTGAGGTGACCACATAAACGCGGGCGGCAAAGTCATCGCCTTTTTTAGAGTGCTCGTCAATATTTTTTAACACTTGATCTATTTTCCAAGACCACTTTAAAACCGGCGTTTTAGTGATGTTAATGTTGTCTTCTAAAAAGAGTCCGGAGGCGGTTTTATCCGCAGTTATTTTTACTAATGAAGATTGTTTGTCGGTGCTAAAATGGAACGTGTTAGTCCCGACAAAATCTTTTTGTTGCCAACTTGTGAACTCCCTTAAAAGTAACTCTTCGCTCAATATTGTCGCAGATTGTAATAGTAGTATGCAGTATAGGGCTAGCCGGGTAATTTTTTTTATATATCGATGAGCATTAATCATAATAGCCTCAGCAGAACGTAGTGATCGAAGGTAAGGTAAAAGTTATCGACATGGCGCAATCAGTATAATTCCCCCACTCAAGTTTTATATAGAGGTCCCTGTTGTTGTAAATAAGTGAGATAGAGCCGTAAATCTAATTCTATTTGATGGTAGTCATTTTGCATATATTGACAAAGATTGTAAAATGCGCGGTTGTGATCTCGCTCTTTTAAGTGTGCTAATTCGTGCACAACAATCATTGTCAGAAACGCTTGCGGTGCTGTTTTAAAGACGCTCGCAATGCTAATTTCCCGTTTAGCTTTTAGTTTATTTCCTTGAACTCTAGAGATTTGACTATGCAGTCCAAGTGCATTATGTATCACATCTATTTTATCGTCGTAGCGTACTTTACTGATAGGCGCAGATTTTTTTAAAAACTGATTTTTTAAGTCGATACAGTATTGGTAAAGTTGCTTCTCTGAGCGCAGTTTGTGACAGTGCGGGTATTTGGAGAGCAAATAGTTGCCCAATTTGTCTTGGTCCAAAAGTGTATCTACTTGATTTCTTATGCTTTCAGGGTATCCGGATAGATAATAGAAGCGGTCTTTTTTCACGGCTGTTGTCATGTTTTTATCGGTTCTGTAAACGGCTTAGTTTAGCAGAGTTAGCAACATTTTTGCGGGGTAAAATCAAACATTATATTTTATATTTTTATACGGATAGTTTGTGCTGGTTTTTTTTTTTCAGTGAATTAAAATGCGCAACCCTGTGAATTATTGAAGCTGTCCAGCAACCAACTTATTGTTGTTTGATAGTGATGTTTTGGCTCATATTAGTTTTTTAAAGTTATAAGAGAAATATTTTGATCGTTTTTACCATAAAGAATTCCCATACAGATAACGTATATGTAGGCACGACTAAAGACAGTATCGACGAGCGTTGGGCGCTGTACCAGCTCGCTAAAGATTTACCGATTGAAGCACCGCTTTACAGTGAAATGCGTAAATATGGCGTGGTTTGTTTCACTATTGAAGAATATGATTTTGCTGAGTCAAGAGAAGAGCTTGCTGAGTTATTTAGCGAAGCGATCTCACAATTCGACGGTATTAGCTTAAAAGGCATAAAGACCAGCATGCCTCGTACAGCTGTTTATCCGACCAGTGAGGGCGCAGCTCCTAAGCCTAAAGCAGTGCCTAAAGCGGTAACAAACACTGAATTAAATACCACAACGGCGGTTGCACCTCGCGCTTTAAGCGGTGTACCTGTGACTGCAAAAACTAGGTCTAACCTCGTCAAAGCTGAAAGCGAAGAACCGAAAGTTAAACTTAAACTTTCAACTGGTCGCACTGGGTCAGCGATTAAAGAAAAGCGCATCAAAGAAGCTATTGCGCTGGAAAAACAAGAGCGTGCGGCTAAAAAAATGAAGCAAATTCAAGAGCAGTCTGATGAAATGAAGGCTATACTGGCAAACCTTGATGCCAGAGGCTCAACGCTTAGAAAGCGTTATTAAGTTTAAACTTAAGAGCTTGGCATAGACACCTTTGTTTGGTGAAACTATATGGCAAGCTCAGCTTTAATTAAGTGGAATACACGCTATGCACAAGCAGGGCGCAAAATTCCAACTCCTCCCGCTGCTCTTATTGCAGCCGTGCCTTATCTTCGCCCAGGTAAATTGCTTGATATTGCTTGCGGTGAAGGGGCTGTTGCACTTTTCTTGGCGCAGCTAGCACAGTTTGAAGTCTCCGCTTTAGATATATCAGATATTGGCCTGGCTAATTTAGAGCAATTTGCAAAAGACAAAAATCTCCATTTGTCTACCTTGTGTGTCGACTTAGACGGGCAGGGGGTAGATCAGTTAGCAAAATTTGAAAACATCTGTATTTTTAGGTATAAACCTAGTGTTGATTTGATACTCAAATTAAGTGATAAGCTGACCTTTGGGGGGCGATTGATTATCAGTACTTTTAATCAACGCCAGCATATAGAGCATGGCTTTGCTTCACGTTTTTGTCTGCAGGATCATGAATTTGATGATGTCGGCGCAGATTTAGAGCCACTAGCATATATTTGTTCAAATTCAGCTCCCTTCACAGATACTTATATATTTCAAAAAATATAGTATATTGTCGGCTTTTTTATATCGCTGTTATTTTTCGTTGAATACTCATAGAATACTCATTTTATTACATAAAATGAGTCTCTCTTGGAATTTTTTAACCTATCCCCTGATCTATTATCCCTAGAAGTAATGGCGTTTTTATTTTTTGTCGCAATAGCAGCTGGTCTTATTGATACATTGGCTGGCGGCGGCGGTTTAATTGTATTACCCGCGTTAATCATGAGTGGTATACCGCCGTTGCAGGCTTTAGGAACCAACAAATTACAGGGCACGATGGGAACTGCAACAGCCACTTATATGATGTTTAAAAAGAAAAGAGTGCAGTGGCAGCAAGTTAAGCGCCTGATGATTTGGGCCTTTATGGGTGCTGTCATTGGCACTTTGCTGGTGCAATTTATTGATACCTCAGTGCTCTCATTTATTATCCCCATAGTACTGTTTATTATTGGTGTGTATTTTTTGTTTTCACCTACGCCAAGTGAAGAGCTACGCAGCGCAAAACTATCCAGTAAAACTTATCGAACTTGTGTAGTGCCATTAATTGGTGGATATGACGGTATGTTTGGACCGGGGACCGGTTCTTTTTTTGCACTCGCCGGTGTAACGGGAAAAGGCTTAGGCTTAATAGCGTCAACGGCAGAGGCCAAGCCGCTAAACTTTGCGACCAATATCGCCTCTTTAATCGTATTTTTACTGGCAGGGCAAGTCGTGTGGACGGTCGGTATCTTAATGATGTTTGGTCAAGTGATTGGCGCTTGGTTAGGCGCGCACTGTCTTTTCTCAGTAAACCCTAAATACATTAAAGCGATTGTAGTATTTATGTGTTTTGCGATGCTGTTAAAATACGCCGTGACCATGGGGTGGCTATAAATATTTGAGCCAACATATTAAGGCTACCTTTTTAACGTTCATATTTGCTCCACAATTATAGATTATGTTAGCTTGTTGGTATCCACAAACAGCTATCTGCCCTATATCTGTTCACTAAATGAGTTTTAGAGGTTTTTTTTGCCAAGCCGTCTATTTTTGAAATTATTGATGAGTTTGCTGGCAAGTTTTGCGGTGCTAATCGCCATCATTTTTTTTATTATTAACTTCTCTTTTCAGCAAGGCTTTATCAATTATTTAAAGCAAAATGAGCGTCAACTGGTAGCGGGTATGAGGCCGTTTCTGATTTCTTATTATTTAGCCGAAAACAACTGGCAGGGCCTTATGCAAAATCGCAGGCTTTGGTCAGAGGCATTAAGGTCGGCCAATATCTTTCTGCCACCGCGTGAACAAGGCCCGCCCAGAAGAGGGCCAGTTGAAAATGGTCCGGTTACTGCCGATGGCATCCTCCGTCCGCCGCGTGAACAAGGCCCTCTCAGAAGAGAGCCCATTGAAACTGGTCCGATTACTGCCGATGGCATTTTGCGCCCGCCACGTGAACAAGGCCCTCTCAGAAGAGGGCCGGTTGAAAATGCTCCGGCTACTGCCGATGGCATTTCCCGCCCGCCGCGTGAACAAGGCCCTTTCAGAAGAGGGCCGGTTGAACATGCTCCGGCTACTGCCGATGGCATTTCCCGCCCGCCGCGTGAACAAGGCCCTCTCAGAAGAGAGCCCATTGAAACTGCTCCGATTACTGCCGATGGCATTTCCCGCCCGCCACGTGAACAAGGCCCTTTCAGAAGAGGACCGGTTGAAAATGCTCCGGCTACTGCCGATGGCATTTCCCGCCCGCCGCGTGAACAAGGCCCTCTCAGAAGAGAGCCGGTTGAAAATGCTCCGGCTACTACCGATGGCATTTTGCGCCCGCCGCGTGAACAAGGCCCTCTCAGAAGAGGGCCGGTTGAAAATGCTCCGGCTACTGCCGATGGCATTTCCCGCTTGCCGCGTGAACAAGGTCCTCCCAGAAGAGGGTCGGTTAAAAATAATGTGGCTACTGTCGATAGTATTACCCGCCCGCCACCTACTTTTGCTATGCGTATTAGCCTTTATGACGCGCAGAATAATTTGATCTTTGGGCCCGATACAACAGGTTCTGATACAGAGCAAATTGAGGTTGTATCAGCTGGCACCCTGATTGCCATCTTACATGTGCGCTCACTAACTTTAGAAGATGATCAATTGGCCAATAGTTTTGTCGAGCAACAACAGCAAAATTTCGTCTATATAGCGCTAACGGCGTTGCTGCTGGCATTGTTTCTAGCGACGGTGGGTGCGGGGGTATTATTGCGACCAGTCAACCGAGTGATTAAAGGAGTAAAACGTTTAGCGCAAGGCGAATATCAGACGAGGGTGAAAGTGGTCGGCAGTGATGAATTAGCGAAACTTGCCCAACAATTTAATGCCATGGCCAATACGTTAGAGCAAAATGAGATGCTGCGGGCGCAATGGTTAGCGGATATTTCCCATGAATTAAGAACACCTCTGACGGTTATTCGAGGAGAAATTGAGGCATTGTTAGATGGTGTACGTGAGCCGACACCGCTGCGAATTCAGTCTCTTTTTGATGAGACCAATGCGCTAGCCGCTCTTATCGATGATCTACATTTATTGTCGATAGCGGATAATGATGCTTTAAAACTCGTTTTAAAGCCTGTTGCTTTGGCAGGGATAATTGAGCGACAACTGGAAAAAATTGCCTTGCGTATGGAGAAAAAAGAGCTATCGCTCAGTTATAGTAATCAGCTAGTCGGGAGTGATTTGTTGCATCTTGATGAGCTGCGTATCTCTCAGGTGATTAGTAACTTATTTGAAAACAGTTTGCGCTACACTGATGCGCAAGGTCAGGTACAAATCGATTTAACTAGCGCTGTAAACGGACAGGTGAAAATGGATATCTACGATACCAAACCTGGCGTACAAGATGCCGAATTAGAGAAAATCTTTAATAGGTTGTACTGCGCTGATCAATCTCGCAGTAAACGTAGTGGTGGTTCAGGCTTAGGGTTAGCGATCTGCAAAAGCATTGTGAACGCTCATGGTGGTAGTTTGGTCGCCTCGCACTCAACCATTGGGGGAGTGTGTATCACAATGACACTCGGCGGGAAATATCCGCTGAATGAAGGTAGCCATGGAAAATAAAAAAATTCTGATAGTCGAAGATGAGCTAAAAATTGCACAACTATTGCAAGAGTATTTATCAGCTGCTGGGTTTGTCTGTGAATGTTTAGACGATGGTGATCTAGTACAGCCTTGGCTGAGTAAAAACTGGGCAGATCTGATTATTCTAGATTTGATGTTGCCAGGTACTGACGGAATTACGTTATGTCAGCAAATTCGTGCGCACTCTGCTATCCCGATTATTATGGCGTCCGCTAAAGTGACAGAGGGAGATCGTCTAACCGGATTAGATCTAGGTGCCGATGACTACTTGTGCAAACCTTATAGTTTTCGAGAAATGGTCGCAAGAGTTAACGCTGTGTTTCGGCGTAGCGCAATCCAAGTACCCGTTTTAGATTTGCCAGTAGAACTAACCGTTGGACCCTTTCACTGTGAAGTGGAAAAAATGCGGATTGAACTCCACTCGCAGCTATTAGAGCTTACGGTGGTTGAGTTTAGATTACTGCTGCATTTTATCAAAAATCCACAAGTGGTGTTTTCCAGAGATGAGCTGCTGAATAATATTTACGATGACTATCGTCTTGTCGCTGATCGCACTATAGATACTCACATTAAAAATTTGCGACAGAAGATGTCAAAACAGATACCCGAAAAGGATTTCATACAATCTGTATATGGGGCGGGCTATAAATTAGTTGTCTGATAGTAGCTAGATCAGTCAATCTTTCATTCTTTAGCAACTTCACAATCGCCTCACATTGTTGCGCGGCCTAACCTTTAGTCTATAGCTTCAACGCATCCCACTATGGAGAATAGATTTATGATGAATGCTATATCGCAGGCCAGTCAGGCTTTAAATGTAACGTCTGTGCAGAACAGCAGCGTTCAAGCGCTCTCATCAGAACAAATGACTGTAATTGAAGAGACCCTAGCGCAATTTGATGCGGATTCTTTAAATAGTACTGATGCGTTATCTATTGTTGAAAGCTTTTCAGAGGCGGGGATAACACCGGGTAAAGCATTAGAAGATGCTATGTCTGTCGCAGGCTTTGATGCTCGCAGTGTCGGCGAGTTAGCTCGAGGAGAAAACGCAGGGCAAAGTATGCCACCGCCACCTAGAGCAGAAGGGGATGTGCAAGCTTTAAATATCAGTGATGATCAGTTAAGCGAGCTTAGTGAACTATTAACCAGCTACTATGACGAGGGCTCTAGTGAAGATAAAGAATCGTTACTTGCCACTATTCAGCAAATGATTCAAGAGGCTGCACCTGAATCGGGTCTTGTTGACGTACTCGCTTAACTTATGAGTATAAAGGGGGTTGGTTATGAGGATGATTTATCAGCCAATAGCTGACCTGATCATCAAGAGGGAGAGTTTCCAAATCCTAACACCCCTAATTTCATTAGTGCGCAAACCGTTTCGGCAAGCATGACAATAGTGCCTGTTCTGGCTGAACAGACATCACCACTTGGCAGCCCTTTAGGGGTGACAGGTTTTGTCTTGAACGGTATTAACATTGATTCAGACACAAGGGGAAGCTGCTAGGATTCTGGTACTCAATGCTCGTTAATTGGTGCTACGGGTAACTGCAGTATTGAAGCACTTGGACAGAGCAGCCTTGATTTCGGGGTCGCTGATTATTATGCATATGTGCAACCGGAGGGAGCCTAGCCATACCACGCAATGTCTAAAAGCATGATAACAAGGCGAGCAGGCGATAACATTCAAATGACATTGTTAGGCTAGGCGGCAGACGAATTTCCTATTTAGCGCGCTACGGCTACTCTGATACCCAAGACTTGTATTCTAGTATTGTATTAATGACTGGCAGCTATCAACTGTTATCGACAGGCAGTAATAACAGGATGGCAGTTGAAACTAACCGTTGGGAACTTTTCAATAGGATTGGGTATATGTCGAGGGTTTGGGTGAATGTAACGGGCGAACAGCCGTGACAACAAAATTCTGCGAGGGTGCTTGTCATTAGTATACCACGGCTAGTTAGCTGTATTTTCAACGTTGCGTAAAAGGTGAAAAAGACCTTGGTGATCGAGATCTTCCGCTATTAAGTGATCAATTTCCTCCACTGGATTAAAATGTCGC
>Ga0209395_1002791_pt1 | contig 22356 bp, 22 predicted proteins | sample GOMGulsemesocosm_3_FD_184635 | JGI IMG/M metagenome (GOLD analysis project Ga0209395, IMG submission 184635) | Methane-oxidizing microbial communities from mesocosms in the Gulf of Mexico - GOM9D Gulf of Mexico (SPAdes) (version 2) | ecosystem: Environmental > Aquatic > Marine > Cold seeps... | reverse complement strand
TGGCACCTCAGCGTGACATGGGATTGATGGTTTTAGGTGGATCTAAAAAAACACAATTTAGATATGCCTTGGCATTGATGAATGGACGTGGATTGTATGTCAAAGACAACAATGCAAAAAAAGACATCATTGGACGTGCTTCTTATAAACTTTTTGATTGGGCTCAAATAGGTGGTAGTTTCCGCTATGGGTATCCAAACAATATGGATGACGACAGAACTACTTATGGTTTAGATGTGGTTTTAAAGCATGAGAACTTTAAGTTACAAGGAGAGTATATTTATGACGAAGGAGACTACAATCGTGCCGCTGGAGGAGGTTGTGGAACCACACCTTTAGAACTAGGAGACGAACGTCATGGAGCCTACGGAATGTTATCTTACAGAACTGATTTTGGTTTAGAGCCAGTGGTTAAATACGAATATTTTGATGCAGATTCTGACATCAAAAGCTTAGGATACCAAGAAATGGTAACGATTGGAGCTAATTACTTTTTTAACAAAAACACACGATTTCAAATCAACTATCAATTAAAGACTGAAGGCGCAAATAGCATTGATAACGATGCGTTATTAATGCAAATGCAAGTGAGGTTCTAGAGTACCTGACATGGCAGTTTGCTAAAAAGAGGTGGGATTTTATTCTGCCTCTTTTTTTTGTGATTTATCGCGGACCTTTGTATCGAAATACTAGTTTTTCTTTTGGAAAACAAGCGAGAATCCCGATCGCGCGGATTTGAAATCCATGCGTCCCTATTCGCAACATTTACCCTATAAACAACAGACAAATATCCAATGTATTTTCTAATGCTGAACATACGACTCTTTCCTCTGCTTGAGAATTGTTTAAGCTATTTCTTAGCTTTATCTTTATATGAGCATAGAAGCGCATAACTAACTGTTTTGGGCACGGATTTCAAATCCGCGCTATCACCTTAGTGCAATATCTGCGCTACCTAATCGCACGGATACTAAATCCTACAACTTACCAAAACTTTCTAACGACAAGCTTTCAAACAAAACAAAAACCCCTTAGTAAAAAATTACTAAAGGGTTTTTCGTGTATTAAACGGGGTTTTATTTTTCTAAAGGGTTTTTCTATATTTTGCTTCTTTAATTCCTGCGGCCACTATTAAAACTACTATGGACAGAATGGCCACCCAAGCCCACATAGGGAAGACAGGAGTGCTTCCGCCACCATAACTGTGCATTCCTTTTGTGAAATAGTAATTTACACCAATAAAGGTCATCAAAACAGACCCAAATCCAAAGATAGAGGCCACATTAAATATAAATTCTCCTTTTAATTTTGGTGCCAATCTAAAGTGCAAAATAATAGTGTACACAACGGTAATTACTAAGGCCCAAGTTTCTTTAGAATCCCATCCCCAGTAGCGTCCCCAAGACTCATTGGCCCAGACACCTCCTAAAAAGGTTCCTATGGTAGCCAAGAACAATCCTATGGTCAAATTCATTTCGTTGATATAGGTCAATTCTTTTGTAATTAAAGAAAGTCGCTCTGCATTCTTTGGTGTTTTTATCAAGTAGATAACCATGTTAAACAGCCCTAAAATTAATCCTAATCCCAAGAAACCATAACTGATGGTTAAGGTAGCCACGTGAATAATTAACCAAAACGATTTTAATACTGGTTGTAAATTGGTCAACTGTGGATCATAACTACTATGGCTCGCCGTCATTAAAGTGAAAAACGCCAATAATGAAGTTGCTGCCAAGGTGATTTTTGAATAGCGCATAAAACTAAATCCTGCCAATAAACTGGACCAAGAAATTAAAATTAATGCCTCATAACCATTAGACCAAGGTGCGTGTCCAGAGATATACCAACGCATTCCCATTCCATAGGTGTGATAGATAAATCCTGCGGCTAGAACAGCAATGCATACATGTAGCATTACGGTTACTATTTTACTCTTTTTAGCACGAATATTATCTACAAATGCCAAGACCAATAAAAGGATACTCAATAATCCATATACATTTTTAAGGTTGATAAAAATATTAGATTTGGTATAAGAAACCTCCGAAGCAATTTTAGCTTCTGTTGGAATCAATCCGTTGGTGCTTGGTTGACGTTGGATGCTTTTTATATATCCTAAAATTTTATCTGACGTGCTATAATCTGCTGTTTTTGTCGCTTCTATTAAAGAGATAAAATACGCACGCATTATATTTGAATAACTAAAAACGGACAACTGTAAATCATCATTAATAATGCGAATACTACTTGTCAATTCCATTCCTGCTAATTTATCATCCCAGCTAATCCATTTGTTGTTTTTTGAATTTTCTACAGGAAAAATATCCATCATATGTCCTTGGAAGCACATCATAAAAATTTCCAAACGCTCGTTAATTTTTAAAATCTCTTTATCAAATTTATTGCGTTTTCCATCTGGTTTTCTAAAACTTTCTTCTGCGTACTTCCTTAATTTATATTCACCTTTTGGAGTGAAGAAATCGCGAAAAGAAACGCGCTTTCCTTGCACTTTTATAACATCGTTTATAGATTGATCACTTACATAAATCAACTTCTGTTGTTTCCAAAAATCAGGATTTAAAGGCATGTCTAAAAATAATTGTACTGCCGTAATCTTTCCACGTCCTGGAACCTCTACATAATCTTTTTTGGACATTTTATGAATCACATCTACCGCTATGGTGTGTATTGGCGCAAATCTACCTTCGTAGGTTTGGGTAACCAATGCACCAAACTCATTAGCATGAGCTTCGCTTACAGAAAACTGTGAAGTAGCCACATGATCATGATTGTCTTGCGCTGTGATCGTTGTACTCATCAACACAGCAATAATAAATAACGATAAGGCATTTCGTTTTTCGCGTAATTTTTTAATTTTCCCCATCAATTCCCAATATCTAGAATGTTTATTAAATAGTGTCCAGATAAAGCCTATAATCATTAAAGTATATGCGAAATAGGTAATCCATGTCCCCCAGAAATCGAAATTTACTGAAAGTACCGTCCCTTTTTCATCTTGATCATAGGAAGATTGGAAGAATCTGTATCCTTTATAATCCAACACATTATTCATATAGATTCGGTGTTTGTCTCGCAATCCGTCAGATGGATCTATCAGCGTTACTTGACTTGCATACGAAGATGGACTCATAGAACCTGCATAGCGTTCTAATTCAAATTTATCCAATTGTAAGGCAAAAGGCAATTGAATTTTCTCTACGCCATACGCCATTTGAAGTTTGGCTCCCTCTAAGGGAATTTCTTTAAAATTATCCACATAACCTGCACCCCCTATAAGAGCAACTTCTTGGGTGTTATTTTTATAAGTAACATCTAAAATTAAAGCATTAGGGCCGTTTTGTCCAGGAGTTCCGGCTACGTACTTTATGGTATTATTAGCACTTGCACCTACAAATGAAATGGAAAGTCCAGTTCCTATAGGTTCGTATGTATATGCTTTAGTAAATAGTCCTTTAATATCTCTTTCTATCGTACTTTTTTCGTCAGAATTAAAGCCTGATTGGGTAATGATTCCAGGAAAACTGATCTTTAAAGAATCTATGCTTCCTGTAATATTAACAGCATTCGGGTATTTTGTATTATTAAATCCTACAGGGACGTTGTGCAACATTTTTACATCACCATCTTTGATCGTCACATCATGCTTATGTCCGCCATCGTCATTTACACTAATTTGGATGATGGAAAAACCATCATTTTTTGATTGCACATACATTTGTTGTGCATTATAAATATGATTTTTATAGGCTATTTCTATATCATTTCCAGAAGCTGCTGCTACACTAGTTTCAAAATAATTAGAAGTCATTAGACTGATAGAAACTGGTTTACTTAAGTTGATCTCTTGACCACTTTCCACTGCTTTTACATGTAAATATTTATTACTACTTACAATATGATTTACGGTCTGCCCTTGACGAATGTGCATCATCCCTTCAAAACCAGCATAACGAGTAACCGCTGCACCAATCATCATTATAACAAAGGATATATGAAAAACAAAACCTGCCATTTTTTTCCAAGTAAGCAATTGATATCTTTTGATACTTCCAAAAAAGTTAACCGCCATTAATAACATTAAAACTTCGAACCAAAAAGCGTTGTACACAACTATCTTGGAGGTTTCTGTATCGTAGGAATTTTCTATAAATGTAGCAAGTCCCATGGACGCTCCAAAAATCACTAATAGTCCCAGGGTAGTCCGTGGGGAAAATAAAATACTCAATAGCTTGTTCATACTCCGTTCGTTTTAATAATTTAATTAATTTCCTCACAAAAGTAACTTTTGTTACAACAAAAATCGTTGATATTTGTCAGTGTAAAAAGATTAAGCTAACAAGTGCATTACAAATGTTTTTTCTGAAATAAACACACATACCAGAAACTGCTTTGATACATAAACAACTCCCAAATAATTTCCGTTACAAAGCACTCACTCCCTTTATTTCTATAGGATGACTACTCCAAACACAAACATCAAAAACAAGCGGTTTTAATAAAAAATATTCTTCCCTTAAGAAAAAACAAAAGATCCCTTTCAATTTATTGTGATATATTTAACAAACTAGCACACATAAATTTCAGTTAATTTATAGGTTTTTTCTAAAACATAAAGAAGTTTTGACCCCTGCATATTGTCCATAATTACTAATTTGTACATATTTATTTTTACGATACAACCCAATGGCTTCAGGCTGGTTGACACCAGTTTCTAATAAACAAGTATATATATCCAGTTCCTTAGACCACTCCTCCAATTGCTTCAATAACTGGGATGCAATTCCCTTTCCTCTAAATGATTCCAACACATACATACGCTTTACTTCAAAAGCCTGTTCATCGTATCGTTTTAAGGCACCACAACCAACCAATTTGTTGTCCATATAAGATAACACCACGTGATCTAAGCCCTCCATACCATTAAATTGATGGTAAAAATCATGATCCTCTCCATCTCTAGTTTTTAAATCAGCATCCAATAATTGTACTAATTTTATAAAATCAGGATGCGTAGCTGTTGTTCTAATAAACTGTATCATTTTCGCAGGGCCATTTTTTGTTTATAATGTACTTTTGTAGCGATGTATAAAGTCTTGTCTAGTTCGCAAAAAACAACACCATCCCTAGAACAAATATTAGTTTGGAACTCCAAATTCAGTTCTCCTTTTAATGAGACTTCCTTTTTTATAAACACTAATAATTCATCACTCAGCATAAAATTACAATAAGCATTTTCAAAGGCAGGCTTTCTGTATTTGATCGTCGCTGCTTTGTCCCAAACCACATAGTCTTTTCCTAAAATCCACATTAACTGAATCATAAATATAGGATCCGTGGCCGCAAATAAAGACCCTCCAAAAATGGACCCCACAAAATTCCTATTACCAAAGGCAAGAGGTATTTTTATTCTTACTTCTTGCAAATCTTTAGAAACGCTTACTATTTTTGCTTTTGTATGGCGGTACATAGGAGAAATATTAAATCCCCATTTAAAAAGAGTGGATTGACTCATAAATCGCAATAAAAATGCGGTAGCTTTTTGATACATTTGTTGGTTGTTGGTTTGTGGTTAGTGGTTAGTGGTTAGTGGCTGGTTAAGTAATTCACAATCGAACAGTATGGTTATCAAAAACATTCAAAAATTAGATTTATAAAGAATGTTTTTAAGTTTACCCCCTCTTTTCTCTTTTCTCTTCTAACTACCCCCTATTTCAATATCTTTCCATATCGCTTAGCATCACTCAACACGGCTATTGCTTCTAAAATAACAGGATCGTGTGCTGCTTTTTGTTGGTATACACCTTCATTAAAATAATAACGTCTCACAATATTTTCTGTAAGCTTGTCCATTATTTCTGCTTTATTACTTTCAAGTCCTCGCAGTTTTTCTTTTTGTATTTTATCTAATAAACTATTGTATTGGCCCTTGATATTTTGAAGTCCTTCTTTCGTTGCTATTTCCATCGAATGCTTAAAATGCTCCTCTGTTTTTGTACTAAATGATGCTGTATTATTTTCTAAATACGCTGTTAAGTTAGAAAATTCATTGATAGACAAGGAAAAGGAATCAGCTGATGCAATACTGGGGTTTTTATAATAATAATCGGTCCCAAAATTAAAAAAAGCATCCGAACTAAACAGTGCTCTGGTAGCTACGGTAGTGACAGGTTTTTTAATAATTACATCCGGTAATACTCCACCTCCATCATATACCGTTCTTCCGTTGGTTGTTTTATACGAGTTCACCGTTCCATCAGAAAATTTTGGTACGGTACCATCTTTGGCTCTATTGGCATAATCTAATTCCTGAATGCAGCGTCCACTAGGGGTGTAATATTTGGAAATGGTGACTTTCATCTGTGTCCCATAACTCAATTTTCTATAACGTTGTACCAATCCTTTTCCAAAGGAACGTTGACCAATAATAACAGCGCGATCATAATCCTGCAAGGCACCAGAAACAATTTCGCTAGCAGATGCAGACCGTTCATCAATTAAAACAACAATGGGGATTTCCAAGTCTGTAGGTTCGTTTTTAGTACGATAGGTATCACTCCACTTTTTCATTTTTCCGCGGGTGGTTACGATAACTTCTCCTTTAGGCAAAAACAAATTACAAATATTCACTGCTTCACCTAATAACCCCCCAGGATTATGGCGCACATCTAAAATAAGTTGCTCCATGCCTTGAGATTTTAAATCCTCATATGCTTTTTTCACTTCAGACGATGCGCGGCGATTAAATTTCACAAAAGCGATATATCCCACTTTCTCATCCATCATTTGATAAAAAGGAACGGGATTAATTTCAATTTTTTTTCGTTCTACAGAAAAATCTTTTGTTTCACCATTGCGAAGTACTTTTAATTGCACCTTCGTTTTTGGAGTTCCTTTGACAAGGTTCACCACACTCCTATCATTAAAGTCTTTTACAATTACATCATCTATTTGGGTAATTTCATCACCTGCCACCAACCCTGCTTTATGAGCAGGCCCATCTTTGTAAATGGATAAGATTGTTAATTTATGATCCTTGTATCTAGATTTCATACCCACACCTCCATAGTCACCCGTGGATGATATACGCGCATCTTCTACACCTTGTTCATCATAATATCTGGTATAAGGATCCAATCCGCTCAACATGTTTTTGATCGCCCTATCCGTAAGTTCGGCAGGGTTTACCTCATCTACATAATACATATTCAATTCCTTAAACAAGGTTGTGTAGATATCTATCTGCTTGGCAATTTCGAAAAAATCTGAACTAAAAGCAACAGTCGTCATGACTGACACCACAAGAAAAGCACCAAGGGCCGTCTTTTTAAATCTCTTTAGCATCTTCGTTATTTTTTTTAAATATACAAAAATGATTGTAACTAAGGCCGTTTCAGAAAAGTAGGATAGGCGAAGAAAGGGTTTTACTTAAAACATGTTTACATGTTTAATCGATAGTCATTAATCTCACATCTATTTCTCAATACTAGCCACAAACTTCTCCAGTAAGGATTTCATTTTTTGTTGCACTTGTGCTGAAGTCAGCTGTTTATTCCCCATAAATACAAACATTACAATATAGCGCTGTCCTATTTTATCGGTAAAATAAGGTTTATTTAAACGATAGCCTTCACGCATTAATCGTTTTAAGTGATTCCTATCTACAGCCAATTTGAAGCCGCGTTTAGGCACGACAAAACCAACCTGTAATGGCGATTCCTCACAATAATGATCTATCTGATGATATACCATTCTAATAGGAAACGATTTCACGGATTTCCCTTCAGCAAATAAAACTTCTATCAGTTTTCTGCTCTTTAATTTCTCTTTTGTTGACAATGTAAACCTCACGGGACAAAAGTACGGATTAAATGAATTAAATTTTTATATTTGGATAAACAATATTTAACACTCTATGTCACAAGATCTATTTCAAGCACCTGACTATTTTCAGTTAGATGATTTACTTACCGAAGAACATAAATTAGTACGCGATGCCGCGCGCGAATGGGTAAAACGTGAAGTTTCTCCTATTATTGAAGAGGCTGCTCAAAAAGCAGAATTTCCTACATCTATTATTAAAGGACTGGCAGAAATTGGAGCATTTGGTCCTTATATTCCAGAAGAATATGGCGGGGCAGGTCTCGATCAGATTTCTTATGGACTTATTATGCAAGAAATAGAACGAGGAGATTCTGGTGTCCGATCCACCGCCTCGGTACAATCATCTTTAGTGATGTATCCTATTTGGAAATACGGAACCGAAGCTCAAAAGCAAAAATTCTTACCTAAATTAGCCAGTGGTGAATTTATGGGATGCTTTGGATTGACAGAGCCAGATCATGGATCCAATCCGAGTGGTATGGTAACGAATATAAAAGATATGGGAGACCATTTTCTATTAAACGGTGCCAAAATGTGGATTTCAAACGCCCCGTTTGCAGATGTAGCTGTCGTATGGGCTAAAAACGAAGAAGGCCGTATAAAAGGTCTGATCGTGGAACGTGGAATGGAAGGTTTTACCACACCAGAAACTCACAGTAAATGGTCCTTAAGAACCTCCTCTACAGGAGAATTAATTTTTGACAATGTAAAAATTCCTAAAGAAAACATATTGACAGAAAAAGATGGTTTAGGCGCTCCTCTTGGATGCTTAGACTCTGCCAGATATGGAATCGCCTGGGGAGCCATAGGTGCTGCCATGGATTGCTACGATACTGCTTTAAGATACTCTAAGGAACGAATTCAGTTTGGTAAACCTATTGCAGGATTTCAATTACAGCAAAAGAAATTGGCAGAAATGATTACTGAAATCACCAAAGCTCAATTGCTAACCTGGCGTTTAGGAGTGTTGAAAAATGAAAACCGCGCTACTTCTGCACAAATCTCTATGTGTAAACGTAATAATGTGGAGATGGCCTTAAACATTGCCAGAGAAGCAAGGCAAGTTTTAGGAGCGATGGGAATTACGGGAGAATATTCTATTATGCGTCATATGATGAATTTAGAATCTGTAATTACTTATGAAGGTACCCACGATATTCACTTGTTAATTACCGGACTAGATATAACAGGAATCCCTGCATTTAAGTAGAGGTAGGAATAAGCAAAAAAGGGACGCTCAATATTGTAAAAATATCTCTTTTTAAAATGATAAAAAAAACACCCATTACAAAATTGTAATGGGTGTTTTAATGTTTTTTAGGTTTCTCTGAATTTCTAATGCATCGAAATATCAAAAGAGGTTCCCAGTGTTTCAATATCTTCACTCGTAAGTTTTGTTTTACAAGCCAGAATAACAAACTCATCCGCAGTTTTAATACGAACAATTAATTCTCGGATTATTTCGTCTTTGTCTTCCTGAAAGTACACATCTACACGGTCTTTTTTATCAGAAATACGCACCAATTGATCGTAATCATGTCCTTTTACAAAACGGCTAAAACTTTTATTGGCTCTAGCATCATTTTCAGCAAAAACCATCAATCTAAAATGACTTGCATTTTTTAATAATGGGCCCAACAATTCTTTTTCTTCTTTAGGAATAAACATACGTCCTAAGGTTCCTGAAACCCCAATGGAAAATTCGGCATCTGCCTTGTGGTCTTTATAAAACGATTGAAAATCCGATTTAGATTTACAAGAAGTCATCACTAAAAGCACTACTATTATTCCGATATATTTTTTCATCTTTATATATGTCTTTGTGTTATAAAGGAAAGACGAGCAATCTCGGAATTTGTAACATAAAATAATTAAATATTAATAAGCGAAGTAGACATCAGATAATTTTTCAGCCTCGATTTCCGCACTCCAATTATCACTAATAGCTCTTCTAGCTTCTATACCTACATGAGGTAATTTAGAGCTCATAACACCTGACAATATCTCTTGTAGTTCACCATGATTACCTGCTTCAAAAGTATAGCCTGAAACACCGTGATTAATAAGTTGGGAATGAATTCCTACATTTTTTGTAGCGATTGTATTACATCCACAAGCCATAGCTTCCGCACAAACCAAAGAAAACCCTTCACTAAATGATGGTGCCACTACGGTATGTGATGCTTGATAAATTTGGATAATATCTGGGCGTTCATCAAAGAAATACACCTGCTTTTCCACTTTGTACTCCGCTATAATTTCCTTTAATGAGGCTACAAACTTATCGTCATCTACTTTACCAACAATTGCCAATGCCCATGTTGGATTTTTTACCAATTCAGGTGCCAAAGCACTTACCAATGTATGGTGTCCTTTTGCTTTACGCACGCGTCCTGCACAAGTAATTATATTGGTTTGAGTCACTTCCTTAAAAGTACTTACAGCAGGTTTGAATTTTTCCACATCTACTCCATGTCCTACTACTGTAGCCTCCATAGGTAAGGCATCTGCCATACTTTGAGTCAATGCCACTACGACATCTGATTTTGACAATAAAAAAGAGGTTAATTTAGAAGGAGTCGTTTCTGCATGTCTCGATGAAATCAATTTAAAATTCCCTCCAATGATTTTCAGAAATAAAGCTAGGTAAATTTCATTATTTCTGTGACAGTGCATCACAAAGTACGTTTTATCCAATGCCAATTTAAATAGCTCTCCATAAGTAATTAGCGGCCATTCCACACGGTTCCCGTATATAAGGACATTAAATTGGTCTTTCAAATAAGGCAAGACGTTTTCTATACTCCTAGTTACACCAGTTCTTCTTTTGTGAATATGTGTATGTACTAAAGTAATTTTATTCATTAGGCAAATTTGCGTTCTATAATTTCTAGTAATCGGTTTTCAATATCTTCATGTTCCTCCCAATTATAATCAGGTTTCACCATTTTAGAAATAAAACCAACCGCTTCTTTTTCGTTCGTAAATGTATTTAATTGAGACAATACTCTATTAAAATCGGTAAGATTGCCATTAAATAAATATTTTACAAAAGCGATTCTATCATTCAGTCCTATTTGAATTCCTTTATGGACAGGACTACTGTTTAACGTCTTTTTTACTACAGATTCTTTAGGAGCAGACAATTCACTTTCTACAACACGTGTCTCTGCGCCTTCGAAAATTTCTTGAGCCATATCCGCAGAAACGGCATCTTTAAACTCATTTTCTAGGGAGTATTTTAACTCTGTTGCTTTTTTAATGTCGTTGGCAGCTTTGATGGCTTCCTCAATACCATTAGTAGCAATAGCACTTGTTTCAGGTTCTCTTTTTATAATATCCTCGGTCGGTTCTTCAATTATTTCAGATGTTTTTTTTGTATCATCTTCTAATTCTATCGAATTTTCAACTTCCGCCACCTCTTTTATCACCGTTTTTTCTTCTAGAACAACCGGTTTTGTTTTCTCAACTTTTTCTTCAACCACCTCTTGCTTCATTTCCTTTTGTATCTTTTCAGACGGTCGACTGCTCATTTCCATATTTTTTTCGACAAATTTTAATACGGATAATTTTTCGTATAATTTTCTCGATTTTTTGTGAAGTGACGCAATATCAGCATCCTCGGGCATAGTTAAAATACTATTCGCAAGGCCAATTAGTTCGGATGTCAGTTTTTTGTGCATAAGTTGGAATATTATTTAAATTAGGGTGCTGATTTTTTAATACATTTGTAAAAGTACAAAAATACAAAATAAGAGTACACTAACTTTTAAGCGTGAAAATACAAAATGTTTCTTGAAAATACAGTAAATCATACAGAACAATTTGGATGGATAGAAGTCATCTGCGGATCTATGTTTTCAGGTAAAACTGAAGAACTAATTAGAAGGTTAAAAAGAGCACAATTTGCAAAACAAAAAGTGGAAATTTTCAAACCCGCCGTTGATGTAAGATATGACGAAGATGATGTAGTATCGCATGACAGTAATAAAATTAGGTCTACTCCAGTTCCTGCAGCCGCAAATATTAGATTATTAGCGAATGATGTAGAAGTCGTAGGAATTGACGAAGCACAGTTTTTTGATGATGAAATCGTATCCGTTTGTAACGATTTAGCAAACAGAGGAGTTCGTGTAATCGTGGCTGGTTTAGATATGGATTTTAAAGGAAATCCTTTTGGCCCCATGCCTGCCTTAATGGCTACTGCTGAATATGTTACTAAAGTACACGCTGTATGTACTAGAACAGGAAATTTAGCCCACTTTAGTCACAGAAAAACAGACAATGACGATTTGGTTTTCCTTGGAGAAGTTCAAGAATATGAGCCTTTGAGTAGGGCGGCCTATTTTAAAGTTACCGAAGCAGAAAAAGCAGCAAAAAAAGATGCATAACAATCATGTTACCATATTAGAAATTGATGCAAACGCACTAGCGTTTAACCTTCAGTTTTTTAAATCAAAACTTAAACCTAGCACCAAAATTCTGGTTGTGGTAAAGGCCTTTGGCTATGGTAGTGATGCTGTTAAAATTGCTAAATTCTTAAGTGACAAAGTAGACTATTTCGCTGTTGCATATACGGATGAGGGAATTAGTTTAAGAGACGCTGGAATTCAAACACCTATTCTGGTCCTACACCCTCAAATTCAAAATTTCGAATTATTGGTACAGTACAAGTTGGAACCGAATATTTACAGTTTCAATTCATTGAACGCTTTTAATGTATTACTCAACAAACTAGACAAAAGAAATTACCCTATTCATATAAAAATTAACTCGGGATTAAACCGATTAGGATTTAAAGAAGCACGTATTCCACTATTAATAGAAGCGTTGAAAAAACACGATCGTTTCTCTATCGTTTCTTTATTTTCTCATATTGCGGCAAGTGAAGATTTAAACGAACGCACATTTACCTTAGAACAGATCGATTTGTTTAACCGCATTTCTTCTCAATTAATGCACGCATTAAAAATCAACCCAGACAAACACATATTAAACACCTCTGGAATTGTTAATTATGCTCAGGAAGCGCAATTTGACATGGTCAGATTTGGAATCGGGCTTTTTGGTTTTGGAAACGACAAAAAAATCACTGCTCAGTTAGAAAATGCATTGACATTAACATCAATTATTTCTCAAATTCAAGTCATTGAAAAAGGAGAAAGTATTGGCTATAATCGTGGACTTATCACCGATAAAACCATGCGTACTGCTACAATCCCTATTGGTCATGCAGATGGTATTGGACGGACTTTAGGTAACGAAGGGACTTTTGTCACCATAAACAATCAAAAGGCAGTCATTGTTGGAAATGTTTGTATGGATATGATTATGGTAGATGTGACTCATATAGACTGTAAGGAGGGCGACACTGTAATTATTTTTGATTCTCAGGAAAAGGTAGCACAGATGGCAAAAACTTCCCACACCATCCCCTACGAGATGTTAACCGCTATTTCTCAGCGTATAAAAAGAATACTCACTTTCTAAATCTCTATTTTTTTTGTTACTTTCGTTTTTAAATTAACTAAAAACATAAAAGAAATGGGAATGATTAAAGAATTTAAAGATTTTGCCATGAAAGGCAATTTGGTTGATATCGCCGTTGGTTTTGTAATGGGAGCTGCTTTTAAAGAAGTGGTAACGGCCTTTACAGGAGGAATTGTCTCCCCTATTATAGGAATGCTCTTCAATACCGATTTTAAAGATCTAAAATTTATTATGAAAGAAGGTATTGCGGATACTGCTGGTAAAATTACTGGCGAGGTAGCGATCCTTTACGGAGAATTTTTAACCAATGTTATTGATTTTATAATTGTTGCTTTTGTGATGTTTATCGTTGTAAAAGCTGTCAATAAAATGAAAAAGAAAGAAGAGAAAGCACCGGCAGCACCAGCAGGACCTTCTCAAGAAGATTTATTGGCTGAGATAAGAGATTTACTAGCTAAGAAATAATCAAAAAAACATATTTACAAAAAAATGCAACCTTTTTATAGGTTGCATTTTTTGTTATTAAGAAAAAAGAGCTTTCTAAAAGAAATCCTTTTGATAACTACCATTGTCAGGTGTTAAGTCTCCTGTAATAATTCTAATTAAATCTATGATGGCCCATATTCCAAATCCACCTAAGGTAATAATAAACAGTAAATTCATTGGCCAAGGTTTTCCTAAATACCATCTATGAGCGGCTAATCCACCTAAAAACAAAAATAACAACAAGGCTACTCCTTGACTTTTATTTCCTGCCATTACAGCTGGAGAGGTCAACACATCTGCTTCTAATGTTTCAGAAGTCTGTTCTGTTTTTACTTCGGCTTTCACACGTTTTACTGGAAAAGATGCGTAACTTAAACTAGTTACCAAAAATAACGCAACAAGCGTAAAAATAATTTTGTAATTCATAATAATTGATTTTATTTTTACATCAAAAATAACACAAATGAAGAACTTACACCCGGTTTTCTTATTCTTTTTATTGATAGCCTTTACAAACAGTATAGTATATGCGCAAAACAAACAAGAATACCTAGGTATCATAAAGCTAAACGATTCTTCTTTCATTTCCTATAAAGTGAATCTGACTGAAAAAAACGGTAAAATTAGCGGCTACTCCGTTACTGATATAGGAGGAAACCATGAAACTAAATCGTTATTATCAGGTACTTATGACAAAAAAAAGAACATTTTAAAATTTAATGAAACAACTATCATCTATACCAAATCAGAAGTTACGACCTATGATTTTTGCCATGTACATTTTACAGGTAAAGTAAAAAACATTAATTCAAAAAAAAATATTGAAGGAAAATTTGAAGGAAAATACTCCGATGGCACTCGTTGCATTAACGGTGAATTGGCTTTAAAAAATATTAGTAAGATAACAAAGAAAGCAGCAAAAATTGACAGGGTACTAAAACGGACCAAAAGAATCCCCGAGGCAGAGAAAGAAAATATAAGCATTACAAAACAATTAGATTCATTAAAAATGAACGTATTACGGAGTAATGATAAGCTTAGTATGTTCTCCTCAAGTCCATTTATTACCTTAAATATTTACGATGCAGGAAAGGAAGATGGAGATCGCATCAGCATATTAGTTAATGAACAAGTGGTCTTAAAAAACTACACTATCACCAGAAAAGTAAAACAACTAAAAATCCCTTTATCATCACAACTCACCAACATTAAAGTACGCGCTTTAAACTCAGGAAGTATCTCACCTAATACGGCAAAGATTGAGTTTATTGATGCAGCTCATAAAATAGAAGCAATTGTAAGTTTGAATAAATTTGAAAAAACAGAAATTACTGTTATCAATAGGGATATAGACTAGTTCAACTGAAATAAAAAAAGTCCATCAAATTAATCGATGGACTTTTTTTTGCGCTTTTCAGCATATATTTCAGCAATGCTTTTACTGTTTTCTGCTTTCTTAATCAATTTTAATTCAGCTCCTGCACCTACACTTCCTTCTTTTATAATTTTGAAATACAGGCCACATTTGGGAACATTCCAAAATTGTTTTAATACTTTTTGAGTTCCAAAAACAATACCTAATTTCATACAGGGCTGTCTTGGTTTGGTTACTTGTACTATGGCAGTTCCTAACTCATAAATATCTCCTACATAGATGTTGTTTTCGTCCAAGTTTGAAATGGTCAAATTCTCTCCGAAAAAACCGGGATTCATTGCTATTTCAGGATATAATTTTTGCCAGTACTCATAATGTTGTGCCCCATAGGCATACACAGCTTGATCTACACCTCCATGATATTTTCTATCTATAACAGCATCCTCTTTCACATCTTCCAACCCTAAGAAAATTGGAGTATTCGTTGCTTTTTTAAGTATCCCTGTAACCACTTCTTTACCTTTCCAAAGCAAGGTAGTTTTCTTTCCTATATTCGTAGAGATTACTTCCATTAGCAGCTAAATTTTGTAAGTTCATCCGCTATTTTACGATCGTTAGATAAGCGAGGCACTTTGTTTTGTCCCCCTAATTTCCCTACTGATTTCATATATCCATTAAAACCACCTTTTTTAATAGGAGTAATTTTAAGTGTTTGTAATACTTTCCCTTCTAAAAGATCAAAATAATACACATTTTGTTCTTGCATAAATCCATCCAACAAACTCGAAAATTCCTCCAAATCAAATGGTGGTTCATCAAATTCTATAAACCATTCATGATATGGTAATCCGTCTGCAGGAGCTATTTGAGGAGCTACTGTAAACTCATTTACTTTTATACTAGTACCCGTAACAGCATCATTTAGTGCATATTCTACTTCCTTTCCAATGACATGTTCACCAAAGGCAGAAATAAAATGTTTGATACGTCCTGTTACAATAATTCTATGTGGTTTTAAAGAAACAAAAGCAATAGTGTCTCCTATATTATACCCCCATAAACCAGCGTTCGTATTAAGTATTATCACATAATTTACGCCGATTTCAACATCGTTTATATTAATTCGCGTTGGGTTTTCGTCAAAAAAGGTATCTGCTACAATAAATTCATAAAAAATACCACCATCTAACAATAACAACATTCCTTTTTCAACCTGAGAATCTTGGCTAGCAATAAACCCTTCAGAAGCAGGATACAACTCAATAGTATCTACTTTCCTTCCTATCAGATCTTCAAATTTATTCCTATATGGCTCGTAATTTACACCTCCATAAACGAACAAATTAAAGTTAGGAAATAAGTCTCCAACTTTTTTACCAGAAACTTCCACTAATTTTTCAAAGTACATTTGCACCCATGATGGAATACCTCCGATCACCGTCATATCTTCATGCATTGTTTCTTTAACAATGGCATCAATTTTAACTTCCCAATCTTCTATGCAATTGGTTTCGTAGCTAGGCAGTCTGTTTTTTAATAAGTAAGATGGCACATAATGCGCAGAAATACCAGAAAGACGTCCAATTTTGATTCCGTTTTTCTCCTCCATTTCAGGACTTCCTTGCACAAAAATCATTTTCCCATTTACCCAACTTGCATCTCCAGTTTCATCTATATATTGCAACATGGCATTTTTAGCACCATCCACTTGCATAGGCATAGATTCCTTCGTTAAGGGAATGTATTTTACACCAGAAGTAGTTCCTGAAGTTTTGGCAAAATACAAAGGCTTATTTTTCCAAAGTACATTCGGTTCACCTGCCACCACACGATCTATATAAGGACGTAATCCTTCATAATCCACAATAGAGACTTGTTTTTTAAAATCGGCATAGGTTTTAATGTCCTTAAAATTATGATCTTTTCCAAAAGCAGTATTCTTAGCCTCTTTTATTAGATTAAGAAATACTTTTTCCTGCGTTTCTTCAGGTTTCAAAGCCCATTTCAAGGTCTTTTTTGCAACTTGTTTAGCAAAAGGTTTCGCTAAGATTGATTTAATCTTCATTACTCAAAATCAATAAATTTAGAAGGATCTACTGGGTAGCCTTCTGTCCATAATTCAAAATGTAAATGTGGTCCTGTACTTAACTCTCCTGTATTACCTGCAGAAGCAATTACTTCTCCGGAAACCACTAATTCTCCTTGTTTTTTGTGAATAGAAGCATTGTGTTTATATACAGATATAAATCCACTAGCATGCTGGATAAGTACCACATGCCCTGTATCTGCAGTCCATTCTGCAAAAATTATCATACCATCCGCAACGGCCTTTACAGGCGTATCTTTGTTTACAGCAATATCCACGGCATAATGCCTATTCTTCACATTATAATTTTCAGTTATTGTCCCTGTCACAGGAGCAAAAAACACAATTTCTGGGTTTCTTCGAGCTTCTTCAAAAATATTAAAGCGCTCTTTTTGCTCTATTTCCAATCGGAATAAAGAATCAGCTTCCGACGGTGCTACATCTATTGTATCTTTATTAATTTTAAACGATTGTAAAACAGAATCCTTATTAAAATTAATCTCTTTAATTTTTCCAGACAAAATTTCTTTTACAGAATTAATGTAGATACCATTGGCTAATAATTCTTGCTGAAGAGAATCCACTTTATATACAAGTGTACTCGCTTTTCTCTTTAAATTTGTAGATGAATACCCTGGAATATACTCTTTTACAGGAGTAAAAGCGATAAAGAAAATAGTTCCAATTATTAATAATATAGAAAATATTCCACTTAAAATAAACACATTCAAACGGGTTAACTTAAACGACAACTTTTCTTCAAAAGTGTCTTCGTTTAAAATTACCAATCGATACTTATGGGTTAACTTTTTTCTAAAAGCCCCCTTTTTTTGCTTGTTTTTTGCCATAACTTAGAGAAAAACAAATATACAAAGGATTTTATTACTAATTAACATAAAACAAGCATAGTGTACTGTTAATTTACTGATAAAATTAACGGTAAAAGTTCATTTCGTCTATATACTTCCATACATCAGAAGTAACCAATGGAAGAATGTTCTTTTTGTCTGCTATAGATCTTCTGATAGCAGTAGATGAAATCTGTACAATGGGTGCAGCTACTTTATGAATTTTGGGGTGATTTACAAACTGATGTGCTACTGATCCTTCACTCATTCTCGGATACACATAGATATGATAATTCTCCAAAATAACCTCGTAATTTCTCCAACGATGCAAACTTTTCAAATTATCCTCACCCATAATTAAACAAAAATCTTTATTCGGATATTTTTCATCTAAATGAGCCAGTGTATTTACAGTATAGGAAGGCTGAGGTAAATTAAACTCAATGGATGAGCTGTTTATTTTTTCATAGCCTTCCAATGCAATTTCTACCAATGCTAATCTGTGATGGTTCGCTAACAAAGAGGTCTTATTTTTATGAGGATTATGCGGAGTTACCACCATCCATATTTCGTCCAAATCGGAATGTTCCACCATGTGATTGGCAATAATTATATGCCCAATGTGGATTGGATTAAACGAACCAAAATACAAACCTACTTTTGCCATTAATTAAATGCTTTTGTTCTGAAAATTCGCCACTAGAATTTCAGCATCTTTTTTTGCTGTTTCTAAATGATCATTTATTAAAATAGTGTCAAAATCCTTTGCGTAATCTATTTCTTTTTCAGCCTTTGCTAAACGTTCTATAATTTTATCTTCTGTATCCGTTTTTCTATCACGTAAGCGCTGTTCCATCACCTCTAAAGAAGGAGGTTTTACAAAAACAGCCAACGTATCCTCCGGAAACTGATGCTTAATTTTTAAGCCACCAATCACATCAATGTCAAAAATCACATGTTTTCCTTCTTTCCAAATACGTTCTACTTCGGACTTTAAGGTACCATACATAGCACCTTTATAAACCTCTTCGTATTCTACAAAATCATCATTCTCTACATGCTTCTCAAACTCGTTAAGAGGCATAAAGTAATAATCCTTTCCATTTATTTCTTCGCCACGAGATGGACGTGAAGTGGCAGAAATAGAAAAGTCTAAATTTAAACGTCCAACACTTAATAAATGGTGTACAATCGTAGTTTTCCCAGACCCCGAAGGTGCCGAAAAAACAAACATTTTACCTTTAAATTGATCCATTATTTAAAGTACATTTAAATTTTGTTCTTTTATTTTTTCCAGCTCATCTTTCATTTGAACCACCATTTTTTGCATCGGCGCATAATTAGCTTTAGATCCAATGGTATTTATTTCTCTTCCAATTTCTTGACTGATAAACCCTAACTTTTTACCGTTAGATCCATTACCTGCAAGTTCTTTTATAAAATAATCTAGGTGATTTTCTAATCTTACCTTTTCCTCAGTAATGTCATACTTTTCAATATAATACACCAATTCCTGCTCAAATCTATTTTCGTCTACTTTAGTTTTTAGTTCTTCAATCCCTTTTTGTAAACGTTCTTTTACTGCAGTAATTCGGTCTGGATCTATAGCAATTACTTCTTGTAATACATTTCTAATGGTAGTAATTCTCTTTACAAAATCAGCTTCTAACACAGCACCTTCATCAGAACGATAGGTTACTATCTTTGTAATAGTATCACCAATCGTTACTGCAATCTGTTTCCATTCATCTTGATCTAGTTCTTCACGCTCTGTTTTTAATGTATCTGGCATTCTAACGGCCATTTTTAACAGCTCCGTACGATCACCATCTACAATTTCACGTAATTGATCGATGTATAAATTTACCACAGCATGGTTTATTTTTGTCGATAATTTCTCTCCTGTTTCCTCAATATAGATAGAAAAATCAACTTTTCCTCTTTCTAAGAAAGTAGCTAATCGTTTGCGTATCTCTAGCTCTTTTTCTCTGTAGTAAGCAGGAATACGAACATTTAAGTCCAAGTTTTTACTATTTAAAGATTTCACTTCAATAGTAACTTTTTTTGTCTCTAATTGTAATACGGTTTTCCCGTATCCTGTCATGGATTGTATCATCTAGAAAAATAAATTTAGGCAAATTTACATATTTTAAACAACCTCCACACTGTAATCTCTCGTTTACTTTTTAAGACGCTGTTTTAAAGGAGGCTGAGTCACCAAGTATACACCTAAAAAGATAACCGCGGTGGCTCCTATTTTAAAACCATTTAAGGTATCACTCCCCACAATTAATGCATAAGTAGATGCTATAATGGGTTGAAAATAGATAAAAACACTTACCGTAGTAGGTTTTAGTTTTGTAAGTCCCAAAATATTAAACATATAAGTAAGGTAAGTAGTACACACGATTACAAATGTAATTTTAAAGATTCCAGACGAAGGAATACTTGCAAAATCTACCGCTAGTAGTTCCTTAATCCCAAAGGGAATCACCAAAATTAAAGCCGTTAGATAAAGCCATTTGATAAAAGTAAACGGATGGTATTTTTCGAGTAGTTTTTTTACGATGATAAAATACAAGGCATAGGAAACAGCGTTTACCAATACTAAAAAGTTACCAAAACGGATATTTTCTCCTCCTGAGACTACTTGTTGCTTGTAAAATATAAGTACCATAGCCCCAATAAGTCCAATAACAACACCTGCCCCTTTACGAATAGACAATTTTTCTTTTAAAATAATAATGGCCAATATAAACACAAGAATAGGAGTCGTTACCATAATGGAAGCCGCATTTATAGGTGTCGTTAAACTGAGTCCTTTAAAGAAGGACAGCATATTTAAAGCCACACCAAACAGGGCCGCAAAAAAGATACGCACAAAGTCTCTTTTGTCAATCTTTTCATGCTTCACAAACAATCCCGTAATCCAAAACAATAAGGTGGCTCCTGCTACACGAAGTACTATAAATCCAAAAGGTTTAATGTACACCGGCATTACGTCTTTTGCCAACGTAAAAGTTACGCCGTAGATCAGGGCCGCTAATGTTAACAGTAAGAGTGCAATATTTCTGGTCATTGTAATTAATTTTTCGGCAAATTAAAACATAAAAACTGACAATTATCATATTTAAACCAATCATTAATTGTCTAATAATTATACTATTTACACTTAAATTGTAGCATCATTTCCTTTCTAATAAAACCCCTCCTCCAATAAAAGGACAACTACTTACACAGGTATCTAAATATTTATAAAATCAATCCTCAAGGATAAACAAAAAAGACCGATCTAATACTTAGGTTCTGCAGTAATCTTCGAATACTAATGATGTTTACAAAAAGGAAGAAACTATATTTTTATTATTTTTCATGATATATTTATCGAAAAACAATAAATAGATATTGTTTTTCGATTTTATTATTGTAGGTTTGAGGTATCAAATTTAACATCACTATAAAATCACATACATGAAAAAAAATTCTTTATTAAACATTGCGTTGTTTCTTTTAAAAATCGGACAAATACTATGTATTGTGAGTTTTGTACTCCTGCTAGGTACACTCACCTATGCAAAATTAACCCCCGAAGTAGCCCGTAAGGTTCAAATACACTACGAATCCAAAGACATCCATTTTAACCTAAGCGATTCCGACAATGACACGGTAATTACACCTGAAAAGGATAAGACTATTACCCCCTCCAAATATGTGAGCTTAGACCAGCTTACAACAGGAATAATACTATTATTAAGCCTTCAAAGATCTATATTATTATTACTTCTATACCTCGGTTTAAAAGCGTTTAGAAAGGTCATTTCCTCGGTAAAAAACATCAACACATTCCAACAGGAAAATGTGAACGCATTTAGAAAAATCGGAAAATATGCCTTTTTTTACTTTTTTATAGGGAGTTATTCTTATTATGGTACCATGGAATTAAGTCAAAGGAGTGCTCATCTCGATTTATCTCCCATAATCATCACCTTACTTGCCTATATCCTAGCGGAAATTTTTAAGGAAGGGAATAAATTAGTAAAAGAAAACAAGTTAACTATTTAATATGGCAATTATCGTAAATTTAGATGTGATGATGGCACGGCGAAAAATGTCATTATCAGAACTTTCAGAGAAAGTAGGCATCTCGCTCGCCAACCTATCCATCTTAA
>Ga0209395_1002790_pt1 | contig 22358 bp, 14 predicted proteins | sample GOMGulsemesocosm_3_FD_184635 | JGI IMG/M metagenome (GOLD analysis project Ga0209395, IMG submission 184635) | Methane-oxidizing microbial communities from mesocosms in the Gulf of Mexico - GOM9D Gulf of Mexico (SPAdes) (version 2) | ecosystem: Environmental > Aquatic > Marine > Cold seeps... | reverse complement strand
AAGGTGCAAAACTTCATAATTTAAAAAATATAGACGTGGTGATCCCACGCAATAAATTGGTCGTCATTACCGGCTTGTCGGGATCTGGAAAATCAAGTCTCGCTTTTGATACCCTGTACGCTGAAGGTCAACGTAGATATGTTGAAAGTTTATCTTCTTATGCGCGTCAATTTCTTGGAAGGCTCTCTAAACCGAAAGTAGATTTTATAAAAGGAATTTCTCCTGCCATTGCTATCGAACAAAAAGTAAATAGTACTAATCCAAGATCTACCGTTGGTACTTCTACTGAAATTTATGATTATCTAAAATTACTTTTTGCTCGAATCGGTAGAACCTACTCCCCTATTTCCGGAGAAGAGGTAAAAAAACATACCGTTTCTGATGTTATTTCCAAAGTAAAAATGCTTCCTATAAAGTCAAAGTTATTATTATTAGCACCTGTTCACATCCCAGAAGAAAGAAACGTGCTGCAAACCTTAAAAATATTAGCTCAACAAGGGTATGCTAGAATCAAATACAAAGGTGAAATACTTCGAATAGAAGCAATAGAAGAGGAAATTGAGCGCGATTTTTTCTTAGTGATAGATCGTATTATTGTAAAAGATGACGAAGATTTTTTTAATCGCTTGTCTGACGCTGTACAAACCGCTTTTTTTGAAGGAAAAGGAGAATGTATTATTGAAAACTTAGCCAACAATGAGGTCCTTGAATTTAACAATAAGTTTGAGCTTGATGGGCAACAGTTTTTAGAACTCAATACCCATCTATTCAGTTTTAATAATCCTTACGGTGCTTGCCCTACTTGCGAAGGCTACGGAAATGTTATCGGAATAGACCAAGAATTGGTGATTCCCAACACCTCGCTTTCCATTTATGAAAACGCTATTTTACCTTGGAAATCCGACTCCTTCGTCTCCTATAGAGATCCCTTGATTCACAATGCTTATAAATATGATATCCCAATTCACAAGCCTTGGTTTGAACTAACTGACGTCCAAAAAAAACTCGTTTGGGACGGTAACGAAAGTTTTGAAGGGCTGCATACATTTTTCAAACATTTAGAAGAAAAAAGCTATAAAATACAATACAGAGTAATGCTTTCTCGCTATCGTGGAAAAACAAAATGTACCACATGCCACGGAAAGAGATTAAGAGAAGAAACTTCCTTTGTAAAAATAGCAGGAAAAAGCATCAACGATCTAGTGGATTTACCAATAGACGAATTGATGGAATTTTTCAACACCTTGGAACTCTCTGAAAATGATCGTGAAATTGCGCGTAGATTGTTAGTAGAGATAAACAACAGAATTAAATTTTTATTAGATGTAGGCCTAAGCTATTTAACACTAAATAGAACTTCTAACACCTTATCTGGAGGAGAAAGTCAACGTATAAATATTGCCACATCTATAGGTAGCAGCTTGGTGGGCTCCATGTATATTTTAGATGAACCAAGTATAGGCTTACACCCAAAAGACACCGAGCGACTTATTAAAGTACTTCTAAAACTCCGTGATTTAGGCAATACTGTTATTGTGGTAGAACATGATGAAGACATTATGAAAGCCGCTGACGAAATTATAGATATAGGCCCAGAGGCTGGAACTTTTGGAGGAGAAGTGGTGGCACATGGTGATTATAACGCCATTTTAGCTTCGGACTCATTAACTGCTCATTACCTGAATGAAACTTTAAAAATAGAAGTTCCCAAAACACGAAGAACTTCTAAAAAACATATAAAAATAGAAGGGGCACGTGAACATAATTTACAAAATATTGACGTTTCGTTTCCTTTAGAATGTTTGACGGTTATCACAGGTGTTTCTGGAAGTGGAAAAAGTACTTTGGTAAAAAAAATACTCTATCCTTCTTTACAAAAGAAAATAGGTGGCTATGGTGAGAAACAAGGGCAGTTTACCGCAATTACTGGTGACTACAAAAGCTTAGAGCATGTAGAATTTATAACTCAAAACCCTATCGGTAGATCTTCCCGGTCTAATCCAGTAACGTATATAAAAGCCTATGACGATATCAGAGCGTTATTTGCGTCAGAAAAACTATCCAGCATAAGAAATTATAAAGCCAAGCACTTTTCTTTTAATGTTGAAGGAGGACGCTGTGAAATGTGTAAAGGTGAAGGTGTAGTCACCATAGAAATGCAGTTTATGGCCGATGTACATTTGGAATGTGAAACCTGTAAAGGAAAACGCTTTAAAAAGGAAGTTCTAGAGGTGCAGTTTCACGGAAAATCAATCAACGATATTCTAAATTTATCCATAGACAATGCCATTTCCTTTTTTGAAGACCACAACGAACTTAAAATAAAACGAAAATTACAACCATTACAGGATGTAGGGTTAGGATATGTACAATTAGGACAATCCTCTTCTACGCTTTCAGGAGGAGAGGCACAGCGTATTAAACTAGCTTCTTTTCTAGTAAAAGGAACTAGGCAAGCGAAGTCCTTATTCATTTTTGACGAACCTACTACAGGGCTTCATTTTCACGATATCAAAAAATTAATGGACTCGTTTAACTCACTTATAAAAAACGGCCATTCCATAGTAGTCATCGAACACAACATAGAATTAATTAAATGTGCCGACTATATTATAGATTTGGGAATTGAAGGAGGTAAAAAAGGGGGGCAATTAATTTTTGAAGGAACTCCTGAAAAATTACTATTAAATAAACAATCTTATACCGCCACTTATTTAAAAGATAAAATTTGATGTGTGACGATTGAAATTTAAAATACCGATTGGAATTCAGGTTCCAATCGGTATTTTTTTTAGCACAAATTTAGGGTATTAAAAAAGGTCTGATAAAAATCAGACCTTTTAGGGTGAAAGACCGGTTTCGAACCGGCGACCTCCTGAACCACAATCAGGCACTCTAACCAGCTGAGCTACAATCACCATCTCTCTTGCGAGTGCAAATTTACACTATTTTATAGTTCCTACAAACTTTTTACAACAAATTTTCCAAAGAATTTACGGCAACAAACCGTTCTACAGTATAGCCTTCAGCGTAATCTACTCCTACTAAGCGCCCTAAGTCTTGAGCCCGATAAGAAATACTATCTATAAAAGTTTTACTCGATATTGGAGAACTTGGTTCTTTACTGTTTGGATCATAAAATTGGGAAGCATATGCTTTTACTGCCGCTATTTTGATATCCATAAAACCTGATACATCCATTACAAAATCAGGTGTTAGATTCTCCCATTGAATATAATGGTACACCACTTTTGGACGCCAAGCTTCTTGTACTTCCCCATCCAATGAGGTTTGGATTTTTCTAAGTCCAGATAAAAAACAAGCATTGGACACCAATTCACCTCCTTTTGGATGGTCAATATGTCGATCGCTTACTGCATTACATAAAACAATAGCAGGTTTGTACTTACGTATCATTTTAATAACTTCTATTTGGTGCTCCTTGTCATTTACAAAAAAACCATCCGCAAAACCTAAATTCTCACGTACACTTACCTTTAATATAGCAGCTGCATTTTCTGCCTCTTCTTTTCTAATTAAAGCAGAACCACGTGTTCCAAGTTCTCCTCTGGTTAAATCTATAATACCAACGCGTTTTCCCAAAGAGATTTCTTTAGAAATAGTAGCCGAACAACCAATTTCTACATCATCCGGATGAGCACCAAAAGCCAAAATATCTAATTTCATATACTTGAGTTAATAGTTATTATGCAATAATGTTACAAAAATACACATTATCACAAACAAAAGCCATAGATACAGATTTAACCTCAAATTAACTATTTTAAACCAACAAATAACATAATAAACATAATAAATGGTATTCACATGCATAATCCTAACGGTTTTTTGTATACATTTGCCGCGAATTAGTGTTTTTATTACCATCAAATTAGATTTTAAATAAGCTATGAAAAAGTTATATTGTTTTTATCTAATAGTTACTCAATGGCATACAGGGAAAATTGCTATAAATAAATTGTTGAAAACGTTTGCCAACATTGAGTTATAAAATTAGATGTTACTCAACCGCCCTTACAAACATCTTTCTAAAAAATGTAATAAAAATTAAGAGCCACTCTCCCTTACAGGAGGTGGTTCTTTTTTTAACAAATGCTTACATACTAACGAATATTAAACATTTTGACTAAAGTGTATGAAAACATTAAACCATTGGTTATTAGCTTGCCTTAAACCTAACATATATAGTCACAACAAGTTACGACACGAAAAATCACACACACTACATTGTTCAATATATAATTAACATTAAAAACAAAATAAAATACATATTTCATCCTATAGAACTTAAAAAAAACATACCTTACAAATGAATTAGTGTTTTATTACCCCCAATAATCCGTTCTTACACAATTATTAAATATAATTAAAGCGAGATTTTTTAATTTAAACAACAACAAATGGGAAAATTGCTATACCTAAAAAAATCTTGCCGCCGTTTAAATTAGAACTTAAGATACTCCCTCCTAATACCCAATATGGTATCTTAAAAATGTAGTAACACTTACGAACCACCTAGATTTATTTTTAGGTGGTTTTTTTTAACATAAATAATTAGTTGTATATGCAACTAATTAAAAATTTAATCGTTTATTTGCAATCTAGACAACATACGATACAATAATGTCAATAAATTACATCCTATGTTCATAAGACATTCATAAAAGAAAAATATGGAAGAACAACCAGAAATCATCAATTTTGAAAACTCCTTAGGTCCATGGCTAGGAATCACTACGAAACTCTTGGATTTTTGCATCCTTGATGCCTTTAGAAGGCATAAGTTAGATTTAACCAAAGAACAAATGATTGTCCTAAAGAAGCTCTATTTTTCTGATGGATTAAATCAAAACGAGTTGGCTTTAATAACACTAAGAGATAAATCCACACTTACGCGCTTATTATCCAAAATGGAGAAGAAAGGTTATATAATAAGGAAAACATCGACTACAGACAAAAGAAATAAGCTGCTCTATATTACAAAAAAAGGTAAGGATATTTTTTTCGTTGTTCAGCCTATATTAAAAGAATTAATGAAAACAATCCATACTGGAATCACAGAAGAAGAAAAACAAAACATGATAAACACTTTAAAAAAAATACAAACAAATCTAACCAATACATCTGCATCTATTTAAACCAATACCATGAGAAAAATATTATTCATAGCCCTAGGTCTTCTACTAATTATAGGATCATACTTTACCTATAATTACTTTATAGAAAACAAAAAAAAGCAAAAAGAAAAGGTTTCAAAAATTGTCGCATCTGTTTTTTATAACACAGTAAAAAACACAGAAATTCCTTTAGTCATAACTGCAAATGGAACATTGGAAGCAAAAACAAGAATTTCATTATTTTCCGAAGTTCAGGGAATCTTAATGTCCAATAGAAAATCATTTAAACCCGGGACCAATTATAAAAAAGGAGAAGTTATTATTCAAATTAATAGTGATGATTTTTATACAAGTCTACAATCACAGAAAAGCAATTTTTATGCGACACTTGTAGCTGTAATTCCAGACATAAAACTTGATTTCCCCAATCAATTTGAAAAATGGAACACCTATGTAAGTAATTTCAATTTAGAAAAACCTTTAGCTCCATTACCAAAATCAACCACAGATAAAGAAAAGTTTTTCATCTCAGGACGTGGCATCAATACAGCCTATTATAGCATTAAGAATTTAGAAGTTAAATTAGCAAAATACACTCTCAGAGCTCCTTTTAATGGTGTATTAACCGAGGCTACAGTAAGTAATGGTTCTTTAATTAGACCCGGTCAAAAGCTCGGTGATTTTATCAATTTAAATCATTATGAATTAGCTGTTTCAGTAAACTCTGATCACATTGAATTTCTAAAAATCGGAAAAACGGTAACATTACACAATACTGACCGTACTAAAACTTACACAGGTAAAGTAACACGTATTAACAGTAAGGTTAATACAAATTCACAAACCTTATTTGCATTCATAGATATAAAAGATCCTTATTTAAAAGAAGGGATGTTTTTAGAGGCTGACATTCAAGCTAAATCTGAATCTAATGCCATTCGTATTGCTAGAAATTTATTGGTCAACGACCATCAAATCTATATTATTAAAGACAATAAATTAGAACTGGCAACTGTATCTCCTGTTTTTTATTCCGATACATCCGTTGTTTTAAAAGGCTTAAAAGACGGAGAATCTTATTTAGCAAAACCCGTTCCAGGAGCCTATCAAGGGATGCTTGTTAAAGTAATTAATAATAAAACTCTTTAATACAATCACAAAAAATGAAAAAATTAATAAGTCATTTTATCAAATACCCCGTTGCGGTAAATGTGATCGTAATTGCGTTTATAATCTTTGGGTTTATGGGAGCTAAATCCATGCTCTCTTCCTTTTTTCCGCTCACAGATTCTGAATTGATTAGAATTAGCGTCGTTTATCCAGGTTCCTCTCCTTCGGAAATGGAAGAAGGAATTGTACTTAAAATAGAGGACAACTTAAAAGGAACTGTCGGTATAGACCGAGTTACATCTGTTTCTAGAGAAAATTCTGCCACCATAAGCGTAGAGGTAGAAAGAGGAAAAAATATAGATGTCGTTTTATCTGATGTCAAAAATGCGGTAGATAGGGTCCCCTCATTTCCTTCAGGAATGGAACCTCCCGTAATTGCAAAAGTAGAAAGTATCCGATCTACCATCAGTTTTAGTATTAGCGGAGATCAATTATCACTTAAAACCATTAAGCAATACGCTCGTAAAATAGAAAACGATTTAAGAGGATTTGAAGGTATTTCGCAAGTAGCACTTTCTGGATTTCCAAAAGAAGAAATTGCTATTTCTATACAAGAACAAGATTTACAAGCCTACAATTTATCATTTCAAGAAGTTGCCAATGCAGTAAGTAAAACAAATCTTTTAATTACTGGAGGAAGTGTTAAAACAGAAGATGAAGAATTTTTAATTCGTGCTAAGAATAAATTTTATTATGGAGACGAACTTTATAATTTAATCGTTCGTGCGAATCCTGACGGGAGTATCATTCGTTTAAAAAACATAGCAACGGTAAAAGACACCTGGTCGGAAACTCCTGATCGTATCTATTTTAATGGTAGAAAATCCATTAATTTAACGGTTAGTAATACAAACAACGAAGATTTAATTGCCACCGCAAAGGTAGTGAATGAATATATCGAAAAATTCAATCAACAATATGACAATGTCCACTTAAATGTATCAAGTGATTCTTCTGAAACATTAAATCAACGGACAGAACTATTAACAGAAAATGCCATTATAGGTGTTTTATTAGTCTTATTCGTGCTCGCCATGTTTTTAAATGTAAGGCTTGCATTTTGGGTAGCCGCAGGTATCCCCGTTGCATTTTTTGGTATGTTTATGTTTGCTTCACAATTTGGTGTGACCATTAATGTATTGTCTCTTTTTGGGATGATTATCGTAATTGGGATTCTAGTAGATGATGGAATTGTAATTGGTGAAAACATATATCACCATTACGAAAAAGGAAAAAGTCCTATTCGCGCCGCGATTGACGGAACTATGGAAGTAATCCCTCCTATTGTATCTGCTATTTTAACTACTGTAATTGCTTTTTCTACCTTTTTCTTTTTAGACGGTAGAATAGGAAAATTCTTTGGTGAAGTGGCTATCGTTGTATCTTTAACCTTATTGATATCACTTATTGAAGCCTTAGTAATATTACCTGCACATATAGCACATTCTAAAGCATTGCGGGGAGAAGAAGAACAAAACAGTGCCTTTGATCGTTTTTTTAAGGGTATCAATAAGTTTTCTGAAAAATATTTGTTTAAATTCAGAGACTCTCTATACATCCCTTATTTACGTTTCTTTTTAAAAAATAAATTCTTTGGATTTGCTATACCTGTTGCATTGTTAATTTTCAGCTTTGGAGCCTTAAATGGAGGTGTTGTTAAATCTACATTTTTCCCAAAAATAGCGAGTGACAGAGTTTCTATTAGTTTAAAAATGCCACAAGGGACCAATGAAAAGATAACAGATTCTATTATTAGCGTTATAGAAAAACGTGTTTGGGAAGTCAATGAAATATATACTAAAAAACAAAGCGGTAATCTACAAGTAGTGCAAAACGTGATTAAACGTATTGGACCTGGTACTGCCAACGCAACATTAAGAGTGAATCTGCTTCCTGGCGAATCCAGGGATTTTTCTTCTTTCGAAATTAACAATGCTATAAGAGAAGCCACAGGAGAAGTCTATGGTGTAGAATCACTTGCTTTTGGAGCCAACAGTAGTTTTGGAGGAAAACCAATTGCCGTATCACTATTAGGAAACAATATCGTTGAATTAAAAGCAGCCAAAAACGAGCTCAAGGAAATTTTAAAAAACAATCCAATTTTAAAAGACGTTACGGATAACGATCCAGCAGGAATTAAAGAAATTCAATTAAAATTAAAAGACAAAGGGTATATGTTAGGTCTAACCTTAGCCGATATCATGTCACAAATCAGAAATGGATTTTTCGGAAAGCAAGCACAACGCTTCCAAAGAGGGCAGGACGAGATTAAAGTTTGGGTACGCTATGATAAAAATGACAGAGCATCTCTAAAAAACCTAGACGATATGTGGATTAGAACTCCGTCCAACAGTAAGGTGCCATTATCTACCATTGCTAGCTATAAAATTATCCGAGGAGAAGTAGCCATTAATCATTTAGAAGGAAAAAGAGAAATCCAAATAAGTGCCGATTTAAAATCTTTTGATGATAGCGCAACGGATGTGTTAGATGACATAAAATCGCGGATCATGCCAGAACTTCAGGCTAAATACCCAACGATTAGCCCTGCCTATGAAGGTCAAAATAGAGAAGCCAATAAGACAATGAACTCCGCAAAAGGAGTAGCTCCCATAATCTTATTATTAATTTATGTGATCATTGCCTTTACTTTTAGGTCTTACAGCCAACCTTTATTATTAATGATGATGATTCCTTTTAGTTTAATTGGTGTGATTTGGGGACATTATCTCCATGGTTTCCCTGTAAATATTCTATCGTGGTTAGGAATTATAGCCCTCGTGGGAATTATGGTGAATGACGGACTTGTACTCATTGAAAAATTTAACAGCTATCTAAAAGAAGGAATGAAATTTGACGAGGCCCTTATTCAAGCAGGACGCTCTAGGTTCAGAGCCATCTTCTTAACTTCCTTAACTACTATTGCTGGACTTGCCCCATTGATGGTAGAAACCAGTAGACAGGCTCAATTTTTAATACCGATGGCCATTGCCATTTCGTACGGGATAGCTATAGCAACGGTTCTAACATTAGTAATGTTGCCTCTCTTATTAGCCACTTCAAACGACATCAAAGTATTTATAAAATGGATGCGAACAGGAAACAGAGTCACTAAAGAAGAAGTAGAACGCGCCATTATCGAACTAAAATCAGAAAACGATGAAATTCATTAAAACATATCTATTTATTTGCTGTTTTACAGGGCTGTTGTCAGCCCAAGAAACACTCACAAAAAAGGATGCCGTATCCATAACTTTAGCACATAATTACGGCATTTTATTATCTAATAACAGTAATACGATAGCAGCCAACAACGCCGCTATCTACAACAGCGGGTATTTACCTACTATTACTGGATCTGGTAATGCTACGTACTCCAATAACACAAATGATTTCACATTTCAAAATGGAGAAACATCCAGTATAGACAATGCGGAATCACAAAATTACGGGGCAAACATAGGGCTTAACTATATTTTGTTTGATGGTTTTGGGCGTTCCTATAATTTTCAAAAATTACAGCAGGAACAGCACTTATCTAAATTGGAAACAAAGGCGGTTATAGAAAAAACCATTATTCAATTGTTTAACAGCTATTATTTTGTGGCAGAACACGAACAACACAAAAAACTGAGTGAAACCTCGTTGGAAATTTCAAAAACAAGACTTACCCGTGCTCAATACATGTATGAATATGGACAAAGCACTAAGTTAGAAATATTAAATGCTGAGGTAGATGTTAACAATGACCGCATTAAACTAATAAATATAGCACAACTATTAGACAATGCTAAACGAGAAATAAATTTAATCCTAGGCAGAGATGTAACTACAACTTTCAATGTAGAAGAAATCGTACGTTTTGATTTAGTATTTAATGTTAATACAGTATTGAAAAATGCAATACAGCAAAACATCGCTGTACAACAACTTCAAAAAAATCAAAATATAGCAGGATTGGATATCAAAATTAATACTGCTAATTATCTTCCTTCCCTAAACTTTAATGGAGGATACCGATGGAGTAAGACAAATAATGACGCTACATTTACCTATGACAAACAAAACATAAAGGGGGTAAATGCCGGTCTAAACTTGAGTTGGAACATCTTTGACGGAGGTCGTACTAAAACAAAAGTGGCCAATAGCAAAATAATTGTAGAAAATTTAAAAATCCAAGAATCATTACTGAAGGACGAATTAGAACTATATGTTAGAAATGCCTTTACAGTATACCAGAACGATCTTGTAATTATAGCTTCGGAAAAAAAGAATGTAGAAACAAACCAACGAAACTTTGACCGTACAAAAGAAAGGTATAAATTAGGACAAGTAACATCCATAGAATTTAGACAAGCACAGATTAACTTACTAAATGCACAAACAAATTTAAATAAGGCAACATATGCTGCTAAAACAGCGTCGTTAAATTTATTACAATTGTCTGGAAAGTTATTAGATCACCAATTTTAATACAATAAGTACTTCTTAAAAACCTCATTTTTCAGAAAAAAGCTCCAATTAGCTTGCAATTTCTGGAAAGTGAGTTTTTTTTAAATACTCCCTCCAAAAATAGCTGTATCTTTGCATATCTGTAAAAATCTCAGACTATGTCATTTAAAAACCTACAGCTAATTAAGCCTATTTATAGAGCAATAGTTGATAAAAATTATACCTACCCTACTCCTATTCAAGAAGCAACAATACCAGTTGTACTTGAAGGAAAAGATGTTATTGCATCAGCCCAAACAGGAACAGGAAAAACGGCTGCCTTTGCCTTGCCTATTTTACAACGCTTGTTTCACAAGCAAGAAACACCTAAAAAAGGAAAGAAAATTAGAGCATTAATAGTTAGCCCAACAAGGGAATTAGCAGCTCAAATAGGAGAAAACATTAAAAGTTACAGTACTTATACAACTTTAAAAAGTACCGTGATTTTTGGAGGAACCTCCATAGATCAACAAAAAGATATCCTTAAGAAAGGGGTAGATATTTTGATTGCAACTCCAGGACGTTTATTAGATTTACACAAACAGGAATTACTTAACCTATCCTTTGTGGAAACCTTAGTTTTAGACGAAGCAGATTTAATGCTCGATATGGGTTTTATTGATGATGTTCGTAAAATTGAACGCTTGTGTCCAGAAGACAAGCAATTATTATTGTTCTCGGCAACCATGCCAGATAAAGTAGCAGAATTAGCCAATACTATATTAAAAGACCCTGTACGAATTCAAATTGCAGAAGTATTATCCACTTCTAAAAACATTGAACAGGCCCTCTTTTATGTACCTAAGCAATCAAAAATTGAATTGTGCCTACACCTTTTAAGACATCAATACACAGGGAGTATCCTTATATTTAGACGTACTAAGCACGGGGTGGATAAATTAGAGAATACCTTACTTAAAAACGATTTTAAAGTAGCAAGTTTACATGGTGATAAAACACAAAGTGAACGTCAAACTGCTTTGAATAAATTTAAAAACAACTACGTTTCTATTTTAATAGCCACCGATGTTGCTGCACGTGGGATAGACATTAAAAACCTAGACACGGTTATTAATTTTGATATTCCTAATATTCCTGAAACCTATATACACAGAATTGGACGTACAGGAAGAGCAGGAGAAAATGGAGGAGCTGTCTCTTTTTGTTCAGCAGACGAAAAACGATATTTGGCCGCTATCCAAAAGGTAATGCAAAAAGTAATTCCTGTAGTTTCAGAGCATCCATATCAATTAGATCCAGATGCACAACCAGAAATACACCGCAAAAAAGGAAGCAAGTACCGTAAAGGACGTAAATCTGAAGGTTCTAAAAAGAACAAGAAACGTTGGTATTAAAAGGTTAGTCAAAAGGAATTAGCAATAAGCCAAAAGTAAAAGACATATAGGTAAAACTTAAGTTTCCTATATTTGCATCAAACACAATACTCGATATTAAAAAATGATATTAGAAGAACTAAATAAAAGAAGTGGATCTGCTTGCGAATTATGTGGATCAAAAGATAATTTAACAGTATATAGAATTCCACCAGCATTAAATTTAACCGTGGACGAAAGTGTATTGACTTGTGGAACCTGTTTAGATCAAATAGAAAACCCAGAAAACACCATTGCAAATCACTGGAGGTGTTTAAATGATAGTATGTGGAACGAAAACTTACCTGTACAAGTAGTAGCATGGAGAATGTTAAGTAGATTAAGAGCCGAAGGTTGGCCTCAAGATTTAAAAGACATGATGTATTTCGAAGAAAAAACATTGGTTTGGGCACAAGCAACTGGAGAACACTTAGATGATTCAGAAAAAATAATTCACAGAGACAGCAATGGCGTAAAATTAGAAAATGGAGATTCCGTTGTTTTGATCAAAGACCTTGTTGTAAAAGGAGGAGGTTTTACAGCAAAAAGGGGAACGGCTGTGCGTAATATTTCGCTGGTACACGACAACCAAAACCATATTGAAGGAAGAGTTGGGCCTCAACAAATTGTAATTCTTACGCAATACGTTAAGAAAAACAATTAAACTTAATACGTTAAGTATCAATAGATTATAGTTTTACTATTTCGTTTTCGCAACTAGAGCTAACCCCTTAAGAATCAGTTGAAAATAACATAAAAATTATGAAAATCTTATGATATTTGTCAGTATTTATACATGTCAAAAGGTTTACTTTTGATGTGTTTTTAAAAGAAACGAATTAATTAAAACAAATACACATGGAGACGCTTAAGGACGAAGCAACACAAACAGAGATGACAACAAAAAGAGTATATACATTCGGTGACGGAAAAGCCGAAGGAAAAGCAGAGATGAAAAACTTGTTAGGTGGTAAAGGAGCCAACTTAGCAGAGATGAATTTAATCGGAGTGCCTGTACCAGCAGGATTTACAATCACTACCGACGTTTGTACAGAATACAATACACATGGTAAAGATGCAGTAGTAGCTGCAATGAAATCAGAGGTAGAAGAAGCTGTAAAAGCAACGGAAATTGCAATGAATGCAAAATTCGATTCTACAGATGGTTCATTCCCTTTATTATTATCAGTACGTTCTGGTGCTCGTGTTTCTATGCCGGGTATGATGAATACTGTATTGAACTTGGGTATGAATGACGAGACTGTAAAAGTTATTGCTGAAACTTCTGGTAACCCAGAATTTGCATATGACTCTTACCGTCGTTTTATCCAAATGTATGGTGGTGTTGTAATGGGAGTTGAAGCTGAAGAAGGTGAACACTGTCCATTCGAGCTTGTTTTAGATAAAATGAAAGCAGCTAAAGGATATTCTTCTGATAACGAAATGAAATTAGAAGATCTTAAAATTGTAATTGAAGAATTTAAAGCGGTAGTACGTAAGTCTGCTGGTGAAGACTTCCCTACAAACCCATGGGATCAATTATGGGGATCTGTATGTGCAGTATTCGATTCTTGGAATACAGAAAGAGCAATTTTGTACCGTCGTATGGAGCAAATTCCTGGAGAATGGGGAACTGCTGTAAACGTACAAGCAATGGTATATGGTAACATGGGTGAAACTTCTGCAACTGGAGTTTGTTTCTCTCGTGATGCTGCAACTGGTGAAGACCAATTTAACGGAGAATACTTAGTAAATGCACAAGGTGAAGACGTTGTTGCAGGTGTACGTACTCCATTAGAAATTACAGTTATCGGATCTAAGCGTTGGGCTGAAAGAGGTGGAACTTCTGAAGAAGTTCGTGCAAAAGACTTCCCATCTTTAGAAGAGGTTATGCCTTCTATTTATACTGAGTTAGATACTGTACAACAAAAATTAGAAGATCACTACAGTGACATGCAAGATATGGAGTTCACCATTCAAGATGGTAAACTTTGGATGCTACAAACTCGTAGTGGAAAACGTACTGGTGCAGCGATGGTAAAAATGGCTGTAGATATGTTTGCTCAAGGTATGATTGATGAAAAAACTGCAATCTTACGTCAAGAGCCTAACAAATTAGACGAATTATTACACCCTGTATTTGACTTAGCTGCGTTGGATGCTGCAAAAGAGCTTTCTAAAGGTCTTCCTGCTTCTCCAGGTGCTGCAACAGGTCAAATCGTATTTTCTGCAGATGCTGCTGAACAATGGGCTGCTGATGGTAAAAAAGTAATTTTGGTACGTCGTGAGACTTCTCCAGAAGATTTAAAAGGAATGTACGCTGCTGAAGGTATTTTAACGGAACGTGGAGGTATGACTTCTCACGCAGCTGTTGTAGCTCGTGGTATGGGGAAATGTTGTATTTCTTCTGCTTCAGGTGTTGTTGTAGGTGCTAAATCTATGACTGTAGGCGGTGTTGAATATAAAGAAGGTGACTTCTTATCATTAAACGGTACTACTGGTATTGTATATGAAGGAAAAGTTGCAACTATTACTCCAACTTTAGATGGAGATTTCGGAAAAGTAATGGACTTAGCTGCAAAAAATACACGTATGTATGTACGTACTAATGCTGATTCTCCTGCAGATGCTAAAACAGCTGCTGAATTTGGAGCACAAGGTATTGGACTTTGTCGTACTGAGCACATGTTCTTCGAAGGAGATCGTATCTGGGCTATCCGTAAAATGATTTTGGCTGATGACTTACAAGGACGTAAAGATGCTTTAGCAGATTTATTACCTATCCAACGTGAAGATTTCCACGGAATCTTAAAAGCAATGGATGGATTTGGTGTTACTGTTCGTTTATTGGATCCACCATTACACGAATTTACTCCAAACGATGAAGCATCTCAAAAAGAAATGGCTACTCGTTTAGGAATTGAATTTGATGTTGTAAAAGCAAAAGTTGATGCTTTACACGAATTCAACCCAATGTTAGGACATAGAGGTTGTCGTTTAGGAAATACTTACCCAGAAATTACTGAAATGCAAGCAAGAGCTATCATCGAAGCTGCATGTGATTTAAAATCTGAAGGATTTGATCCTAAACCAGAAATCATGGTACCGTTAATCGGAACTATGGAAGAATTTGTAATGCAAGAAGGTATCATCCGTGAGGTTGCTGCTACTGTATTTGCAGAAAAAGGTATCAAAGTTGATTTCTTAGTAGGAACAATGATCGAGATTCCTCGTGCTTGTTTAACTGCTGATAAAATCGCTGAACATGCTGAATTCTTCTCTTTTGGAACAAACGATTTAACTCAAATGGGATTCGGATATTCTCGTGATGATGCTGGTAAATTCTTACCTATCTATATTGAAAAAGGAATCTTGAAAAACGATCCTTTCCAAGTATTAGATCAAGAAGGAATTGGTCAATTAGTTGAAATGGGATGTACTAAAGGTAAAGCAGGTCGTCCTGATATCAAATTAGGGATCTGTGGTGAACATGGTGGTGAACCTACTTCTGTTGAATTCTGTCACAGAGTTGGTATGGACTACGTTTCTTGTTCTCCATTCCGTGTGCCAATCGCACGTTTGGCTGCTGCACAAGCAAACTTAAGATAGTATTTTAATACACTATATTTTTAAAAGTAGCGATGATCTAATCATCGCTACTTTTTTTTGATCCAAACCTAAATAGCACAAATTCCATTGAAATGTGTACATTAGCTATACACTAACATCAAAGAACTTCTATTTATGAAAATTTCCCTCAATTTAATCGTATTATTAATACTCACATCCTCCCTATATAGTCAACAAAAATTTACCCCCGGAAATTATATATTAACAGCTGATTTTTTTAGCATATCCGGAGGCAAAGCTTTTAGAATAGAAAATAATCAAATAAAATCTCTCTATTTTGACAGCTCCCTAAAACTACATGAAGTTAGCAATATCGAAGATTTAATTGTAAAAGAAACCGGAAGCATTTTAAATAACAATGCCACCGTAACCACAATAACCACTTTTCCCAATAAACAAAAGACAGAAACCACCACGAAGAACATTTTCTATATAGGAAATCCTTTCGTCTATCGCACCAACTACAGTAACACCATTAATTATTTGAGTGAGGCCTCCTGTTTTGAAAAAGGAAACTCCTGCTCCACAAGATCTTTTGTTGGATACGCACGACCTTGGCCAACACTCTTTAGATCCAAAGAATACATTAGCACCGGTGGGAAATCATCAGAATATATCCATATAGAAGAAATTAGATTGACAGACACCACAACAGAAATCACTATTTCAATAAACAGTAAAGGAGGTACCATTCATCCACCTGGAAGTGAAAAAGCCTATTACTTAAGCCTATCTGATGGAACAAAAATAAAACTCCTAGGACAATTTGGTTGGAAAGGGAATCAAAAAGGAAATTACGGTTCTTGGACTAGTACATACAATACAAAAAAGAAATGTGTACTGTTTTTTGAAAAAATATCTCTGACAAACCTACTAGATGGTATTAATTTAAAAGAAGGCAAATGTAAAGACAACTGTTGGAATTTTTATGATGTAAAAATCTAAGTATCTTATTCGTTGATCCTAGAAGTTGTTTAACTTTGCCATATGATAAACATTGTTCTACTTGGTGCTGGGAATGTAGCATCTCATTTAATAACTACCTTCTTAAACTCAAACGAAGTTAATTTGATACAGGTCTATAACAGAACTATCGAAAATATAGAACACTTAACTGAAAAAACAGCTATTACTAGTGACCTTTCTCGATTAAAAGAAGCCGACATTTATATTATCGCCATTCCTGATAATCATATCACACAATTAGAAAGTCAACTAACTCTTAAAAACAAACTTGTAGTTCATACCTCCGGCGCTGTAGCTATGGAAGCTTTAAAATCCAATTCAAATACAGGTGTATTTTACCCTTTACAATCATTTTCTAAAAATAAAGAGGTAAATTTTAAAACTATTCCTCTTTGTATAGAAACCAAACAACGTGAAGATTTAACCTTATTAACAACCCTAGCTAAAGCAATTTCTGACAGTGTTTATTCCATAAATTCTGAGCAAAGAAAATCCATACATTTGGCGGCCGTTTTTGTAAATAATTTTGTAAATCACCTCTATCAAATTGGAAATGAAATTTGTGATAAAAACAACGTTCCTTTTGAAATTTTAGCTCCTTTAATACAAGAAACTGCTAAAAAAATAGCAACACTAGCTCCTATTGATGCACAAACCGGCCCTGCAAAAAGAAACGATACAGATACGATAGATAAACATCTGAGAATGCTACCTAATAACCAACAAGAGATTTATGCATTGCTCACAAAAAACATATATAAAACACATGGAAAAAAGTTATAAAGAAATAATGCCTACTATTACCACCTTCATTTTTGATGTGGATGGGGTATTGACAGACGGAGTGGTAACCATTACTACCACAGGGGAAATGATCAGAAACATGCACACAAAAGATGGCTATGCATTAAAAACGGCCGTAGATGCTGGTTATAATGTTTGTATTATTTCTGGAGGAACCAACGAAGGAGTTCGTAAGCGTTTAGAAGGCCTTGGAATAACACAAATATATTTAGGTGCACATCAAAAACTAGAACAATTTTATGAATTCTGTGACGGTCATGAAATAAAACCTGAAAATATTTTATACATGGGGGATGATATCCCTGATTACCCTGTAATGAAAAAAGTAGGACTACCATGTTGCCCCCTAGATGCTGTTCCTGAAATTCAAGAAATATCTACCTATGTTTCTCAAAAAAATGGAGGAAAAGGATGTGTAAGAGATGTGATAGAACAAGTACTAAAAGTACAAGGAAAATGGAATGGGAAGTTTGATGCGAAGTACGACTAGCTTCGACTCCACTCAGCTACCTGTTGGTATAGAAAATAGAGAAGAAAGTATAGAAAAGTAAAAAGTCTCGAATGTAAAATATTACATTCGAGACTTTTTACTTTTCTCTTTTGGCTTTTGGCTTTTGGCTTTTCGCTAATTTCTTTTCCCTAGTTTTTATCCTTCAGTAAAGGGACAAATCTAAAATCACCAAATTCATGTTTTTCAAAAGTGGTAGTACCTGTTCTAATAATCAAGGTCATTACCTGAGTAGTATCTCCTACAGGAATCACTAACCTACCCCCTATTTTTAACTGGCTCATCAGTGGTTTAGGAATAAACGGTGCTCCAGCGGTTACAATAATCCCATCATAAGGTGCATGTTCTTCCAATCCAATATATCCATCACCAAACCCAATATGTCGTGGTCTATATCTTAATTTAGATAATAAAATCGACGTTTTTTTAAACAACTCTTTCTGACGTTCTATCGTATAAACTCGCGCCTTTAATTCTAACAATACGGCTGTTTGATAGCCCGAACCAGTTCCAATTTCTAAAATTTGATCCCCTTTTTTTATCTCTAATAGCTCTGTTTGGAAAGCAACGGTATAAGGTTGAGAAATAGTTTGTTCAGCTCCAATAGGGAATGCTTTATCTTGATACGCAAAATTCTCAAAACTGGAATCCATAAAATAATGACGCGGAATTTTCCTAATGGCATCTAGCACTAGTTTGTCTTTTACACCTTGTGCTTTTATAGTATCTACTAATAGGTTCCTAAGACCTTGATGTTTTAACGTATCTCTCACTATATTTCTTAAATTTGAAAGGTCAAAATTAAGGATAAATCAATAACAATCCCTATTTTTGTAATTATAAAAAAATAAACTTTTTACTATGCTTAAAGTAGGTGTTTTAGGTGCTGGTCACCTTGGGAAAATTCATTTAAAATTATTAAAACAATCCGAAAAATACGAACTAGTAGGTTTTTTCGACCCAATACCTGACAATGCTGCTGCTGTAGCAAAGGAATTTGGCTATAAAGCATTTAATTCGGTAAGCGAATTAATACAAGCGGTAGATGTCATAGACATTGTAACTCCAACCTTAAACCATTTTGATTGTGCTAAAGAAGCCATTGAAAACGGTAAACATATATTTATAGAAAAACCAATTACAAAATCTGTTGAAGAAGCCGAAGCTTTAATTGCGTTAGCTAATAAACACCATGTAAAAGGCCAAGTAGGACATGTAGAACGATTCAATCCTGCTTTTAGCGCGATCAAAGGATCTATCCAAAACCCTATGTTTATTGAGACACACAGACTGGCAGAATTTAATCCTAGAGGAACAGATGTTCCCGTAGTTTTAGATTTGATGATTCACGATATAGATATTATTTTAAGTGTCGTAAATTCTGAAGTAAAAAACATCAGCGCTAGTGGAATTTCTGTGATTAGTGAAACTCCAGATATAGCGAATGCTCGTATTGAGTTTGAAAATGGCTGTGTTGCTAATTTAACTTCGAGTAGAATCTCTTTGAAGAACATGCGTAAAACCCGTTTCTTCCAAAAAGACGCATATATTGCAGTAGACTTTTTTGAAAAAGCAACAGAAGTTGTAAAAATGAAAGATGCTCCTGAAGTTCCTGGTGATTTTGATATGATTTTACAAAATGCAGAAGGAATAAAAAAGCAAATATATTTCGAAAATCCAACGGTAGAAGCAAATAATGCGATTCTAGACGAATTGAATACATTTGCAGATGCTATCGAAAATGACACGACACCTATTGTAACCTTAGAACAAGGAACTGCTGCACTAAGAGTTGCGTATCAAATTATTGAGAACTTTTAGAGTTTGTATTGAGTCTTAATTAAAAATCTAAATTAGGAAAAACCTTTTGTTTTATCTAATTTAGATTTTTAATTAACAATACCTTCATCGTAAAAGGAAGGAACACAATAGTGTCCCCCTTTAAAACATGAAACTTTACACTCAACAACATGAAAAACATTGCAGTAATTGGTGCTGGAACAATGGGAAATGGAATCGCCCATGTTTTTGCCCAAGCTAATTTTAAGGTACATTTAATAGATATTTCTGAACAAGCCATAGAAGCCGGTGTACAAACTATAGAAAAAAACCTTAACAGGTTATTAGCCAAAGAGCGAATTTCTGAAGCAGAAAAAATAAGTACTCTTGCAAATATATCTACTTTTACATCTATAGAAAACGGTTTAAAAAACATGGATTTAGTAGTGGAAGCAGCTACAGAAAACAGTGAATTAAAGCTTAAAATTTTTAAACAATTGGATGCTGTTTGTGATGAAAAAACCATTCTCGCATCTAATACTTCCTCTATATCTATCACTAAAATAGCTGCAGCGACAAATCGTCCTGACAAAGTAATAGGAATGCACTTTATGAATCCCGTTCCTATTATGAAACTGGTAGAAATTATAAGAGGATATTCCACTTCTGATGAAGTAACTACTTCAATTATGGAGTTATCAAAAAAATTAGGTAAAATTCCTACCGAAGTAAATGATTATCCTGGTTTTGTAGCAAACAGAATACTTATGCCAATGATTAACGAATCCATCGAAACACTTTACAATGGAGTCGCCGGTGTTGCAGAAATAGACACCGTTATGAAACTAGGAATGGCACATCCGATGGGTCCATTACAATTAGCAGATTTTATAGGATTGGATGTTTGTTTGTCTATTTTAAACGTCATGTTTGATGGATTTAAAAACCCTAAATATGCTCCTTGCCCATTACTGGTAAATATGGTGATGGCAGGAAAACTAGGCGTAAAATCTGGTGAAGGGTTTTATGACTATTCTCAAAGTAGGAAAGCAGAAACCGTGTCTAAACAATTCTCTTAAGATACATTTATATCTAAATACAAAACGCTTCCTTTACCAAAAGGAAGCGTTTTTTTATAAACGTTTTTTAAGTATAGAACGAAAGGGTCACTTACATTCTAAAACGTTATTAGGAAAATAGCTTTGGGATCATCATGGCGTACCTCCTCAGGAGAACTATAAGTAAAAGTACTTGACACTCCAAAACATAAAAAAAGCTGTATCGTTACCGATACAGCTTTTAAAATTATAAGGTGTTAGAAAACTAGTTGTTTCCTTCTTCCATTTTCTTTTTAAGGGCCGCAAGACCAGAGATATCACCAAGAGTAGTTTTCTCAGTACTTTCAGCTTTCTTTTGTGCTGCTTTGATATTTCTTTCTTCTTGAGCTTTAAACAATGAAGTGTGAGATGCTACAATTCTTCTGAATTCTTTATTGAATTCGATGATTTTTACATCTACAGTTTCACCTTTTGTTAATTTAGAACCATCTTCCTTTTCAGTAAAACGTCCTGGTACAAAAGCTTCTACTTCATCAGCAAAAGTTACAACCGCTCCTTTGTCAGACTTCTCTTTAACTACACAACTGTGTACAGAGTCGATTGAATAAGTAGCTTCGTGACCATCCCAAGGATTATCAGTTGTTTGTTTGTGACCTAAGTTTAATTTACGTCCTTCAACATCCAATTCTAATACTTGAACCTCTAATTTATCACCTACGGCAACAAAGTCAGATGGGTGCTTAATTTTCTTAGTCCAAGATAAATCAGAAATGTAAACCAATCCGTCAATACCTTCTTCTAATTCAACAAATACTCCAAAGTTAGTGTAGTTACGTACAGTACCTGTGTGAGTTGACCCCACTGGGTATTTAGCTGTAATATCTGCCCATGGATCTGGGTGTAATTGTTTGATACCTAACGACATTTTACGTTCGTCACGGTCTAATGTTAAGATTTGAGCTTCTATCTCATCTCCCACTTTTACGAAATCTTGAGCAGAACGTAAGTGAGTAGACCAAGACATTTCAGAAACGTGGATCAATCCTTCAACACCTTTTTCAACTTCGATAAATGCACCGTAATCAGCGATTACAACAACTTTACCTTTTACATTATCTCCAATAGCTAACTCAGTATTTAGAGCTTCCCATGGGTGGGCATGTAATTGTTTCAATCCTAATTGAATTCTTGTTTTCTCATCATCGAAATCAAGGATTACAACGTTTAATTTTTGATCTAATTCAACCACTTCACTTGGGTGGTTAATACGAGACCATGATAAATCTGTAATGTGAACTAATCCGTCTACACCACCTAAATCAACAAATACACCGTAAGAAGTAATGTTTTTCACAATACCTTCTAATACTTGTCCTTTTTCTAATTTACCAATAATTTCACGTTTTTGGATTTCGATATCAGCTTCAATAAGAGCTTTATG
>Ga0209395_1002788_pt1 | contig 22361 bp, 14 predicted proteins | sample GOMGulsemesocosm_3_FD_184635 | JGI IMG/M metagenome (GOLD analysis project Ga0209395, IMG submission 184635) | Methane-oxidizing microbial communities from mesocosms in the Gulf of Mexico - GOM9D Gulf of Mexico (SPAdes) (version 2) | ecosystem: Environmental > Aquatic > Marine > Cold seeps... | reverse complement strand
CAATTTAAAGGTAAAAGTTCAATGGGGCCACGGGGTGATGCTATCGCCCAAATGGATTGGATCACAGGACAAGTAATAAACAAATTAGAAGGCCTAAATTTACTTAATGACACCCTCATAATATTTACCAGTGATAATGGCCCTATTTTGAATGATGGCTATGAAGATCAAGCAATCGAAAAGTTAGGCGATCATAAACCCGCTGGACATTTTAGAGGCGGTAAATACAGTGCATATGAGGCAGGAACGCGCGTTCCGACCATTGTTCATTACCCTTCTAAAGTTAGAGCAGGAACAAGTAACGCGTTAATGAGTCAAATTGATATATATGCGTCTTTAGCTGCTCTTCTTCAAATTGATCTTGCCACCGATGAAGCAATAGACAGTGAAAACCATTTAAACGCTTGGTTATCACACAATGGTAAGGGTCGTAAAGAGCTGATCGAAGAGTCTTATACCTTGTCACTAAGAAATGACAACTTAAAATATATTGCACCAAGCAAGGTAAATTTAACTTGGATCAAAAAAGATAAAAGCATTGAATCAGGTTTATTTAGTACACCTCAGCTATTTGATCTAAACACTGATATTTCTGAGAAAAATAATATAGCGAATATAATGCCTGATAAAATAACAGAGCTTGAAGGTAAACTGAACACTATTGTAACACGAACAACACGCACAAAATAAAGCGACTTTAAATACTAAATCATCGCTCGCATTGTTCAGCCATAGAAGTTACATTACTAGTATATATAAAATTACACTTACAAAACTATCTACCCTATGAATGATAAAATAACGTTATATGCATTTTCGTTAATCATATTAATATTCAGCTTTAACACGTTATCAGAGCCCTCAAAAAACAATAGCAATTGTATTTCTTGCCACCAAACTGCTCTATCAGACTGGAAAAAATCTGATCACGCAAAAGCAATGGATATCGCAACCGACAATACAATACTAGGTAATTTCAATAATATAACGGTTACGCATTACTCACAAACCGCTCGTTTCTATAAAAAAGACACTCTGTTTCATATTGAATTGAACCACGAAAATGAAACGACTTCATATCAAATTGAATACACCTTTGGTCATTACCCATTACAACAATATTTAATAAAAACCAACAAAGGTAAGTTTCAAGTTCTACCTTTTTCTTGGGACAGCAGGCCTAAATCTGAAGGGGGCCAGAAGTGGTTTGTTATTTATAAAAATGAAGATATTAAGCACAATGACAGACTGCATTGGAAACAACCATTACAAAACTGGAATGGTATGTGTGCTGACTGCCATTCAGATGGTTTAACACGGAACTACGATTCGACTGCAGATCAATTTAACACGACGTACGATAATATCAATGTAGGGTGCCAGTCGTGTCACGGTAAAATGCCAACACATGATATAAAACAAAAAACTATAAATAAAAACCCTCGTACACAACCACAAGTGATTAACCGTTGGCTGCGAAACGTCGGCGAATCTACTGCGTCATGGCAAGGAGAAAAACGGGACAACAGTTTTATGGATACTTGTTTTGCGTGTCATTCATTGCGCTCTCCTCTAACCGACGGTATACAACCAGAACAAGCCTTTTTAGATCAATTTTCACCGAGTTTCTTAACTCCTCCTATGTACCATGCCGACGGCCAAATAAAAGAAGAGGTATATGTTTATGGCTCTTTCTTACAAAGCAAAATGTATAAAGCTGGCGTTAACTGTATAGATTGTCACGACAAACATACAATGAAGATAAAAGTTCAAGGAAATGGACTATGTTTGCAATGTCATAGTGCCGAAGCTTTCAACACTAAAACGCATACTAAACATCAAGAAAACACCGATGCGAGTCAATGTGTTAATTGTCATATGCCCAACAACCGCTATATGGGTGTTGATGATCGCCGTGATCATAGTTTCAAAATTCCACGCCCTCATTTATCAACATCTAACAACACACCAAATGTATGTGCTAATTGTCATGAGGATAAAGACAATACGTGGGCAACCAAAAACCTTGAAAGCTGGCACGGTAAACCTAAAACCCAATCAAAAACTTATCTACACTTTATTGATATTCAAGCAGGAAGACAGATTGACCTCAATGATCATCTAGCTTTGATTAATGATCTTAGTTTAAATGAAATAGTCAGAGCAACGGCAATTTCCGCCCTTATAAGCAGCACACAACTGCTATCAGATAGCCAAATTAAACCTTGGGTAGAGTCAACCGAACCATTAATTAGGCTTGCTACCGCACGTATTGGGCAATTAGTACCACCAGAACAAAGAAAACGCTCTTATGTAACCCTATTGTCGGATAAGTACAAAGCCGTACGAACCGCAGCAGCAAGCCAAGTCATTAATGTTCATGGGATTAACCCAAGCCTACTTAAGAAATCCTTTGACGAACTTATTAACACTAACGACATTAACACCTGGCGTGGTGAAGGCCACCTGAATCAAAGCATGGTATATTTTAGAGCCGGACAGCTTGATAACACCATATCATCGTTAGAAAATGCCATAAAGGTTGATCCCTACTTCCCTGCTAGCTACATTAATTTAGCCGATGTTTATAAAAATATTGGAAAAAATAAAGAGGAACGTGCAACCTTTGAAAAAGCACTGAAGGCACTACCTAAAGACGGAATGATCCACTATAGCTTCGGTTTGCACCTTATTCGTAATAAGAACAAACAACAAGCAATAGAGTCGTTCAAAAAAGCGGTAAAACTTGAACCTACAAACAGTCAGTATATCTATCTATATGTTTTAGCTCGCGACAACGTAGGGCAAACGAAACAAGCGCTTATTCAATTAAGAATGATGATTTCAAAAGCAGACAACCCCATTCAGCTTGCTCAATTAGGAGCAAACTTATCGCAGAAGACTGCTGACCAAAAGAGTTATCAATTTTTTACTCGATATTTGAATTAACCGAACGCTTTCTTTTCGAATAAAAAGCGTTCGAGTAAAAAAACGTTCGAATACTTTATGCTTGCAGTTTTATTCTTGCAACATAAAGGTTTGATATTCTAAGTTGTTGAATTGACTATTAAGCTTCATTAATCCTAACAACGTAGTAATCAACATAGCTAAAGTAAAACCATAACCATAAAAAGCTGGACCTAACGCTATACTAATTTGTGTAAATACAAAGTTAGTTATTACAATACAAGTTACTAACGCCAACGCTGAGTAGCGCTTGTCGAGATAGAACATTACATTTAATATCGCCATAACTAATACTTGTAAACTGACTCCTACCAAATCAACATAAAATAAATGTAAGTATGTAGTGTCTATATTCAGTGCAACTAAAATATCTTCAGCCCATAACAAAAGCAAAGCAAGTGTAATGCCCTGCACTTTGAATATTTGGTAAATACTATTTTGGCAATCGCTCACCATTTTTTGCTTTAAGATATAGATAGACTTTAACGTACCACCTTCCCTTACCGTCTTGTAAAAGTTTTCACAAGACTCAGCAAAATCTGTTTCCATATGTAGCATGAACACAGCCATACCAGGAATAATAGCTAAGTACGCAATAAAAATAGGTAAGTCATAAATAAACGAGGCATAAAATACATCAACAACTTGGACGTTAAGTGCAGGATTAATCCAAAAGCAAAACTTGTCAATCCACACGCCAATATTATAAAGAACGCCGGTAAACACTAATGATAAGAATATTTTATTTGGGTTTAAAAAATCAAACGAAACAAGAGTTTCTGATGGATAGTATCGCAATACAAAAAATAGAAAAACAAACGTAATAATCGCTTGGCTAAATGCAAATATACTCAATAATCCTATCAAACCGAAAGATGCTGCAAACAAACTACCCAGAATCATAACTAAGTAACCTACTAACAAGGTAACTAGAATGCGGTAATACTGCTTCATACCACTGAGGAAAATTATAATTAACCACAAGTTACAGAGCACAACAAAAGACGTTAAAATGGCAATTTTTATATTCGCGGGTAATTCACTAAAACTAAGTAATCCAGTACCTACAGCTAGGCTTAAAAAGCTACTGACTATCATACAACCGAGTAAGTTCGGCGTAACAGCTTCTTGATTATTACTAAAAAACTGATCAGAAATAAATCGCGTCAACATCAGCTGAAACATTCCACTTAAGATCAACGAACCTGCCATTAAATAGGTCACAATAACTAAAAACTGGATAACGACTACATCTTCAGCCACTTTACCAATACTGATAAAGCCAATCACCATTAACGCAACAATTGAAAGCACCCAAGGACCAGAACTAACAACACCTGCTAATCCATATGCTTCAAAAATTGAAAGTAAGCTATTTTTTTTCAGTATTTTACGTAATTCAAATCCTATCCCTGCCATGAGATCCCCTCGTTATAAAGGTTTCGATACGTTTGATACATCATTTGTTCCACATAATACGTTTGTACTCTTTTACGGCCTATATCGCCCATTTCGCGCCACTTTTCATCATCAGACAAAATAGTGTTAATCGCTTTAGCTGCGACATTAGGTGATGCAATTGGAATAATTTCACCACAAGCACCTAGCGCGGCATCGTCGCCAGACATGCCAAAAACAATCTCTCGACAAGATCCCACTTCAGTAGCAATGCAAGGAATACCTGCAGCCATACCCTCTAGTAAGACTAATGGTTGTGCTTCGCTGATCGAAGTTAAAATAACAACACCAAGTTTAGGTACAATTTCTTTAACATTCTGCATACCTAAAAATTTCAATTTACCTGTTAACGACAAGCTTTCAACTAAGGTCTCACATTCATCTAAATAGGCAGGATCTTCATCCGCGGGTCCTATCACCCAACCCTCAAGAGATGGGTCATTATTAATGGCTACTCGCATGGTTCGAATAAAAGTTTTAATATCTTTAATAGGAACAACACGACCAATAAGCCCAACTACTTTAGGTGGTGTCTCTGGTCTTTTATTGTAAGATTCTACAAATTGATCATAGTTTATACCGTTAACCACAACACTGGTTTTATGCTCTGGTGCGCCATCACGTATTTGTCGTTGTTGATTACCTTCATACAGTGAAATAATTTTGTCTGCTTGTTGATAAGCTGTTTTACCTAATTGTTCAAAGAATCGTATCCAAGTACCACGAGTTGTATCCATTCGTTTATGCAAACTCGCATCAAATGCACTATGTCTATTTGGGATCCATGTCGCCTGACTTAAATCAATTTTCCGTTCTTTGGTATAAATCCCATGCTCAGTTAATAAATAAGGACGTTTAGTTTTATGTTGACACAAAGCCCCTAAAAAACCGGCATAACCTGTAGATATACTATGAAAAACTTTACACTCAGGAAGTTCTCTAGCTATTTTTGCCAGCTCAAATAATGGTGCGTATATATTTCTAAATGTCCAAAAAAAATCGACAAAAGAGAAGTTTCCGCCAAACTTTTCATAAATAGAGGTAATCACTTTCCATGATGCTTCGCTATATAAAAAGTCATCCGCGGTCACTTTTTTATTTACCGCTAAATTTTCAAGTATGTCTTGTAACAACTCTTCCGTTAAAGGGTTTCTTGTATCCTGAAAATAATTAAGAATTTCTTCCCAACAATGAAACGCATAATGATTGCCTGACCGTGGGCTTGGTTTCATTTTCTTAGTTTTTGATAGCAAGTAATTTAGTTGAATACCTACAACATTATCAGGTAATTCGTATACCATTTTTTTGTAAGCGCCTTCTTCCCCACCAAGAAAAACTAAATAGAAGTTTAGCTCTGGTAAACCCCTAATAATTTGGTGGACCCAACTAGAAACTCCACCTCGGATATATGGGTATGTGCCTTCAAGAAGTAAACATACATCAACGTTCTTATTCACTCCAAAATTCCCTTAATTCACCTAATGAGTCATGTGTTTGATTAGGTAAGTATTGAATATATTCACGTACTTTTTTATAGTTTTTCATCATAAAAGCAGCTTCTGCCAAATAAGGAGCGACTTGTTTTATAAGTAACCCCCCTTCTAGTGCTAATTCAAGTGATTGAATAGCGTTGTAATAACTTTGTTCTGCCAATAAAACTTTACCAAGCAATAGGTTAACTTTAGGAAGATCCTCAAGTTCAGAGGCTTTAATTAAAGACTCCCTAGCTTTAACCAAGTAATGATCTTTTAAAGGCGAATCAGCAAGACCTAAATAATATAATTCCCAATAATATTGTGCAATTTGATGAGCAACTTTCGCGCTTGGCTTCATCACAAAGATTTTTTGTTGCTGTTCTATTGCTTCATTTAAAGAAAATTCGATTTTGTCTAATGAAGAATACGCTAATAACCTTACATCGTCAGATAAGTCATTTATGGCAATTTTTAATAACGGAATACCTTCTTTTTTAGGGAGAAAGCGGATCGCGTTAACTGCGGATATTCTTTGCTCTTCATCGTGGTTAAAAGAGATGATGCCTCTAAGCGCAGCAGAACCATACAATAAATTGTTTGGCTCGGCAGGAGAGCTAGGCAAAGTAAGCTCTTCTACAGTACGCCATTCATATTCTTTTGTCGGTTTAGATAGCTTCAATGCCAATATCAGAGAAAAAACTAAACCAACCATACCTACAACCGGCATACAAAAACTGATGCTACTTACAAACAATAAAGAAACAAAAGGTGTACTTTTATGATCATTAGATAAGAATAACCAACATAATCCAGTAAACGATAGCGTTGCCACTCCATGAAAAAGTAGATAAAGCGCCCAACCTCCTTGACTAAAAGCATCAGTTGACAGAAGAAACAAACTGATAAATTCAAGAATCGCCGTAAGTAACGACAAACCCAAAATCATTAGCTATATCTCTTTTCAATTGACGAAAAGGGACGTTCGCCGGCTTTTTTTGTACCCAAGTCAGCAAGAATTTTATTCACTTCATCTAATTGTTCAAACACCACATAAGGACCAAATATTTCTAACGATCGTACATCAACATCGTATTTATCGCGCAATAAACCAATTAAGCGATCGACAAATTGTTTAGCTTCAAATACGGTGGTCATTGGTAATAAAGCAACTAAGGCTGGTTCACCTTCGGCAGTGTAACAACTCCAATAAATGTCAGCACCACGACGATAATCAATAAACTTTTTGATTGGAAGGTTTTGTTTCTCACTTTTATCAACAAACAATACTAAGGCGCTATCGGCACCGTAATGCTGATTATTCCAACGTAATTGTTCAATATAACTACTAAAGATAGAGAATTGTTCTGGTTTTAATACGGGTGTATATAGCGTTTCACACATGAAATTAGCCATATAGCTGGCAACAAGAGATATTAATGCCAAGTTTTCATTTGTTAACGCAACAAATTTAACCTTTTCAGCTAATACAACGCCTTGTAAATTACCTGAATAATCGACTAAAGGAACAACCAACTGATAATGTAATTCTGCATCCTCAAAATCATGTAAGTCGGCAGGTGTGTGAATACGTTTTTTATCGAGCATTTCAATTACAATGGGATCATCTAGTACCAGAGAGTGTTCTTTACCCACCTGACTGAGGCATGCTGATTGAATTTCTCCATCCTTAGCTAAATATATTCCCGCTTCATACATACCAACAACATCAGCTAAAATGTGTAAACATTCATCACCCAAACCTTCTAATCGGTTATCAACTTTAGACAAAGCCTTTTGCTGCAATATTTGTATGCTTGTTCGTAAGCTCATTAGCCTACCGGCAGCACGCTGTTCAAGCTGGTCGTGAGATATTTTAAGTAAATAGTAACTCTGCGTGAAACTTTGTAACTTCTGATCCATGTACTTATAATTAAGTTCATTAGACTTGATCAATTTACGCCAATGATCGGTAAATTCACCAGTGATCATGGTAATTAACGCAGTACCGATGATAGTAGACAATCCAACATTGACTTCATAATTCAAGACAAATTTAATAAGTAACAATGACAATGCGATTATAGCAAAACATTGAAAACCTTTAGCAAATCCGTAACGAAGCGAGACTATGATCGGTCCAAGCATTGGCCAAAAGAAATAGTCTTCAGCGCTGGATACACTTTCTCGATCAATAAACAACCAACTCAAAATAGACAAAATAGCGACGATAATAGTTTCAACTACTGCCAATCTGTCATCTTTCAAGCCAACAACTAATCTTTCAATTATACCAACACGTTTCTTTATATAAGGCTGAACCGTTTTCTCAGATTTTTTCATTAATTTAAATCAAGCTCGTCTATCATCTCACTAATAACATCCATGCCTGTTTGAGCAAGGTTTTCTCTACCCCAACCGCTTCTAGCACCAGTACCCTGCCATAACACCTTTTGAGTTCTAGCATCAATAACTTTCAAAGTTATTCCGACTGCTGGCTCGGCATCTAAGCCACTTTTGTAACGCCATTCTGATACAGAAGCCGTTAAAATATAATCAGCACTTTGTTTAGCTAACCACTGTTGTGCTGCTTTAACTTTTATAGACGGGTCTAGTACAGTGTCTAATGCGTTAATGTTTGATACTTGATATAAACTCACGTTTACGTCTTCTTCCCTTAATACAGAAACAGCAATTTCTTCAGCTTGCTCAGAAGCGAATGCCGAACCTGAAAAGTTATTAAATGGCATAACAACCCACTGTTTTTCGGCTGATAATGATGGGCTATCAGGCAAATTATATGATGAGCATGCTGATAAAATTACAGCTGTCATTCCCGCAACTAAATATTTAAACATTTATTTTCCTTTCTAAAAAGTTAAGTAATAACCTAATGATAAATTAAGATTTTTTTCGCCTGTTTTATCTGTTGATTGCCATAATGTAGACATATATAACTCATCGTTTCCAAATATCGGCATTCCAATACCGGCAGCAATATCAAAAACCACTTTATCTTGCTCAAAATTGTAACCTAGCGAGGTATCTACCCAATAACTTGGGTACGTAGCTTTAACACCTGGCACACCGGTTGCGCCATGACTAAAACGTTGACCAACCATAATCTGTTGATATTTATCAGCAATAAAACCATTAGCATTAATAGGTTGTCCAAGTGCTAGATGCTCACTCAACTGATGAAGCGGCACATTCGATTTATCAGCCTTTTCATAAACATACTGTGCATAAGCTGTCCAGCTAGGGTCATTATAAAAAATAGCTTCCTGCGCTTTAATTGATATTGATAAGTTATTTGCTATCTCATCTCCAAAAATAGTTTTGTATTTTTGGTAGCTCAGCTGTGCACTGATCATTTCTCGACGTGTTGGACTTAAAAATACTGAAGCAGTTATGGCGTCTTGTTTTCCAAACATCAGCATATTTTTACTTGATGTTGCTTTCATATTCTTAGACAACTGCGCCATTAATGAAAGGTAGCGAGACACTTTATACGTAGTTTTAATTTGTGCGCCAATGGTTGTTTTTTTAAAACGATGATCAAGTAATGCTGTAATATCAACTTTTAATGTATCGTGCGTAAAACCATAACGACCTTCGAGTTGATTAGCTTCGAAGTCTTGATTTTTTAATACGCCTTTTCTAACATCGCTTGTCATTTGTCTCGCAAAAAAACGTACAAAACCATTGCCATAAGGTTGGTAATAACCTACTTCATTTTGAGAAACATCCCATTGACTAAAGTTTTTATGATCTACACGTAACGCATAAACTCGTTCCGTATGTAAGCTGATTAATTGGTTCAACAGTTGTGGGTGCTGATTAGTTCCTGCAGACTCTTCAACTAACGATATGCCAGTTTCCCAAGCAAGTTTCTTCTCACCAATCTTATTTAAAGCGGCAACACGTTCAGCTGGTGTTAAAAATAGTGAATTGTTAACTAACTCCATTACACGCATAGGGTTACGCTCTAATAAAGCTAATTTAAGCGCTTCATTATCAGGTAGATTGTACTGTTTTAGCCAATTAGAGCTTAATAACGCCCGTGCTTTTTCATGATCTTCATCAGCTAAATGGTAAGTCAGCAATTCTTTAGCTTTATCTTCAGACGGATTGTCTTTAAGTGCTTTTTCTACCATCGCCGACGCGATAGACTCACCAATAAAAATTGAAGCTAATGAACGATATGTTCGGTCACCGTTAGGTAATTTAAATAGTTCAGTGGTTAAGTGAGTCGCTACGTGTTTTCTAATAATATTTGCACTAAAGCCATCGCCAAGAGTGTCTAAAACATTAGCAAAATCAAGTAATTCTGCTGGAACTTTTTTATCACTTCCTATTTTTTTAATATACCAAACTTTTGACTCTTCATATAAACCCAACGTATTAGCTGCCGCTGCAAACGTAGACCACATTTGATTTGACTGTGCTAATGGCTTCTTATATTTTTGGTATACCGTAGAAAGCGCTTCATTATCTTTATTTTGTATATTTAACCACAGTAGGTTGCTTACAGCTGCTTCGTTATTTTCACTAGTCGTTAAAACTTGTGTTAAATAATCATAAGCGTCATCAAAAACATTATTTTTAATGGCATGTTGGGCTTTTAGCACCAGAAATGCGCTTGGAAGCTCACCTTCGTGTTGATGAGCAATATTGAGTGCTTCAGTAAATTTCTCATCGTTATTTTGAGTAAATGCTGCACCAGCAAAAGCTGTTAGTACTTCTAACTTGCCAGTATCTTTATAAAAATCATAAAAAACTTGGCTATTATCCATTTCGATCGGACTGTGAAGTTTAATAAACTGATACGGTGAAATAGATTCCGCTTTACGTAACTTATATACTTTTTTAAGTATGGGTTTGTCTGATACATACCAAGCAAGCTTTGATACTTTTTCAAGGTATTTTTCATCAGATTTTTCAAAATCATCTACTGAGGTCAATACTTCCAAAGACTTTTCTGGCTGCCACATTTTTTTATACGCATCGGCGTAATAATTAACATCTCTAAAACTTAAAGGCGCTATATTACCGACTTTGTTCCAAAGTTTACCAACCTTTTCAAACTCGCCCATGCTGTAGTAAAACTTTGCAAGCTGTTGATAAAGCGGACTTGTCGCTTCAGCATTTTTTACTAATGATTCAAGTTGCTCAATGACTTTAGGCACTCCAAGGGCTTTTTCAGCATTAGTTAGCCATTTATCATATTCATTAACTAACAACAAACCTTTCTGACCGAGCATATGATAAAAATGGCTTAATGAGGTTAAGCTCGAAACCGCATTGGCTTCCTCGATCCCTGCTCTTATTTGTTTTTCGTTCAGTTCAAACTTTTCTAAAAGGTGGGTGATTCTTAATGCTTCTTTAGGATCTCCTATCCATCTATTGTATTGATGAAGGGTGACTAAGTAGGATTCCTTTTCATTAAATTCAATAGCTTTTTCAAGAAATTTAACCGCGCTTTTAATATCGCCTTTTTGCGCGAATAAACGAGACGCATGTTCTACAGTAAATTCAGACGGGTATAGTTCAGCCCTTTTAGCGGCAAGTGAAGATGCGAAACCTAAACGTCCACCTGACAATAAAAAATTGATTGAAGAGGCAAAGTATTCTTCAGGCAGGTTTTGACCTTCATCAAAGGCTAAAATAGCATCTTCACCTTTTTGCCATAAACTTGTCGCCAAGTATAAATCTAATAACTTTGATAACGATTCAACATTCGGATCTTTTTCGTATTCAATTTCTTGTAATTCAAGAGCGTAATCAATATCGCCTGACTGTAAGGCTAAATTAATAAACTCAGCGTTTTTTGCAATCCCTTGATCTTTATATTGCTTTAAAATAGCGAGTGAACTTTGAGGTTCTCCTACCTGAACGGCAATATCAGCAAAGGTTCGAGCTAAGTCTTTTGTTGGAATAGAATGTAGCTGATTAATAAATAGCTTTAAGTCTTTGGTTAACTTTTGTTTATTACTAGGAGATTGACCTATTAATTTCAAACTCGAGTCAGCGAATAACTTTTTCGCGGTCCATTGGTTTTCTTCACTTTTGAATTTTTCAAAGGGGATAACAGAATCGAGTACATCTTGATGACGACCCGCTTTATTATAATTAATGGCTAATGACAATATTATTGGGAGGTCTGCTTCATTCTGCTTTTCAAGTGCTTCTAAAAACGCAATAGCCACTTCAGGCTCATTTGAATCGTCTAAATGACCTAATAACATTTCTTGATTAGGTAATAAAATAAGTAACAACGCCACTACAGAAATGCAAAGTACGATTAATGTTGTTTTATTTATTAAACTCGTTTTTGTTAAAGGAGCGTTTTCATCAACCATTATTTACACTCCAGCGAACCAGTAAAGGTTCCAGACTTAGGATAAGACAAATAAAGGTTGCTGCCTTTTTTTCGTTTTTTCATTCGAATATTACTATTTTTAACTTGGCAATTTGAGCCATTCGCAATAATAAACTCTAAAGCCACATGTGAAGTAATAGAAAAAGAAATAGTCCTTTGTTCAGCATTAAACTCCCAATGATTAATAACACCATTCACACTTTTAACAAACGGGACTGTTGGGCTTTGTGTTGTAAAGCTTAGCAAAGTACGTTTGTCCGTTATTGTTACATAACGTCCGTCAGGGCCACCGTTAAATCCTGCAACATTCGATTTAGTAAAATCTATATGTTCAAAATCATCCGATAACCGTAAACTTTTTACCCCTGTAGAAACAAACAAAAAATCATGTTCATTATTCAATGGTTTAGCAATACCTGTTTCATAAAGTGTGCGCGCTCTTTCAGCATATTCACTTAAATAAAGAGGTGTAGATTCTTGAGAATTTGTCCATTGATAAATTTTATCTAATGCGTCAACAGACGAAGGGTAAACACCTGAATACATATGATAATAAATACTCATAGGTTTCATTCTTCTTGGTTCACCTAACAACTTAAAAGTTTCTATAACACGAGCATATCCCGAATAATTTTCAGTCCATAAATTAGTATAAAGATTTTCATTTATAACTGGAGCATAAACTTGTACCGCATTTTCATACCACATTACGTTAGGGAAAATTTGAGCAATCGAATCTTGCCCTTTTAGCACCACCGTATTGCCACCGTTAACGTTTAGTAGCCCTGCTTTAAGTGTTTTTTCAATAATTTCAGGCGTAGGATCTGCAACACCAGACCAAAGTAATACTTTAACTTTTTTACCTTCTGGTGCTAAATGGTTATTAATATAATCAACACTACCAGCAATCTCCCTGTCATAATCAACGGTATAGCCAGGAATAGGTAATGAATCCCCATATTGTTTTTCGCCTAAATCAACACGTTTATCCCAAAAAAATGGATGGCTGTAGGTATGCGAAGCAATTTCAACATTTGGTAATTTAAAGGTGTCTTTAGCTACTTTTTCCAATGCAGCACTGTCTTTAGGATATAACCCCTCAGGACTAATTTCAGCTTCTATAATAGATACCGTGTGCGGCGTTTTATACTTTTTAAGTATCCTATCTAATATCACTTTTGCAGAAAAAGGTTTTCCAGGCATCCAAGCCCGAGATGGAAAACCATCTCCATCAATGTGAGCCGTTAAAATACGATTACCAGATTCAGTTGTTAAATCTGGCACGGGTATTTTAGGCAATTGCAGTAAATTCTCAAAAAGCTTAAACGGTTCCAATGTCCAGATATATTGTTCTAAATCAATACTTTGAACAACAACAGGTTTGAGGGCAGCACCTCCCCACGGTGCAGTAAAAACACTTGACGATTTATTACCGTACTCATCTACAACTACAAGTTGACTTATAATATTATCATTCTTAATTTTATATGTTGGATAGCCTTTCATTGTAGCGTTAGCAAAAGGTAACAATCTTTCTATGACCTCACTTGCATGTTCAACAGATAGTCTCCCTTTAAACACACCAGTCTCCTCTACACCTAACATGTTTAGGAATGAAGCGTCTTGGGGTAAATAATCTAAAAAAACAACTCGAGTTTTACCAAACCATGACTTAATCCAAGTAACGACATCTGTTGTGAAAAAATCGCTTGTTAACCAAAAAACAATAGTTTGATAACGTGTAGTATCTATAATATTAAAATTGGTTTCTTCAATGGCAACACACTCAGGTACATAGCCTTGGTATTCAATAAGGGTTGACAGCATTCGACTACAGTTACTTTCGTGCCTTAATACATCTCTATTACTATAAATAGCCAATACACGTCGTTTAAGGGGCTCAACAGTACTAATGCCAAACTGATTTAGCAGTCCATCACTAACATAAGGGGTAAATTCTAGTTCCAGTATTTTGTTAGCGACATAACGTTGCTGCTCTTTATCGTAGCCATCTACATAATCTATAACGATAGCTTCAATACCAGCTTCTTTCACTTCGTTTAATCGATTTATCAACCATTCTTGACCACTTTTATCCATAGACACGTAACTATTGTTAGCAACGTGATAACCTTTAAATAAAGATTCGGCTACTACTGCTTCAGGTTTAAAATCAAGTTGAGAAACTAATTCAAATCCACGATTGAGTATTAAATGTGGGAGTGCTTGGTTTAACGCATTGATTGTTTTTACTAAACCTTTTTGTTGCTCTTTTTGAAAACCGCCGTCTGAACTAGCTATCTTGTAACTGTCTAATGTATCGAGAAATATCCCCTTAAAACCAATAGCTTTATATTCAGCCACTTTATTTAATAAATATTCACGCCAAAAGTCTGCGGTCATATCCATAATCGCGCTGTTCCAATCTTTATTTTGAGAAACAATATATTTTTGGAATGCTTGAGACACTTTTTCTTGATGAAGCTCCCCAACACTTAGATAGGCGTAAGCACTAACACCACCCGTTTCTAACTGAGTTAATTGTCTTGCTGTAATAGCACTGGGGGTGAGAACAACACGGTCATACACCAATAACTCTCGGACTGAATCGACATGTTGGTAATAGAAAGCAATAGATTTCAACGGTTTGGTTTGTTGAGCACTCGCTTGTGAAATACAAAATAAAGAGACCAAAGCCAATAAACTTTTATACAACGAATTTATAGACACCAGTCCATCCTTATTCCCTATTGAGGGTACATTCAAATTTACAAAAACCGTTTGTTTAGTCGTTTATTCAACAAATAATAAAAATTTTTTAATAATAAAAAATTTATTATTAAACAAACATATAAAAGTGCATTGTAACACAGTGTTAACATCTATTTCTACGGCTGTACTTGTAAAAACACTATATGTGCAAAGTGTTTTTCATTGAATATCGTATACATCGTTAATGCTAACAAGCAGTTATATTATCGGTAATAATATATTAACAATTTTAACCTTGACTTATATCTATTTACCGACTGAAAAGAATAAAAATGTATTACAAGGGAAAACTATAACCCATAAAAATCAATGGTATATTTATGTACACCATAACTTCTTTACATATTGTTAACTAATCAAAATCAACAAAAATAAATATTATTTAAAAAATACTAAATTATTTTATTAAAGATGGATAAACCAACCAAATGACTCACAAAACGTACAATAAACGGAGCGTTTACACTCAAAATTCTTCTTGTTATTCCTCCCCCCTAAAGAAATATCAAAAATTATGATTAATTGCTCTGCCTGTTAAATATAAAAAATATGAAATAGCTATATACAATAGAATAAAAAACATATAAAATTCCCAGGTTATTTATTCCTATCTAGTTTATCTAACTGATTGCATCTATACTTAATGATGTAATCCAGTTTTGTCTTTCCTTTTCACAGTTAGTCATCACTCAAAATAAAGCTAAATTATTGTTTGGGTTTCGAGTCTATATCTCGTTTAAATTATAGTATTGTCAACTTTTAACATTGACTACTTTCTACACAATAATAATGCTTTTCAAATTACTTCGCACATGCGAAATTTAAAAGAGTACTATTATGTCATATACATACAAAAATACGGTTTATTCAATTAAATCACCAGTTAGAGCCATATCAGTTAATAACCACAATATTGTTGTGAAAGACCAAGAAGGTTCTAAATTATTCGAGTTTACTGATGTAAACGAGTCTAAAAACTTTTTAGCTTGGTTATACCAAGCTTAAAAGCTTTCAATAAAGAGTCATTGAGAGTATTGCGGATAAAATTGACAATTGAACCACTTTCAAGTGGTTCAATTAGTGAAATTTTTGAGTTAGCTTTGAGGTTTTAACGGTTGCAACCTAATTGATTTAAATTCAATAGGGGCGGTCTCAGCTTGAATAGCTATGTATCCCTCCCCGATCAATACATTGTGTTCATTTGCAGTAATTAAATCTTTAGCAGTCGCTTTATCGTATTGTGGGTTGGTGTAATCAAAGACTATATCACCTTCAACTTTATGAATAATTCGCTCACTTCCATGCACTTCAATTTCAATCGTTACCCACTGATCGCCATGAAACGTTTTTGACGTTGAATTAATACAATGGTCGGTTACTAATTCACCTTCAATAACCACATGTGTATTCGGTGTACAAATATTCAAGGTACTCCTTTCTTCAACACCTAAACCACCCAATAATTGAACTTCAATAGAGGAAGGAAAGTCTTGATCTAAAGTCATTGAATCAGCACTTTGAGCATGTATCATAAAGCCATTATTTCGCTTTGCCCATGCAGGCCCTTCACTTACTTGTTTGCCAACAAAACGATAGGTAGCCTGTAATTTATAATGAGAAAATGGTTGCTGATAAAATAGATGACCAAATTGCCCGTCAAATTTTTCATAGTTATCGTACGACACCACTAGTTTCCCATCTTTTACTCTAAAGGTATTCAGGTAATTATTAGCTAACTCATGACCCGAAAACTTAATTTGCCAATTTGATAAATCCTTGCCATTGAATAGTTCAATCCAATCTTGCCCCTGATTGCTTTGTTCAACGTTTTGATTTGAACAACCAGCAAGATACCCTCCACCTAAAACCGCGAAAGCTACTAAACTTATTTTCAAAATTGCCGTCATTCCTACCTCCTTTCAATGTAAATTCGTCTATCGAATGAATAGCTGCTCACCTATTTAGCTGTGTACCGCTTTAAACAACGCATTCAATAGTAACTATATATTCCGCTTTATACTCAAAAAACTTGAAACGAAAAAATCACGATGATATGTTAGCGCTAACATATCATAAACAAATACCAAAAGTGAAGCTTATGTACTTAGGAATAGATTTAGGAACGTCCGGTGTAAAAGTAGTTATTTTAAATAACAATGATGAAATTGAAATACAATCATCTGCTCCTTTAGTTGTTTCACGCCCGCATGAACTGTGGTCAGAACAAGCTCCTGCAGATTGGTGGACAGCAACAAACCAAGCAATGATTGAGTTAAAGAATACTCACCCTGAAATAATGTCTCTTGTTGAAGGCATTAGCATTGCTGGTCAAATGCATGGAGCAACCCTTTTAGATATTAATAACAATATTATTCGACCTGCTATTTTATGGAACGATGGACGTAGTGAACTTGAATGCAAGGAAATAGAGCAGCAACTTTCAGACTCTCAGCAAATCACAGGGAACATAGCTATGCCAGGCTTTACTGCTCCTAAGATTGCTTGGATGAAAAAAAATGAACCTGAAAACTTCAAAAAAATAGCCAAAGTCTTACTACCTAAAGATTACTTACGGTTTTTAATGACTGGTGATTTTGCTTCTGACATGTCTGACAGTGCCGGAACTTTGTGGTTAAACGTAGCTAAACGTCAATGGTCTAATAAAATGCTTGAAGCAACAGGCCTGAACGAATCACATATGCCTAAGTTATTTGAAGGAACAGAAATAACAGGCTACTTGTCTGAAGAAGTAGCAAATAGCTGGGGAATGACCTGTGTACCTGTTGCAGCTGGTGCAGGCGACAATGCAGGCGGCGCCGTTGGCATCAGCGTTATCAATCCGGGGGATGCATTTCTCTCTCTTGGTACCTCCGGAGTGTATTTTGTTGCAACTGAAGCTTATCAACCCAACCCAGAAGGCGCTGTGCATACTTTTTGTCATTGTATTCCTAATACATGGCATCAAATGTCAGTAATATTAAGCGCGGCGAGTTGCCTTACTTGGGTAACAGAACTCACCGGTTTTACAGATGAAAAGTCACTTTTAGATCAAATTGCTAAAGAAGACTTTACTAAACCCTGTGATGTTACCTTCCTACCTTATCTTTCTGGTGAAAGAACACCGCACAACAACCCTTCCGCTAAAGGGGTATTTTTTGGTTTAAGCCATTCAACTAATAGTGCCACATTAGGACGAGCGGTATTAGAAGGTGTTGCCTTTGCTTTTGCTGACGGACAACAAGTGCTACTTGATGCTGGAACTAAAATTGATCAAGTATCCGTAATAGGTGGTGGTTCACGCAGTCAGTTATGGGGAAAAATATTAGCCAGCGTACTCAATCGCCCTCTTACATTCCGTGAAGGCGGCGAAGTAGGACCAGCATACGGCGCAGCTCGTTTAGCAAAAATTGCAGTAACGGGTGAGACACCAAATGATATATGTAAGCCCGGAAAAATAACCAACACTATAAATAGTGATCCCGCGATGGCTGACTATTACCACACACAGTATCAAACATATAAAAAACTATACCAATCATTGAAAGCTCACTTCTAATGCTTCTATTTATTTAAACAAATAAAACCAAATTTAGTACATAAAACAAATTAGGAAAAATCATGAGTCAATTTTTTGAAAACGTAAATAAAATCAAGTTCGAAGGTGAAAATTCAACTAATCCGTTCGGCTTTCGTTATTACGATGAAAACCAATTAGTTTTAGGCAAAACAATGAAAGAGCATTTACGCTTTGCTGCTTGTTACTGGCATAATTTTTGTTGGGCAGGTTCAGACATTTTTGGTGCTGGTACCTTTGATCGTCCTTGGATCACACCAACAGGTAATCAATTAGAACATGCAGAACAGAAAGCTAAAGTAGCTTTTGAGTTTTTTGAGAAATTAGGGGTTCCCTATTTTTGTTTCCACGATACTGATATAGCTCCTGAAGGCGCAACACTCAAAGAAAGTCATGCTAACGTAAATCACATTGCCGATATTTTTGAAAAAGAAATGGCGCGTACAGGCACAAAACTTCTTTGGGGAACAGCTAACCTTTTCTCAAATGCACGTTTTTGTGCTGGTGGGTCAACTAACCCGAACCCAGAACTTTTTGCTTATGCTGCGGCTCAAGTTAAACATGCGATGGATGTTACCCATCGTTTAGGCGGAGAAAACTACGTACTTTGGGGTGGTCGTGAAGGATACGATACTTTACTCAATACAGATCTAAAACAAGAAGGCGAACAATACGCACGCTTCCTTAAAATGGTTATTGAACATAAACATAAAATTGGTTTTAAAGGTAAGTTACTTATCGAGCCAAAACCTCAAGAGCCTACAAAACATCAATACGACTACGATACCGCAACCGTTGCAGGATTTTTACATAAACATGGAATAGCTGGAGAAGTTCACGTAAACATTGAAGCTAACCATGCAACCCTTGCAGGACATAGCTTCCATCATGAAGTAGCTGTTGCATGTTCAGAAGGTATTATGGGTAGTATTGATGCTAACCGAGGTGACATGCAAAATGGCTGGGATACCGACCAGTTTCCCAATGATGTCGCTGAATGTACATTAGTAATGTACGAAATTCTTAAAGCCGGTGGATTTGATACCGGTGGTTTTAACTTCGACACCAAATTACGTCGCCAATCGACTGAACGTGATGATTTATTTATCGCTCATATCGGTGGGATGGACACTATGGCCAAGTCATTACTTAACGCTGCGAAATTGATTGAAGATGCGCCATTATCTCAATTTGTTGAAGAGCGTTATGCCGGCTGGAAAGGTGATCTCGGTCAAAGTATCATCACTGGGGATCATAGCTTAGAAAGCCTATCTAAATTAGTTTTAGAGACTAACGTTAATCCAAAACAAGTTTCAGGTAGACAAGAACTATTAGAAAACATTATTAACCGTTATGTTTAACGACTCATCAACACAGTTAAAAAGTAATATTTAATCAATATAACTTATTCATTTTTTTTGCAGGTATGGCTAAAAAAGGTCTATACCTGCAAACATCGTTGAATTACACTGTATTAAAATCAAGTTAACCCATGTTATCGAGCTCCTATGAATTTATTAGAACAATTAAAACAAGTAACTGTTGTTGTTGCTGACAGTGGCGATGTTGATTCAATTAAAGCATTAAACCCTGTTGATGCTACAACTAACCCTTCTCTGATTTTGCAAGCCGCGAAATTACCACAATATAAGCACCTTATTGATCAAGCTATTGCTAAAGCGGGTAGCAACATTGAAGACGTATGTGATCAACTAATCGTTAACTTCGGTTGTGAGATACTTAAACACGTTCCAGGTCGTATATCGAGTGAAGTTGATGCTCGTTTGTCATTTGATACTCAAGCAAGTATCGAGAAAGGTCGTAAACTTATTTCGTTATATGAAGACGCTGGCATTTCTAAAGATCGCGTTTTAATTAAACTTGCTTCAACTTGGCAAGGTATTAAAGCAGCAGAGCAATTAGAAAAAGAAGGTATTTCTTGTAACCTAACGTTATTATTTAGTAAAGCTCAGGCTATTGCATGTGCTGAAGCTAACGTAACCTTAATATCTCCTTTTGTTGGTCGTATTCTTGACTGGTACAAAGCTAAAGAAGGTAAAGAATTTGAAGGTGCAGCAGATCCAGGCGTTATTTCAGTAACAAGTATTTATAACTACTATAAAACGTACGGTTACAATACCGTTGTTATGGGCGCAAGTTTCAGAAATACTGGCGAAATTATTGAATTAGCAGGTTGTGACTTGTTAACCATTTCTCCGGCGCTACTAACAGAACTTCAAAATACTGAAGGCACGTTAGAAACTAAACTTTCAGCTGATAATACTGAAACAAAATCAACAAGTGATATTGTTCCATTAACAGCAGAAACTTTCGCATGGCAACACAATGAAGATGCTATGGGCGTAGAAAAACTATCTGAAGGTATTCGTAAGTTTGCTATTGATCAAGGCATTCTAGAAGACCTAGTGGCTGCTTTAGTTAAGTAACCATTATAAAGCTCAATATGTTCTTACACATATTGAGCTTTAATTAGCAAAAACATAAAACTTATATAAACGTATAAAAATCAAAAAAAGTGTTATTAACTCAGTTTCTTGTTTATTCTCATTAATCTAACGTTAAAATACTAAAAACACACAAAATAAGATTCCTATATTTTGTAGCTAAAAATAACAGTACAAATTATAACTATCCGTCAAACAGGAAAAAACTATGACTTCTCGACAACACTTAGCTAACGCCATTCGTGCTTTGAGTATGGACGCGGTTCAAAAAGCAAAATCAGGCCACCCTGGCGCACCTATGGGTATGGCTGATATCGCCGAAGTACTTTGGAACGATAACCTCAATCACAATCCAACAAATCCAAACTGGCCTGACCGTGATCGATTTATCCTAAGTAATGGTCATGGTTCAATGTTAATTTATTCATTATTACATTTAAGTGGTTACGATCTACCTATTGGCGAAATAGCACAATTTAGGCAATTACATTCAAAAACACCAGGTCACCCAGAATATGGTTACACACCAGGTGTTGAAACAACTACTGGCCCATTAGGCGCAGGTGTTTCTAATGCTGTTGGTATGGCTATTGCTGAAAATACATTAGCAGCGCACTTTAACCGTCCTGATTTCGACATTGTTGACCATTACACATACTGCTTTTTAGGTGATGGTTGTTTAATGGAAGGTATTTCTCATGAAGCCTGTTCATTAGCCGGTACTTTAGGTTTAGGTAAACTAATCGCATTTTGGGATGACAACGGTATTTCTATCGATGGTCACGTTGAAGGTTGGTTTACTGACAACACCCCTGCTCGTTTTGAAGCTTACGGCTGGCACGTAATTAGTGATGTTGACGGACATGACGCTGAGCAAATTCAAAAAGCAATTTCAGAAGCAAAAGCGGTTACAGACAAACCAACTATGATTTGTTGTAAAACAGTTATCGGTTTTGGTTCACCAAACAAATCTGGTACTCATAACTGTCATGGTGCTCCATTAGGTGATGACGAAATTGCAGCGACTCGTGAATTCTTAAAGTGGGATCACGCTCCTTTTGAAATTCCAGAAGACGTATACGCAGGTTGGAACGCAAAAGAAAAAGGCGCTCAAAAAGAAGCGACATGGAATGAGCTATATGCTGCATACCAAAAAGCGCACCCTGAATTAGCGGCCGAATTTACTCGTCGTGTTGTTGACAAAGCATTACCAACAAATTTTGTTGCTGAAGCTGACAAACTTATTGAGCAATTCCAAGCTGACGGACAAA